>JGI24158J21664_10013191_pt1 | contig 10915 bp, 8 predicted proteins | sample Ectturendosymbi3_FD_21664 | JGI IMG/M metagenome (IMG submission 21664)
CCTCAAATTTCTGCCGTGCTCATTAGTTTCAGGAATAAGCTTTGCTGAGGGCATTTCCGCCTTCAAAAAAGGACGCATTGCTCTTGACTTACCTGCAATGTACCAAGCTAGCATGGCAGTTCCGTAAGCTGCAACGAACGCTAGCAAGCGAAGGGAAACCCATGTCGATGGAATCGTGGCACAGGCCGTCGATGCGACACAAATGCTTGGCACCTGCAAAATGTTTTGCTCGCTGGCCATCTGCTGTCATGTAGACTGAGAGATATTGTTAAACAAAAGAAAACGTGAAAACGTATGTCCGTTTATTGATGCAGCCGTAATGTTGCCACGCAACAGTTGTAAAAAAGCAATGTTGATATCGCGCCACGTTTGCGCGTGAAATGAACAGCTTCAGTTTAAATAGCCCGTTCAGAAAAAATACTTTTTGTAAATGCGCATCGGCTATTTGCGTCAGATAGTTTCAATCGATTTGTTCTTAAATACCAGCGCGTAATCAATATTTTTGTCGAAATGTCGTGCAGCACGTTTGTTCGCGGTTAAAAGACGCGAGAAGTCGGAACTGCTGTTTTCAGGGCCATTTGGTGAATGTCTCGCAAATGCTCCTCACCAGAGGCGGATGGAATTCCAACATTTCGGAAAAAAGCGATTGCAGTGCATTAGTCACCTGACAAATAAGGCTGGGCAGAAATGTTCGTCGCCATGCCAGTGGGTAGATTTCATAGAGACCATCAAGCACCAGGTTTCTGATTTGTGCTAAATCGTCTTCACAAGCTCGGCGAATCGTGATCCTCGTTGCCTTCAGTGAATCACTTTTAACCATACTCGCAACAACGGTTAACAGCCACGAAGCCTCACCACGGACGTCTGGAACTTCGCTGTGATCAAGAACACTGCTTAAACATAGTTCTGTTTAATCTATCGTTCCTGTTTTGATCAAATGCGCGCGTCTGTTTCTTTGCTTTCACCGGATGCGAGGTTTATTTCATTTATTTTCTTAATCCGTTTTGGGGCAGCTGCGGGACGACAACCATGGAAGATGATGTCGAAACAGGTTGCATTCCTCTACATTGGTCGACCGCGCTAGTTCCTGACTAAGGCGCGACAAAGCGAGGTCTGCTTAAACAGTATGGTTACCTGGTTCTTGACGCTGGCTGTGTTGCTAAATGTTTCTTTCCAGTAAAACAAAACCAAACTGGATTAAGAGTGCGAACTCGATTCCCGAAGGGACATGAACATTTTTTAAATCAAGCGAATGCGTTTTGCAAAGCGGTATCTGTTTATCGAACGTTGATTTAATTTGGGTGTTGTGGATATCGCTATCTGGTTGTTGCAGATGGTGTCATGACTCATGAGTGTTCCTCAAAGTGGTTTTAACAAAACACAGAAAGGAGTACATTTGAAAGTTTGTCTAACTCGTATTAACAACAACCAAGTGTCTAACAAGGTTCACCACAACTTCTGCATTTTTTCAAAGGAAACGCGAAGCAAATGCTGACCACCTGTCATACCTTATAACCTTGCACAGCAAGTGAAGGGTGTCGGTTGATCAGGAGCAACGCTCTGGGATGTTGAACGGGTTTTTCTCCGAAATTTGAGGGAGGTGCGCTGACAATATCCTAAGACTGCTGCCACTGCTTTCTTTGACGTGTCACGGCGTTAGCGAAGCAAAGCCGGAAAAGCCTTTCGCTGAAGCATGCCCGCGTTGTTTTTTTCCCCAAACCAACCTTAGGCTCAACTGGTCCAATTTTTTGACATGCACTGATGATCCGGTCTTAGTCAGCGGGGGAACACCGTTACCACAAGCAGAAAATTGCTTTCATGCGAGTCGGTCGTTACTCTTGTTGTGTCTGGGGTGCACATATTCGTAAAAAGTATCTTCGCAGCTCGCCACGTGTTTAACTTAATTTAGCCGTGTGCGTATAGCTGCTGTGCTTGCAACTGGCAAGAGCGAATAAAGGGCAGCGCACGGTGTTAAGCTTATTGGAGCGTGTGGAACCAAACGTTGGCTGGCTGCGAAAAATGTCTCTCGCTTGATGTCTTTGGTATCTTTGCGCTTTCAGGGTAAATCAAAGTTTCGGATATCAATCCTTCCTACACTTGCTGCTGAACACAATGTTTGCTCTGGTCCTAAGAACCCTGCCGCTGTCTTCTGCATGTGCAGCTTATTCGGGATCGGAGTTTCGCGTTGAGTGCCTTCAGAGCAGAGATGAAACACGAGCGCACTGAGCAGTACGTAGTTTTGATGGATGCGAACGGTCCGTCAACGTGTAATCTGTGTTTGAGCGATGCAAACCGGACGCAACGATGAATATAGTGTTATTTCATACTCGAGCTGATAAGAGTCGTGCAAACACCTTATTAGCTTACACACGTTATCCTCGTGTGCAATCACGAATACCAATCTTTCATTCAATTGTGTGGACTGTACGTGAGCAACGTCTGTCATGGCTACGTGGAAGCCAAGACAGATAGCGAGCACACGATGCACGCTCTATGCAAAGGGAACGACACCCGCGACGACCGAATCATGCGCGTTGTAGTTAGTTTGCAATGATTGTTCAACCAATGATGGCTGTTAAAAAGTATATGTAGCTTTGTAAAAATCTCGTGTTTGTGGGGTTTCTTTTAGTTTCATGGGTTACGTTGACAGTAAACAGCGTCACATTTTTGTTTTTAATTTTTCCCCATTTCGGTTATTTTCCATGATGAGATATTTTTTAGTTGAATTCTGATAGTGAGTAGTTATATTGCAAGTTTGTTGACTGAAACATGCCTACNTCGACACTTGACCTTTTATCAGGTACGCTCGAAGTGGGCTATGACATCGAAACAGTTCAGTGTAGTTGTATCAGAACGAGCACGTTGGAGTTGCGTGTTTTTGCATGGATCTTCAGAACGACTGGGTTGTGTGTTCTGCGCTGCGGTCCTCAGGCTAGCGGCACCAGCTTCATGCGTAAACTAATTCTTTTGGTCGTTGTAGGTTTTCCAGTTTCAAATGACAAACGATCGAACGATTTTCTGCGACAGCACTTACGAGCAGGGCTGTAGAGCCGGAGCCCAAGCAATTTTGGATGCCTGGAGCTGGAGCCCGAAATTTGAGTTCTGGTTCCACAGCCCTGCTTATGAGGCACAGTAGTCATTACTTTTCACAAAACCCAGCTTGTTTGAACGAAAAAGACAACAGCGATACAGGCCGGCAATGCCAATCATTTCTTTGCACAGATTACTGCAACGTTTCAGCATACGTCAGACAAAACAAAGAGATTATCGCTACCCTGCAGATGCCTTCTAGCTAGTTTTTTGACCAAAGACGGAATATTTTTTAAAGGACCAAAAAAATCAAGTCGATTCGGGCGTAATGCCCGAAAATATAGACTAGTGATTATTGTCACGGCGAGTTTTAATGCTGTTATGGGACGAATGACCGACATGTCTCAGCGAAAAAACAGCCTACTAGAGTTCTGCGTGGGGCGGGTTAACACGCGCGAGCTGCGGGTATCCGGGTGCACTTGGTGCAGAGCAAGCGCAGGATAATAAATTCTTTGTGCGGGTAACTGAATATTGACCTGGTGCATGTGAATGTGACATGAGCAAGAAATTCAATGCTACAGAGAGCTCACCGTACAAGGGTGTAGCGACATTCTCCAGTGGTGACGAGACCACATATTGGAGTTTCCAGCTCCAAGTAACCTTGCAAGAAATGCGTTCTGCGTGATGACCACCAGCGCTGCTAGTGAACGAGAGTTTAGTATGGCTGCGCATGCCGTAAATAGCAGAAGAGCAAATTCAAAGAGTTCGTCACGAGCCAGGGTTGCGGAGTCGTAAGGAGTCGGAGGTTTTTGGGTGGAGTTGGAGGCGGATTCCTAACAGCACCCTGTCGGTGTCGGATTTTTTTGTCCGACTTCGACTCCGGATGTCCAATGTTGGGAATTCCTGTTGAAATGTTACAATTTCTTCTGAAACTTTTGTTGAAACAGAGTATTCTTGCTTTGTACCACGATTTCCATTGGGTGTTAGATGCTACAAAAAGACTACATTCACTTTATATTAAGGAGTCGGAAATTTTGGAAAGGTCGGAGTCGAACATTTTACCTCCGATTCCGCAACCCTGGTCAGGACATGCACTTTTTGAACAGTGCTTTTGAAGCAACGAACGAAGCGCTCAAGGTTGGCCAGAAGGTTTCACATTTTTACTTTACAGTATTTTTTAACAGCTTCTGTTGGCTTTGAAATGAACCACTGAATAAATTTCAACCAGCGATGGAACACGTTGCATGAGTTTTTAGTGGTTTTCAGACACACAGTGGCAGGTGCGGGTGTGGAAACAGTGCGGGTTTGGCGGACGGGGGTTAGGAGTCTTTGGGTGCGGGCTAGGTGTGACGGGCGGGTTTAAATTTTGTGGGGCCGACGCGGGCAAAAAATTACCGCGCAGGACTCTAATGCCTATTACAACAGCCAATTTGAAACACGATTGGATTACATTCCAGAAAACATGGTGGTTTGGGCAAACCAACATCAAGAATTAGCCTAGATAGGACGTTAATTCTGTATGTATATTGCAACAGCAATTGCGAATGGACAATATTGACATTCAAATCATATGCCTACTTCAACTTCAATAATTTCTTGGACCTGTAACACACCTTTTTCATATTTACGAAAACTAAATAACACACTGCAGTGAAACAGTAATCTAGCGTAATACAGTACAACCAAGCCGTGTTATGTAGCCTACAGTATTTCGTTATACTCCACGCAGCGGGTTAATTGTGTTATTACTAGAATGTGGGTTACAAAACTACGTTAAAGCAAACAAGTTGTGCCATTTCGCTTTAGCAGACGTGATTTGAATTCACTCTTGCATCATCCAACCAAACAAAAGTTCAGGCGACTTCCAAGGCTGAGGCACCTGCTTCGCCAACCCATTTTTTTCCAGCTAGCTCACTTACGGAACCAAGCAACTACCTGTATGCTGTGCTCACTTTCCCGAAAGCTCAGTCGACTACTCAAGTGTTTAGCGATTCAGCAGAAATCGTGTTAAGTGGCCTGGAGAATGAGCTCACATAAAGTGTCATACACAGGCCTTCTGAGTGGTCCCTAGCACACTGCTTTGTGCCATTGATCGAAATCATCTGAACTTGAACTCCCATTCTGTCTTTGGATTACAAAATAGAAAAATGGTGTAAGTTAATATTCATCCTCGGAGTGCATTTGGTGTGTTTCTTTATAATTACTTGCCATGTTTCTTTAAAATGTCTGCCATCTTTCAACCGGTTCAGTCGAAAGGATTTTAGATGAGAAATTTATTTGCGCTGAGGTCAAGTTAAGAACCTTAACCCCTCTGAGTAGTAGCCCATTGATTCGCTGCAACGGAATTTCCATCACTCTCCAAACAATGGGCAAGCCAGACAATCACAACGCAAAAATTCGAGTAAAAATTGAAGGCCTTGCACTCGCGAAAAGATTCGCCTCTCTCAGATTTTTGGCTTGTTTTGGCTATTATCTGCGAGAAAAACTTCAGCTAAAAACTGCTTAGGTTTGCTGCAAAAATAACTACGGCAGCAGCAGTTCTTCTTGACGCGAGAAATAGCCGAGCTTGTGGATAAAGCGTTGGGAAATGCTTTCAGCAATTTATGACTAATATGCGCCATTTAGCAACTCTAATATCACCTGTGAAACACCTACCTGTAAATTAGCTAAGCGTCTCTTTCGCACGAAACTCGTGACACATGAATCTCTGGCGCTTAATCTGAGTGCTGGAGCGCCTGTTACTAATCAAACAGAACTTACTTATCCTCTCAGAGTGAGCACTGGAAGCGGGAATACGAGATACAACTGGACACCGTCTCGGAAACGGAGTCCGAACTCGCTGCACTGCGACAGAAAGTCGAGCGACTGAACCAGGAACTTTCCTTCATCGTGACCGGAGACAAAAGAAGGATCATTGACGTTGACGCGTTGTGCATGGAGAACAAGTGAGTCAGATACCAGCACTGCTGACGTAAGACGACTCCTAGTTTCGCTGCTCGTTGTGGCTGTAAACGACAATGCTGATATTGTTTCGGTTTTATCGTATCTGCGTGTTTGTGTTTAAAGCTGTTCTTTTTTGTCGTTGATGATGATTTGTCTGTGCGGGGTTTCCAGATATCTTCAAGACAGAATTACTCAATGTCAAGAGGAAAAAAACAGCTTGCACGCTCAAATCAACAAGTACAAGGTGGGGAGCGCGCTATGAGTGTTTTCCGAAATCCTGGTTTTTCATTATTGAAAGACAGCAGTGTGCACTTAGAGCAGTGGTTCTCAAAGGGGTCGATAAATAGTCATGGGGTCGAATGGGGGTCACTAAATGGCCAGGGGGTCAATGACTAACTGCTGGAGTCTACTGGAGCAATGAAGCCTCCAATTCAGAATCACTGATAATCGGGCAAGGAATGCAAACAGCGTTTTCCAATAAATCAAACAAAATTTAAGAGGGCTGATCAAATCTCAGCTACGGTAGTTGAAAAGTACATTCGATCCGAATAGTTTTTTATTAAATCATCCATTGTGATGACATTATGAAAACTGTTCTGTTTGTTACGTCACAAACAATACTGTAGTGCATGTGTCGCAGTTGGCAGTAGACTGGTAGTACAGCAGTAGGCAACGCAGTAGGACGGAGAACAATTGTTGTAAACCCGAGTGATAGCCACAATAAATACTTTTGCAAAGCTAGCGACAATGAAGTTAAAAGTGGAGAAAATGGTGTGCTGCGCTGACAGTTATGTTTTATGGTATGCTTACATCTTAGTTCTGAGCATGTTTTCGGATTGTGTATTATTTTATCATGCATTTCAACAAAAAAATACTCAAATTTATGTTGACAATACTTTCCTTGTATTAGTAAATGTTGGGCTAGGCCACGGGGTCTACCGAAAATTGTATACTTTCATTGGGAGTCAACGTGCATTAAAGTTTGAGAACAACTGACTTAGAGTAAAAAATATTCATGTTTGTTGTAGAATGTTGCGCTTCGTTGTTTGCATTTTGTCGCCGAAATCACGCAACGTCGCGTTAATTGATCATTTCTACGTTTGTTTTTGTTTCGGAGTTGTTTGGTGTTAACTGGTCTTTCAATGCGTTGATCTGTTTAATTTCTCTGCTTGCATATTGTTGCTGAGCACCATACTTTGTTTGATTATATAACGTATGTTGACGAACCAGCACAACGCGTGCTGACCTTCCAGCGTGAATAAAATTTTGATTCGGTGTGTTGCAGTTTGCGATAATGGGCCCCACTCTTGTTCCAGGCAGCTCTGAGTGCCCGGAAGTCATCCAAGGCGGACTTGTTGAAGCCGGGCCATCTACGTGCGGCAGGGGTCGTTGTGTCACCGAAGCAGCTCAAGCAGATGCTCGCTCGAGGTTGTATCTCCAATGAACGTGGTATTTTGCTTCGTAACTATCGACTGGCTATCACAGTCAGTCGCTGCGTCTGGCGAACGGTATCGTTCGTTCTCGACTGCATTGCTGTTGTAGATGTTTCAGTGGTCTGTGCTGTCACAACAGTGGTCTGTTTCGTCACACAACAGTGCTGTCCGCCGTGCTTATGATCAAAATTTGAACCTGTCCGCTTTGACAGGCAACGTCGAAGCCTCACCGCAGCAAGTTGCCGACCTGCAGTCCATCGTCTCGGCCCTGCTGGAAACTATAAACGACAAAAACCTTGCTTTGCATCACTTGCGGAACACGAACAAGTAAGGGCTGTTGTTTTTACAGTATCACTACCTTTTTCGATACCTCTTTTTTGCAATGCATTAATACTTCCGCGTTGAGCAGTAACCAAAAACAAGTATATCGTCTCTGGTTGGCGAGTCGTGGCGCTCGAACAAGCCACTGCCCGTGGGTCTGGCAGTCACGAAACACTGTTCACAGATTTTCAGAAGCCAGTTCCTTTGCGCAGGATTTTAGGTACTCGCGTCTCGGATTTAGAACGAAAATTGAAGACGTTGGAAGTTGGAGGCCTGTGGAATCTCCATGACTCCGGTAAGTGCTTGTGTTTGATAACTGTCGGCAAAATAGCAATATGCACACCAGTGGTAACGCCACTCGCTCTCTGGGCATGTCATTGGTCTATGCAACCGCAGTGCTGCTCTGAAATCGCTGATAAGTGGGAGCGTTGGCGTAGAGTAGGAATTAGAGCGCTAAAATCACTGTTTTGTTTGTACGCAACAAAGCGCGGGGAGTGTGGAGTGTTTTGTAGTGCCTGTTTTCTGCACTGACGTGGTGCGTAGTTACAACTGAAATCTCTGCTGCAGTACGATGAAATTTTTACCTGCTTGTAAACTTTACCTCTTTCCTGCTTGTAAACGATTGATTTTAAATGTTCCTTTTGTTTGAAGGCGTAACTTCTGTCATCAAACGCATCAAAACTCTGTTAAACTATCGGGTTATATGGATTGCGTCTTTGCGTGGTGGTCGCTTTTTACGTTCTACTTCATTCGCTATACGTTTGCGGTGCCCAAGTCCAAGCGTTTATCACAGACGAGCCACTCCATGTTGCCTGCAACCAGTTACCGTCCTAGTGACTGTCATTGTGATATCTGTGGAAAATATCACTACTTTTGCGATGTTTTCTTTTATGCAATGTATGTCTTTCGATTTCAGAACTGCATTATGTGGTGTCGACTGTCGACCAGTGGTGACATGCTCATAAAGCGAATGTTTTCGCGGCCGGGCAAATCCAAAACATAGGCGTGATATTGGTGATTTGTCGATAAGCATCTGTTGTAGCATTCGCAGAAAAACTGTACGTGTTGCGTTTTAGAAGTTTACAATTTTTAAACGTAGATTGCAAACAAAGAAAAAGTCGAATGCCGATGTGTTCAGTCTTCTTCACTTTCTGTATGCAAATTGCAACAGTATTTATGCGCGCCTCAACTTCAATACTTTTTGGACCCGTAACTCACCTTTTTGATATTACTAAAAAGAGTAATCTAGCGTACTGCGGCACGCTGGATTTTCCTTAAAATAGATCTCCTTAAAATCAAACCTGAGATCCTTTACAGGCGCAGACGTATTTTAAAGCAGAAATCCGTCGTCTGTTGCGAAATTTGCCCCTTCCTAACAACTTAAATCATCTTTGTAAGTTTTAACAAAGACTTCGTTCAACGCAGAAACGAACCCGACAATTAATGGCGTGGGTGACGAAGAAGAAATAACACGTACTCCAGCACTCGGAAATCCTGACGCAGCAACTGATGTCTCACCAACAGATGGCGCGCCAGAGCGTCGACGAGAACCGCCTGTCGACGAATACATCAACAGTCTGGGTTCGAGACTAAGTAAGATCACGGACTGCTGCGAGGCTGTCGACACTTGCCAGCTGGTTTCCATGACGACGATACGGTCGAACGGCGGTAGCGATGCTGCATCCGGCGACGAATCGCCCGCAAGCGACGATATCACGTCACAAGGACATGACGCAGCCGCAACTGCTGCTGACGTCAGCCGTGAAGAGATTGACGGGTGGTTGTGTGACGTCAACAGTCGAGACAACGTCATAGCGCCAGTGGTCCATAGCGGAGATGAGTCATCACAACCAGACGGTAATGATGGCACGAGTCCAGGTGGCACTGGGAGTGACGTCGTTGCTCGCGTTGCGGAAGACGTCACTGATGACGTCGGTAGTCCAAGTGGTTTCGTTTGACAGAGTTGTGCACGCTTGTCTGACGTAGTCAAGAATGGTGAAAAGCTAAGTTTTCCGCGAGTACTGCGCATTGTAAACGGATGATCGAAGTACACAGGCCTCTTGAAAGCGGGGGAGGAGGGGATGAAGTCGTTTAGCTCAGGGATACGGGGGGGAAACACGTTCGCTCTTCAAAATGGCGACGCACGGCGCGCTGCAGTGCGTTCCGGGTCTCAGTCGGTTCGTCTCTCTGCCAATATCCTGTTGGTTGTTTTCGTGGCGGAAGTTCTACAGCAGCGGTTCTTAACCTTTTTTCTAGCGCGCCTCCCTGAAGTAATCGTTCCTTGTTTCAAGTTCCCCTGACTTTAAGGAAGCTGTAAACACAAATGTATTTATTGGTAAATTTAATGATCTAACTTTCCATGTTGTAGAGCGTGGAAGGGCTCGCCCCACCCATGAAATTTATTGACCTTCACCCCCCCACCCCCCCCGGTTAAGAACCACTGTTCTACAGCAACACATATTAACAACTGCAAAAAAACGAACACCATAACAATAACTTAAAACGACTAGCGAGGTAACGGCGTGCCAAAGCGGTGAAGGCCGCCAGCGTGCAATGCCTTCAGTGTTTAACTTAATGCAGTGGAGCGGACGACGACGCTACAAGCGAAGCATAAGAAAAAGTACGTTGTCTCGGTGATGAACGTGCGAATTCAGGTAACGGGCGGTTTGCTTGAAGTCGCTACTCACAGATGTCGTCGACGCTCCACGTTATACAGACTTATTATGTTCTCTCGTTTGGGCGTGCAATGGTACAGCACTGTCGGTGTATGTTTGCCAGGTGCCTGTCTGTGCAATAGTTGGTAGACGTTCTGTTAGTGTCAGTGCAAAGTTCGACGCCCGCTTTTGCGTCCAGACACCGCCGATAAAAACTGTTGCTGTCATGTTAACATTCTCGTTGTTCGTTACTGCCTTCGTTCCGCGTTCAGGGCTCGTCGTAAAGGGGTTTTCTGCCATTTTAAAGGTAAATGCACTTCCTGTCGCGTACTTGTTGGCGAAAGACCCGGACGCATATATACAAAATGTAACCGTGTTCGAAAAACAAGTAGTTTTTAGGTAAAGCTAACCCTAACTGTAACCTAATGCTTACCCCTAAACCTAACGCTAACCCCTAAACTTAACCTCTGAACCTAAAGTTAGGGAAAAAAGTGATCCCATGAATTGAAACGTGCAACCACAACTTCCAAAACG
>JGI24158J21664_10013192_pt1 | contig 10915 bp, 6 predicted proteins | sample Ectturendosymbi3_FD_21664 | JGI IMG/M metagenome (IMG submission 21664)
ACTGTGGCAGCAAGCAACAATAGAGTTCACATGCCATGATCACTCTATTATTGCTTGTTCGCGCCACATATATGTGTGGTGTTGTTCTTCACGCGCATCCCATTCGTGGTTAATCACACAATCAACGCAACACCACCGGAGGGGTTGCAACAACTGCATGCCACACTATGGCAATCCATAGTTTTTGGAACAGCTTTGTTGAAGTTTCGCCTGTTTTTCTTTCCATAACAATAATCACATTTTGCTGTTTTATGCCATGCAGGAACTGGTCAATGGCAGTTACCCATGTCAGTGCCAAGTTACTCGTGTGATCGTCCCACGATGGTGAGCCCAAACCACCTGCCAGGTACCAAATGGACTTCTCAAACACCAGAGCCTGCTGGTACTTAATCATCGTCTTTTGGCTAATTGTCTTGAGTAATTTGGTTGTTCTTTGGGTAAACAACATAGTTTCCATTGTGATTTTATTATGTGTGTTAGTGTAACTATGTATTGTGCTGCTGTTCTTAACTGCATTGTTCTTGGAATTCGTTAGTAAAAAGTAAAACTGTTAAATTGTGATTAGAGCTGCACTGCCATTCTGTCCTAGACAGAAATGAAAATTGACATCTGCTTCTGCATGCATTTGGAAATGAACAAAATGCGGCAGATATTGAAACGCTGCCCAACTGTAGTGCTGCTTTGCATAGTTTCTCCTGTTGACCCACCACAAAACAACTACTTTTGTCGGATATCTGACTTATTCTGCATAGTTGTGTCATGTCCAGGATACCCCGAACAAATAAACAGTCTGGGGGTCAGGTGAAACGTTAGGGCGTTAATTGTAACAAAGAGAGTAGCAACAGTGTTTTTTTAATAAATATTTTCACCCTGCTGCCAGTGATGGGGTCTCAGGTGTGTCTCCAGAACCACTGTTGTGAGTCTTCATCTCAATAGATATTGGACTTCAGATCTTTGTCACAAGACTTTACATGTTCTGTTGGCATGGCTTGGTTAGCTCCAGCAGATACAACTGTTCACTGTTGGCAGGGTGCATCCTGGACTGATTTATTTTTGGTCAGAATGTCTGGAAACATAGGCTAATGAACACTGCTACGACGAGTTTTAATACAACTGAGACAAATGACCGAAAATTTTCAGTGACCAAAATGTCTCAGCAAAAAAATGATGCTATCTCAGGGGAAAAAAACAGATCCTGGAGGAACCCTAGGGTTCCGCAAAGCATGTAGTGGGGTTCCGTGAGGGTTCCTCGTTTATTTGGGGAAATGATTTCTTGCTTCAGTAGGTGTTGATGCATCATTATGTAATTTTTAGATCACCGTGCCGCATTCAGACTCCAAGTAGGCCAGTTGATTGTAGAGCTCGACCGATGTATCGGCACACCGATGTATATCGGCCGATATGACGATGTTGCCGATGTATCGTATCGGCAAAATTCCGCCGATATATATCGGCAATATTTGTTCATAAAAGTGTTGCGCTTGCTCTGTCCTGTTCCTAGCGCACAGAACCTTCATGCGTAAAATCACACCGCTGTGCAACAGTCCCGACAAAACGCTCTATGACGTAGCAAAACCTAGGAAGGTGACCAAAACGACTGGTATTTGACAAAATTGACGTTTGAAAGTTATTTTTGAGGGGTAAATTCAAAAGTTTTCAAGTCTGGAGTCTCGGTCTTGAACATTCAGTTTTCAATCTCAAGTTTTTTTATAGTACTAAATTTCAGTCATGGAGATTGCAGTCTTGACTACATCACTGTCAGGAATGTACCACATTCAAGCTAAAAATAGTTGAATGCGTTAAATGCTGAAGTATTTCATGCAGAAACGCATTGGCCGTGGAGAAGATTTTTGGGCTTGCATTTTCAGATGCAAGTTTCAGTTATTTTCAGTAGTTTCAAAATAACAAACACAACGTTTCTGAATTTCTAGATGCGTGAAATGTTGCAATAAACACGCTTAGAGGTTATTAGGGTGTAAGTTGCCGATGTTTCTCTTGATATAACAAGGCAATTTTGTCATGTTACTTTCCTTTTCATAGATAAAGAGAGTAATGCTCCATGCTCAGGCAACCGGAGTTATGTCATTTGCATGAATGCCTCATGCTGTTTTCTATGCGTGAACTATGTGTTTTGCCTAATAACAGTTATCAATATTTGTTTCTGTGAAAGGTTGTAGTAGTGCCTTTCTTTGCACAAAGGGCCATAATACAGTTCATACAGTACTAACCAAAGGTCTGTGCTAACCTGCCAACAATTATCTTGTAAGCTAAAATAACTGCAGCTAGTGTTGGGCGGATAGTGATTACTTGTGAATTTTTATTGTCGGTTAACCGCGGCCTGTTTATTTCCCTGAGACATTTCGGTCATTTTTCCCATGATAGTATTAAAACTCGCTAACAGTATTCACCAAGTCTATATTTTCGGGCATTATGACCGAGTTTGACTTAAGGTCTTTTTGGTCATTATCAAAAAATTCGGTCTAAGACCGAAAAAAAACCTAGACCGCAACTGATTTCTTATTTTCACATAATTTTGACTGCCTTCAACCAAAGATAGCGATATTTTTTGTGACCTTTTATTTTAACTATAAAATCCTTTCAACCCTGTTCTCGAATGGATTCAAATGGCTGAGATTAATAGTGTCTGCGTACGCCTTAATATTATAGTTAAAAGTTTCTAGCTGGCGTATCCAATTCTCAATATTTGTTTAAATTCGTCTAGAATAAGTTCGTTTTGACGGTTGGTAGAGTATTCTACATATCGTATCTTATGCTCCAATAACAATGAAATAAACTATATTCGTAGGCTCGGGGCAGTTGCATGTCGCAGAGAGTAGCCCTTCAACTGCGGCGAATATCAACGCAAAAGTGACACAACAGAGCGGTGGAAGCAAACGTCATGTGAAAAAAACAAGGAAGATAAAGTTCAAGTATCAAAATAGCTTAGCGGTATGGTGTGAACTTGTTATTTGATCAAATTTCTTACGTTGTGCACTAACAGGTGTCAGTGATTTCGTAGATGAGGTCACTGCGAACAGCCAAAAACTTGTTGTCTATAGTAAGCTGGTGCTGATTGAGAAATACAGATCAATCATATAATTGAATGTTAAAAGAACACAGTACGTTCGCGTAAAAAAATTTGCAAGTTATTTGCAATACAGTTTAACATCTCGGCAATGTTCGCGGTGTGTTTTGCATTGTAGAAGTTTCGTAAGTATGACACTCGATTTTAGGAACAGCCGTGCGGATTTCTTCATCGCTCCTTTCGCTATACCTAATTCATTCAAAGCGCTTTACTGAAACTGCACTTTCGCAGGTTTAATGTAAAGCTCGTTTTTATTGTTTATGTTGCGCTGAGCAGAATCCTAGGTTTTTATCAGTCAAATAGAGTCTGTCAGCGAAGATGCTTTTAACCGAAAACAATTTATTTTTAACGATACGCTAAAGTGCTGTGCAATGTTTGGGAAAACACGGTTTCAGCGCAAACCCGGCGATTAAACGTAACATCACGTTTCTTGAACAGCCCACACCTTTTTATTCGAAAGACGCTAAATCGCCGTTTGTTTTCGGAGGGCAACAAAGATTTTCGTTAACAACCAATAAACCTTTGTATATGTGCACGCGATATGTTTATTATTTTGCTTACTACAGTATTGCGTTTAGAATTTTTCTATGCTCAAGTGGAAAATGATTTTGTATTCGTCTATCTTCGTCATGAGCGCAAGGCATTGCAGGTGAACGTGAAGTATCATTGCAACTTGTGTGAATACCGCACTAACCGGAGCGATCACTACAAGCGACACTTGCTCGTGCATTCGGAGGAGAAACCGCTCAAGTGCGCCACTTGTGGTTATGGGACTGGCAGATCGGATCACTTCAAGTAAGATAGCGAGTGAACTTTAAGCAAGCGTGGAAACAATCGTCTGGGTGTTAGAGTAGTGCACGTTACGAAGCATTTATGTTCTTAAATAGTAAAGCTAAGCATATCTATCAACGCATGACGGGTGTTGCTTGTGCAATCTGAATGAAGTAATTTTGTTTCTTTCTCCGCAGGCGCCACTTGATCCGACACGGACTGAACGAAACTGAAATTATCGAACAGTGCGCGCGAAACGGAATCCGAACAGCAGTTGCACAGAGCGCGGCCGCAGCAGCAAGGTGAACAAATCTGACCATCGCTGTTAACAGCGCTCTCCGCTTGATAACTTACGTTTCGAGCCCAATTCGTGACAGAGTTGCCAAGATTGCTGTCGATTGTCTGGGGCCCGGAAACTCCTCTGATCCTGCGCAGTTGCGCTGCAACTGAATCCAGGTTTGCGAGGTCTGCGTAAACCGTACTGGTCAAATGCAGTGCTCTCCTCTTTTGGATTGTCGTTTGATGACTTGACGTGTGATGTAACAAGGAGATCATCTGCGCTCTGCCACTCCTCGATTGGTGATGAGTGCAGGTCTTCTGTTTTGTATCTTCTGCAGAAATGATGCCCAGACCCAGCGCGTCCATGCGTCGTCCAACCCTGCCAATGAGCCGCGCCGTTCCCAATCCGCTTGCTCTCGCTCTCCTAGTCCCGATGCAGCTGGCGCTGACTCTTCAAAGCGTTTCAGGTGCGACGTGTGCGGTTACTGCACCGATCGCTGCAGCCATTACACGCGGCACCTCAAGACGCACACAGACAGCAAGCCTTACGACTGTCTGGACTGTGGACGGAGGTTCAAGCTCGAAACCTATCTGAAGAAACACCGCTGCGCGTCTCGCGCCGCTCTTGCTCAACGCTCAGCGCACACAAGTTGTTCTACCTCCTACGCTTCGCCTTTTGAAACAACCCACTTGATGACTGTACAGAATGACTGCTTGAGAAACTGTGATGTGGATCTTGGGCACGCTGAATGCGCTGCCTGGTCCGTTCCCTTCGCAGATTCGAACATCGCCGTATGTTCGGGTTTGTTGGAAACACTGTAAGGAGTCGCGTTTCCTGTTTCTGTGAAACGCTCTCCCTACTGAAGTAAGCCCGTTCCATCCATAAAGTCTTTGGCATTAGCTGTCTGTCTTTGTGCAGACCTGTTTTTTATCAAATTGCCGGTCGCTACACTGGTTGTGAGATAAACATCCTGCTCTTCATTTGCACTCGCTGTCGCAATGGCACAACCGATGCGAGCTTTGTCAGATGTTTGCGGTTACTGTAAACTGCAGTAGGTTCTCGTAAAGCTTGTGACGGCGCGTTGATTGCAGCTGTTTATTCCTGGCTGTTGGAGACTATAAATTTTCCTAATATATTATACGCAATGCATAAACGTTTAACTGATTTGTTGCAGTTGTGGATAGGAAATGTCGTGCTTACCACAGTGGTATAAGTTGTCTGTTGACTTGTGTAACATGTACAACAGCAAATCGATACTGCTCAGGTCGAATCCAGCCCGTTTCGAATGACACGCCCTGAAGTTTTTGTGTTGCTCTTGGTTTTTATTTTGCGTTTTGCTGCTTTTGTTCATCTTTTCGTTTACTGAGTTGTTGAAGTGCTCGCATTTTGTTCGTTGTGCAGCTGCTGTAAAGCAATTCACTGACACGGGTTTTTGTACTATGGTGAAATGAAAGCAAAAACGACATGCCCTTTATTGGTATCAATTTTCTGGCGCTGGGCATTTACTGTATCTGGACTCTAACTATTTTGGCAACATGCCGCACACCAAATTTACATAGTTTGCGATTTGATAAATCCAGAAGTGGGCAGTCGTGACGAGTTCCTGCTAGTTAAAAAATAAATAAAAGGTGTAACTGATGCCTGCCGTTACATATTTTTGGTTCTGTTCCACTGTTCGTACATAAACGAATTACTAGGTTTTGAGACTTGGCGCAATCTCTTTCTCCAAGTTGCGATGCAAGCTGTAGGTGGTGTGCAACTACAACAGCCGCATATTCCCTAAAGTAAAATGCATCAGATTCGCTTGTCTGAAGCGCAGCAAGGCGTCAAGAATTTGCCGTCTGTCACCAAAGCACAAATATATTCAAATCCTTTCACTCATCATTCGATGCTTCTGCCTGCTCCCAACAACACTGAACATTGTTTCTCAACTCGAGTCTCTGAACACTGATTCGCATTTTTTAACGTCACAGCTGCATTAAAACAATAATTCCCGTTCATGCTCTTTTGAGCTCAAGCAAAGCTCTACATACAACGCTGCGTATGAACTACACACTGGAGCCGAATGACTCGGCAAAATTTCGTTCAATGTTTTGCAGACGTGTTCATAACTACGCGATATCGCAGCAAGAAGTATAGGCTCGTCACCCCCACGACTTGCAAACTAGGAACTTGCTGTGTTTTTCTCTTCCACTAAGTTTGCATGTCGGGAGATATCTACGTGTGGGGTAAAAGCAAATATATTTTCGCAGATGTTCCAGTCACTGTTAGCGCAGCGCTAAATCGAACGAAGTGCGTTGTTTCAATGTCTTTAAAGTGTCCGTTTCCGCTTAACATCAGCTCATCCATTTCCTATAGAGTCCACTTGCTATCAGCTTTACGGCTGACGTGCCAAAGGTGCAGAGAAAGGCTTTGCATTGTAATGATGACATGTAGCAACGACCTAACAATCCATTGAATTTGAAAGAAAAATGCTTAATGCAGGCGTCACTGTAGGGAACTCTTAGATCAGCTTCCCTTGACTTGGTCTTTGCTCATCACTTTAGTTCGATCGTTGGTTTTACTGAATGGAGATTAATGTCGTCTGAGACTGCTGAAGGCCTGAAGCTCATTTTGTGTTGCAGAATATCGAAGATCTATTTCATTACATGTCGGTACGATTCGTTTGCATGTGTTTCTTATTTCTTGTTTTTTGTACTTGCCTGCCGAAATCCTCTGCTGTACCTCTTCAAACTTTACACAAGTAATGCACCAGTCTGACTTTGATTTTTTCTGTTTGTAATTTAGACATAGCCCAGAGAGAAGAGTTTATACTTTCGAAAACCAGTCGCGGAAAGCACCGCATTAGCTGTTGTGTTGGGCGTCATCCTCAAAGACGATTTGTTAAGCCTCACCATGATTTTGATAGAGGACATGGGCGTCCGCAGAAGGGGGCAAAATGGGAATTTGCCCCCTGGAAATTGGGACTAGAACCAAAAATTTCTAGAAAACTGAGTCAGCGCTTATATCCGATTGATTCAATTCTTGGAATGACACTTTTTTAGCCAGTACGACACTCACTGCACAAGAGCCGGGTTCACTGTTCTAGTGTCATGCAATGATGCGCGTGAGCGCTAATTTGCCTGCAGAGGCAGGCTGGGAAACTTACGAGCGGATTGTTCTACTGTTGGATTATCAAAGGTTCACATCAAGTTACAGCAGTAGGCGCTTTGCCGCACGTGACTGTTAAACGCAGACATCTTGGCACGTTGGCAGGTAATGCAGCGAGGCAATGACTGCCGATAGCGGTAAGCCACGTCGATACTGTGTGAAAATAAGCATGAATGAATCGGTAGCAATGCTTCCACAAGTTTGAAAAATCCATCAGTGTGAGACAGAACGCTTGTAAGGTTTTTATATGATGAGCTTTCACCGTGAAAAAATCAGCAAAGGCAAGGAAGGTTTTAATGAAAGGATGATTTGATCGCTGGGGTGGATATTAGAATTTTAAGGCCCGGCGTCGAAGCAAACTCCCAGGAAGGTGTCCCACTACAACGCAAAATGTATTTATTTCATGTGTATATGTGGTCTGAAAAAGGGTCCCAGGCGCGTAGCCAGAGATTTTTATCGGGATTGCAAATAGCAACAAATCCTCAACATGAATATTTAATGCTCACTGTTTTTAAGGCACCATCCATAAAACGTGCATTTTTCTGGCGCTTATGTTCTGAATAATTATGTTCAGATTTAAGCCGGCAAATAGAATTTTCATTGAATTGAGAATTTTGAAACTTTGTTTTTAGTGAAGTTACAAGGTCGTACTGTACTTTGGATAAAAATTACTATTTGCTCGTAAAATTTCTTGCAGAAATGCTTGTAAAAATCTCGATGCTATAAATGCAAGATCTGCAGTATGCTTTTTGCAGCCAATATTGCACTTTAGCAAGAAGTCTGTGGCCGCCATTATGATTGCGCTTTTTAGATTTACACGCTTCTAATGTACACCAACACACGTTCAATCAAAGCCGAGAAGCAACTTTGCTCCGAGACTATGACTTGAATCCGCTCGGTAGTAGGCCTTCTGCAAAATTTGCGCGCATGCAAGACTTGGATCTTGAACAAATCTTGAGCGTTTGGTTGACGTATGTATCTGATAACGTGAAGGCTAGAGTTCTTCAACGCATTTAAAAAGTGTTTGGATTTTATGTCGGTATTTTGTACGCTATGAAATGCGACTGCGATAGCATTTTTGTACGATACTTGCACTAAGATTGCGTTCCAAAAACGATTGGGTATTTAAGTTCAGTATTTTGAGTTAACAATATAATTCACAAATACGATCAAGACAATATTGTAAATTGAGGAAAGTTCCACATGACCCACTCAGTCTACTCTACACAGTGTGAAAACGGTTTTGCTTTTGCGAAAACGAAGCCACAATTGATTATCACCACGGCTGTGCACTGACGTGTCGCCGCAGCTTAACACAATGGTTGGTTAGTTGATCTAAGCCAGTGGTTCCCAAAGCAGGCTATGGGTCGAAACCCAAACAGTGGTGAAGGGTCGAAAAGCAGGCCGCGCCGAGGCGATTCGAAACTGGGTTGTATATTTTCAACGTTACCACTGCTTGTCATATCTGTTTGTAGCGTAAGTACTTAAGAATAAATTTCTGAAATTGAAAATGAACTTCGCTGCTTACTGCCAAACTTCATCCATACAATTATTTTTTCTTACGTTGTTTGAGGCTTGGGTCGCGAGGTGTTCAACCGAACTCAGTTTTGGGTCGCGCTCAAAAAGTTTGGGAACGGCTGGTCTAGCCATTGTAGCGAAAGCGGTTAAAATTTTTAAAACATCCATCACTGTTTAATAACAAAATCTAATCTAATGGGAGAAAACTCAATTTAGTTACATGTGATATACAGATTGCAAGCTTTCTTTAAAGTAATGGGCAGTGTCAATGCCCTTAGCACTTACAAAAAAACATCTTTCTGCTTACGTTAGATTTTGCTGCAAATTCTTCCTTTGCAGCGGAATGACTCCAAATTTACTGTGGAATAGGGTGGCAATTAACACCAGATGAAAATTTTAACGCTTTCAGACTATGTATAGGTGGGCTCTGATTATTTGACAAAACTGTTTTTGACCAGCCGGCAAGGTAATGTGAAAGAATTGATGAAAACGTTTAGACTCCACGTAATTGTGGTTGAGCAGTCACAGTACACATTTAATCATTACAAATAAATATCTAGAATGAATGGTATTGTTGCTAAACAGTGTCTATGGCCTAATTGCGTAATAAAAAAGATTTTGAAATTGGATTGCTTTTTAGCCAAAATTTGAGCTTCAAGGCATGCAAAACGTATATCACCACCTTAAAATTATACAAAAACAAGAATCTGCGATGTTCTATTAAAGCAACAGCTGATGCTGTAGTCTAGGGTTAAATATACCGTATTTGTAGCATGCCACAGTTATCAGAGACGAAGTTTTGTGATGGTCTTGAAATGAAGTTTATATGGGCGTCAGAAAGATTTTTTCCAGGGGGGGCCAGTAGGGGATTTTCCCAAAAAGTTTTCCAGTGGGGCCAGAAGTGGTGAAATTTGTTTTTTACCCCTCGAAATCGGAAAAACAACCTTTTTTGCCAATAATTTCAACATCCAGGGGGAAAAGGCCCCCTGACCCCCCTTCTGACGCCCATGGAAGTTTACATTACCATTAGTTGGAATCCTGCAGTGGCGTGCAGAGGGGGGACGGGGCGACGGCTACGGGGATCCATCCAAAGNGTGAAATTACAAAAATTAAAATGCGGTACGCAGATGATTTTTCCTGTTGTAAGGCTACTAACACATGCTGCATGGATTTAATATTTGGAAACTGGTCATTTTTGTCAACATTAGTTTTTACGTAGCCTACTCAATTGCAAGTGGCCTAATCACACATTCTTCAATACCAGAGACCTATATCTAGATTTGCGGTTCTATACTCTAGATATGCCCTATCGAACTGATAGTGACGTGACTTTTTTCAGATCGTGCGAACAAGGGAGAGTCAAAAAATGGATTGAAAGATTATTATGGACATTTAAGTGATTTTCAGGAACGAATGTCAAAAATGTCCCATTTCAACTTGCTTGATTTAGTTCACTTATTAATGCATCGCTTGTTTCCCATTTCGTTTTTTGATGTGACATCCTTGTGCTTGCAATGTGTGCTTCGTTTCGAGCTTCGTCATAAATTGGCAATTCAGGCTGATCGATCAGAATAGCTCACGCAAGCCCGTATCTTTTCGGGGCCCATAGGCGGATCCAGGGGGGCTAAGGGGGCTGAACCCCCCTAAATTTTTCAGATACATTTTTTGATCAATGGTTCCCGACACAGAAACGTCCATTGGGGTAATTTTTTTGGATAGCTTTTAAATAAACCATTTCATGCACAGGGATAGGGACGAAAATATTAAATGCAAGGCTTATTTTGCTGAATTTGGCAGACCGAATGTGAATATTTGACCATAACTGAAACTTCTAAACAAGTTTTTACATAAAAAATATGGTCCCAATATTATATAAACACGTAAGTGTTTACATAAAGTATTTACATCACATATACGTTATATAAACCGCACATACATAGGCGTAGCCTGTGGGGGGCAAGGAGCCATGGCCAGTGGCGAAACTGACGGGGGGGTAGGGGGGGCGGCCGCCCCCCCTGGCCGGTCATTTCGAAGTTTTTGAGCCCCCTGTCACCACATTGTTAATTTTATTAAGTGATCTTTAATCGACATTGCCGCAAGACAGTGTGTTG
>JGI24158J21664_10013193_pt1 | contig 10914 bp, 6 predicted proteins | sample Ectturendosymbi3_FD_21664 | JGI IMG/M metagenome (IMG submission 21664)
TTAGTCCAGTCGGTAAGGCATTGCTTTAATTTCGGCCAAAATTCTCCCTGGGAATCATGATAGTTCGATTCCCCGATTCTCTCCCGACCATAAAAACCTGTACAAATGTCAGATGGATCTCTAGGCAAATCGAGATGCCCAAATGAAAATATTTTTGTCAGCTCCGTGTAATCTAAGGTAAATGCCTTACACGAAATGACATCTTCATCTACAAGGATCTTTTTGTATCCTTGTCAATAGGAGTGGGCGTAATTTGTATACAGAAGAGCATTCAAAAGATATACGATGTTCGGTCATAACAGAACCACATTGGCAAATATTTGGAAAGAGTTATTAGCCAAAATGTATTGGAAGGTACAACGGCGCATATTCGATTATGCCTTATCAATTCACGTTTGCCAAGAGTCGAAAAACGAACAAATAAACTAACATTTTTGTTTACTTTGAAGAAATAACCACTGAATTATCAAATGTAAAGCGACCGGCTAAGGTGCAGTGTGATAGAGCGCTCACCGCTGAATTTGGTAGGCTTCGTTCGAATATCGGCTGTGTTACACCGAAGACTTGAATAGATAGTGCTTGTGGCCTGTCCCGCTTCGTGCACGGCATTATGGGATTGGGTGTGAGGGAAAGCTTCACGCGCGGTGTTACTACTAGCCTGTCACCAGGGCTCCCATTTCTTGTTTTTTCCACTCAGATCTGTTTTTTTTAGTCTATCTGGGTGCCAAGGTTTAATTTTGAAAGATCCTATCAAATCTGGGCTTCTTGAAGATAAAAATTTGGCAACGATCTATGGTAATTATAATAGTAAAATAAACACATATTCTGGTCATTGCAGTGTTCACATGCTATCATCAGGAGAAAAAAGTATTTAAATCGGTGAAACAAAACGTCTTCAGTCGGTTTTACACCCGCATCAATATCATTACCTAATACTGTAGGGTGCTTACCATCCAGACGTCCATGCAGTTGCGCGTACATCAGAAGCAAAGGCCGGATTACACCAGACGTGAACGAATAACAAATGGTAGTATATCAAGTCTGAAAGATTTGCATTTGCGTGAAAGGTTGTTATCCCAGATGCCAGCTGAAGAATTTGATGAAACAGTTTACAACAGAATGTTCAAATTCTTTAGTTGCCCTATTCATGCAAATTAAAAAAAACATTTGCATTGGAGCAAGGATTTGAAGCTTAGGAATTTTAGATTCCTTTGCAGCTCAAGATCTCACAAAAGATCCAAGGTCAGTGCCAAATGTGGCGCTACATTTTGCCCATCTCGTGCCTGAAGATGAGCTGGAAGCTAGGTTAGTTTCTGTCATTTTTCTGTCGTAGATCAAACTTTTTTTGAATGAAAAGAAAATTAAGTCAGTTCGGTCATAATGTCCGAAAATATATAAACTTGTGAATGCTGTTATCGCTAATTTTAATATAAGCATGAAACAAATGACCAAAACGTCTCAGCAAAAAAACAGACTGGAGGTTATATCAAGTTTAAACATGTGTTCTTGTCCAATAAATATCCTTGATTTCTGGTATAATCGGCGTAACATCAAAGATGGTTTAGATAACTCGGAATTTGCGAGATTTTATGATTTGATGGCCATAGTTGCAGTTTTTCACATTTTACTGCATCACTAGAAAAACTATTTTTACTGTTGTTAATCACGTTAAACAAAAGGAAACTTGATAAAACCAAGACTGTTAAGGCAAATGTAAAACAAGCATTGTCAAGAACCCAGCAAAGCGGCTACTATATAGGTTACCTAAGCCTGAAAATTGAGAGATGTCAACAATGGAGTGTGTTATTAGCTTTATTGATTATAAAATGTTTTGAGTAACAGAAAAGTGATCCAAATGTTAATTTTAACATTGCAGACACAAATTTAAAAAAGAAACTATAAGTAAATCAGTATTTTAATTACCGTTTTGCCTCATGTATTTGCATTCATGTGTCTTTTTGCATTTCTGTTTTTTTTTAGTAGACAAATGGGTTTTTTTCATGAGCAATCTGGGTTTATTAGAAATTACAGAATGGGAGCCCTGCCTGTCACCAATGCAGCATTCAGTTCGAATGTAGCCTCGTAGCCCGCGGCGCAGAATAAAGGGAGGTAGGTACCAGCAGAACTCTCCTGAAACTCCAAGAGTATAAAGCGGTATAATGAAACTTTCTTATCAAACGTAAAGTCCGTAGTTAGGCTAAACAATGGAAATTGAAAAAGCCGTTTTACTCAAGAGAACACGTTTTTCGGTACTGCATTTCACAAAATTTTAAGCAAGCTATGTCCAATCGAAATGCCTAACTGATACAAAAATTATGTCACTATCTTATTAAGGGCCGCATGATGAATAACTTAGATTGTTCTCAAAAATTTAATTTAGCTTGAGCTACGGAATGCGTTCGAATTGTAAATGCAATGTGTGACGTGTCCAACCACTCGCTGAGGTGTCATACAGGCCCGTAGCCACGAGGGACACTTGGGAGCAATTCCACCCCAAGTGTTTTTGTTCCCCTCAAATTTGGTTGTGCCTAACAAAAGTTTTTTAAACATAAAAAAAACAAAAATATTCCCCCTGAAAACGTATTTCTCCTCCCAAACCTTAAAACCTGGCTACGAGCCTGCTGGCATTACCAGGTTTAGTGGCAATGGAACAGCATGGATAGGAATCAGAACGTTAAAAATCAGTTTTGCATTAAGAAGTTTCGTGGACACACAGAAATCTGCCAGTATGCAGTACAGATGTGATGAGAAGNGGCATTGAGGACCATTGCATCAAAAATGCCAAATTTAAGATTACCAAAATACGGACAAGTGGTCATTACATTGTACATACAGTACACAACAACGAAAAACATCTAGGGCACGGGCTGGACATAGCTGCTTTGGGCGATTTCCAATACGGTCGAATCGCCGTTGCGTCGTAACAACAAAATACCAAGGACCCACCGGTAGTCATAGGTGGGGGCTCCAGTGAAATGCTGCTGATAAGTTGCCATTCCACATTAGCCAACGTAGCAATGTGAGTGCAGCGACATACAGTGTCAACAGGACCGGCCTTAGCAAGTGCGGGGCCCGATTGGAAGCACTTTTACCGGGCCCTACTCTGTGGCGTGAGCAGAAATTTTGAAGAGGGGCACGAATTCATAATCAAAGAAATTATGAGTGATGTGAAAGAGCGAGGCTCGAAAAGGGTAATGCCAAGCTAGGGAGGTCTGGGGGCATGCCCTTCAGTGTCACCTCTTCAGCAGAGACTTTCCATCTCCGTTCGATGGACATCTACNTAACACCCAACAAATCCATGAATTGCTACTCAATACCTCCTCTCTGGCCAGGTATCTACCGCGGGGTACGGCCAATTGGCCATCTGTTAAATGAATTTAGCAACATTCCTTGATGTAATCAGTCAGCAAAGATAAGATATAACAGCTTAGGAACAAAGCATCGACAAACGATAAAACGTGACAACAGTTTGTCACACAATAGTGCAACCTTGTATTATAAGCTTCACAAAATGGCAAAGCCGAATGAAACAGACCGATGGGCTGCGGTGTCGGAACTTGAGCTCAAGCAATTTTGGATGATTGCAGCTGGAGCCGAAGTCCGAAAGTTTTACAACGGTGGAGCCGAAGCCGGAGCCCAGCTGAAATTTGAGTTCCTGTTATACAGTCCAAATGTGGGGCAAGCGAGATGAATTTTTGCGGGCGAGCGTGGTTGCCGTATGTCTACATAATTATCTTGGTTTGCATGGGCGTCGGAAGAAATGCAGGGGGTTTTGGACCTCCTGGATTTTGAAAATTGAAAATTTTTTTCTTAGTTTCGAGTTGGTAAAATAAAATTTAACCGCTGCTGGTCCTGCTGGAAAATATATTTGGCCACCACATGGAAAAACCCTTATTGCCCCCGCCCAGGAAAAATCCTTCCGATGCCCAAATTGGTTTGTGCGTAGATCAGGGTTTCTCAGACTTTCTGCACATGTCCCATTATCCATCAAATTTCGCGACACCTCATCTGTGCTGGTGAAATAATGCAGTTGTACAAACAAGACAATGGTATTCATTTTTCAATGGACCAAATCATTTTGGAGCCAAATCATTTTGAAGCCGGAGCTCACGCAAAACGCTTTAGATGCCTAGGGCCAAAGCTGGAGCCTGAAATTTCAGTTTCGGCTCTACAGACCTCCAGGTAGCTTACGATACAAAAATACATTTGCTAAGAGAAACTTAGTTTTGTGATTTAGCATTAACAATGTCCTTCAGAATTTTGTCCAACTTCAAGTCACTGTTAATTTCGGGTTCAGTGGACATAATCGCCAAACTATTTAGACGCTCTTGCTGGATTGATGATCTCAAATTGGTTTGAAAACTCTTTACAGCGGATTCAGGTTAGAAAACTCTTTACAGCGGATGTCACCGTCATTGGGATGGTCAATTGTAAATCCTGACGGCAACAAACAAATGAAGGAAAGAGTCTGCCTCATCACATCTGTACGACGGAAAATGCATAACGCTGTTAAAAGACCGACAAAGCAGCACACATTTGCGATTTCAAACTAAACTTAACTTTCAGAAGACAAGTGGCAATAACTGTTCAAGCAGCAACAACTTGCTAAGCACGGGCGCCGGAATGGGGGAAAAAGAGGCTTTGGTCCTCCTGGATTTGCAAATTTAACAATTTTCTGTAAAATGTTCAACAAAATAAGGTTGTGTTTTAGTTTCGAATGGGAAAAATGAAATTTCACCACTTTTAGCACCCTCCTGGAAAAATCTTTTTGGCTACCCCTGGAAAAATCCGCTATTGGCCCCCTTGGAAAAAATCCCTCCGACACCCATGCTGCTAAGTACGAAACGCTTTGCAAATCCAGGAGGAGGACCAAAGCCTCTTTTTCAACTGAAACAGAAAACGGCTTCAAAACCTAAACCCTCTCTGCCTTGACTAGTTGCTCTTAAAAAGACCAGAATACACATCGAAAAACAAAGACAGCTGTTACAATTCCAGAACGAATTATGATGAATGAGGATTTCGAAAAACTGCGCAGTTTACTTTGATTTGCGTTGCCAACGGGCCCCAGGCTTAAAAAAGCTGTGGGTCCCGTGGCCCGTGCGACACACGCAGTTTCAATAGTAGGCCTAAGTGTAAATTTGCATATTTTAATAGGCGTAGCGAAGGGCCCCCTTCGGCGCGGGGCCCGATTGGAAGCAATCGGTCCAATTGCTGAAAGTCCGGTCCTGAGTGTCAGAATAGTGCATGCTGTGGGACGAACGCAACAAGGTATTTCTAATGCTCTTCCTCACTTTTACAATGCCATACATGAAGCTGTGACGCTTAGCCTTGCGCAATGCACATCTTGGTATACTGTATATTAGAACAAACCTCTTCAGCAACAGGATCTAATGTAGCCTGTGAATGATTCTATTTTGTGAACTTTGCAAGATACAAATATTACATTAGGTACAAAATCATTTTCTCATTTTGTAGGCCGTTAGGCATAAAAATGAGCAGATATGGAGAAATTATCCTAGTTGGCCTTGTGAACTTATCGGTGACGTCACTGTCGAAGCGTATTCTTTAACTGGCAATGAAAGTTTAATTAATTTAATTAAATTTATTTGTTTGTGACCAGACACGAAGTCCATAGTATAAACACACACATTCTGCAGAACGCAAGTCGATAAAACAGACAAAACAGAACATTTTACAAGGCATTGGAGCCGGCGGAAGCAAAAGGTTGCAGATACTTTTTGCAACTGCGTTGAAGGCAGAACCACAGGGTTACAGACACATTCTTAACACTTTTTAAAACAATTTTAAAATATTTCGTGCAAACAAAACTTTATTGTTCATACAGCCGGAAAATGTAGCTTGTAATTTCATAAAAAAGTCCTTGCAAATTTCCTTAAGGCTCGGTTTTTGGAACCTGTGTGAAAAGTTTTTCCGCAAATAATAAAGAGCGATGGAAACAGTTTTACATAAAAAAGGAAGTGAGGCTCGCCAAACATTGCACTGGAAACGTTTTTGGCACTACCCTGGGTTTTGAGCACAAGCGTAGCCTGTGACTGAAACGAAAATCCGCTACTGACCTAGGGTTGCCGTAGTAAACGTGGTAGGTGCTGACTAGAACTCCATAAAAACTTGACATTCGACTGCATAAATGCAATATATAATACTTTTGAAACACGCCTTAACTGCAATGAATTTTTGAACAGCTGAGGAGCGATGCAATTATAGTTATAAAACATGCGCGAGGTTTGCGAAGCTTTCCTCCAAAAAATTTAAAAAATATGGGAAGTTTAGGACTATTATTATTGTTATTATTATTATTGTTACCCCAAAAAATTCAAAATAGCCGGGAGGTCTGCGGTAATTGTGCCAAAAACACGGGAGCTGTACTACAAAATACAGAAGGGCAGTGTTGCCTCTAAGAACATTTTACACTGAGTAAATGTTTGTTTTATTGAGCATGAATACTAAGGCTAAGTTAGCACAGTTCTGAATGAATTACAAACTTTGTGAATTATTATAATAAGTATGAAATCTTGTCAAAATACGAACAAAGTGCACATTTAATTCAAATACCTTCTAAAAGTGCCATGCGATATGCTCAGAAGCGTTCTGCTTCGCCCAAAAATGTTAATCATTTTTTGCTTTTAAATTTGGAATGTTACAAGTGCGTGAGAATGAGATTTCACTGCGTAAATGGTCTAATAGTACTGCCAGGGGAATAATGTGGTTAGATGGCGCCCGGGGCAAGAAACAAGTTTGGCGCCCCCATGTTCGAATCTGAGGTCTTTCATAAGCAAATGTAGCCTATTGTTTTGAAGAAAGTACTTGTGACATTGTTAGAACTTTTCGGCGCCACCCGCAGCGATTCAGCGCCACCACAGTGAGTCGGCGCCCGGGGAATTGCGCCCCTTGCCTCACTCGCTACTCCCCTGGGTACTGCGCATTTGCGCACATTGCAGGCGGGAGGTCTGGGGGAAGCCGTACCGCAAAACATTTGAAACAGACGGAAGGTCTGGAGGAACTGTAGGCTACCCCAAAACATTTGGGAAACCGTAGTTCATTGTGAAAAATACTTCAGAGCGAGTTGAAACGAGGGCAAACTAGGCGCAGAATAAATTATCGTGTGATTAGATTTTCTCATAAGCAATGAATCTTCTGCGGCTGAGAATTTTTTGTTTGGTAGCTCTGACTATTTATGGAAATCCAACAGAATTTTCAAGAAAACTGACAATTTTTGGTAAAATGACCTGTATTCTTAAGCTAAATTAGTGGTTGTTGGGCAAAAATTTGTATTAGGCAAAATTTTCCTAGTTTGTTTAGTCCTCCCAAAATTGCGAGTGTGGTATGAAGACGTAAGCATGTCTTAGAAAATAATTGAGCAACAAAGTCAGTTTTGAAGCAAAGGCAGCATTCATGAAAAACTCAACTATAGCCAAACAAAGGCAGGTGAAAAAATTTTGCCGTGATTTACCTGGTATTGGGGTATGGTTCCCGATTTAAACTTTCTTCAACTTTTTTGGAGATTTCATTCTCTTCCTACGTAGTTTCTAGACAAATTCTTGAACAGCCTTCAATCAAACACGCAGTCGACAGACAAACGTTAACAAGCATGATTACCAAAGCACTCAATGCAGTGGAGAACAGACACAAGTTCTGAAAACAGCTTGAATTACAGACACTGCCTGACAACTGAAAAAGTGAGCAGGTTACTTGAAAAAAGTTTTGCCCTATTTTGATTTTGAGTAATATATTAAAAAATACAAGAGTATTTTTATCCATTTTCTATTTAGCAATACAAGATTTTTCTGAGAAATAAAGTACCAGGAACTCTTGTCAAATAACGATGCCAGCTTCGCTTGGAAACTCATCTAGTGTAAAACAAAGCAGCGTATTGGATCAAGTATTTTTCACATTTGAGAAGTGTATTCCTTGTGAAAACTTCTGAATACGGTTCGCTTGATCATGGGCGTAGGAAGGATTTTTTCCTGGGGGGACCAACAGTTCACAACCTTAAACTAAGAGAAAAGTATTTTTCTTCCGAAAAGTTAATAAGAAAATAATAAATTTCAAAATCCAGAGGTGGCCTTGGCCCGTTGTCCCCCTGCACCCCTTTTCCGGCGCCCATGGTCGTGAGCAAGTAATTTAAGAACATTGTGAAAGTATTCCGAAGTAACCTATGAGAAAGCAAACGTGAAGATTTAATTACGACCCATTTTAAATACATTTTCACTTCTCGGGAAAAAACATTTTACATCAAAAACCTGAGGACTGTTAAGTGTACGCTCACAATGTAGTACAATGGTTTTCAATATGATCATACATGGTTTTTATAAAGCAAACAACTGGCGCAAGTTATGCTCAATATGTTTTGCTTCAATGCCGAGTTTGACAGAAAAAATCTAATCTCATTAGCCGCCGGACAAAGCATTCGGTTGAGCGACCAAGCGTCGCATTCTATGTTGTAGTGCTTTTTCCTCTGTTTCCCATTACTGAATACTACTCGGTGCAAACTGCAAAGTGCGATACTGTACTCACCAGCAATCGTCGTAGCGAGAGTTCGCTGGTGGTGTGGTTGTGCGTACAAGCTTTTGTTTTGTTAAATGGGCTTATTTCGACAGGAAACCAACGGGGTTGTGAGAAAATATGAGTAACGAGGTAGTAACTGAATGTCTATTAATGTTTAATCCTCTTTCCGAAAGGTTAGATTGGGTTGAGCCTTGTGTACGGGACGCGACAGTCGTGGACACCTTTGCAGAAAGTCACTACATAGTCAGTGCCGCTATACCAGGCAGTGTAGCAACTGATGCTGAGACTGACAAATGCCGGAAATACAATGACCTTCTTGACAATTATGACTTTCAACCAGTTGCAATCGAAACCACAGCTGTGTACAGCAAGTCCACTGACCTCTTCTTGAGCTGTCTCGCAAAGAAACTCGTTGACATTTCAGGCGACCCTAGGAAGCAACAGTGGCTCCACCAGCGCCTGTCTCTGGCCGTGGTCAGAGGGAACACCGCCAGCATAGATATTGGCCTGTGTGCAAGTTTGATTTGATTTTAGCCACATTCAGTGCATTAACCAGTGTTCCTGCCCGTCACTTGCCTCTCTTCAATGAATAGCCATCGCCTTCCGAATGTTTGTGTTTTCTGTGAGCTTTATTGTCTTCAGCACGTTTTTTGTGCTTTCTGTAAAGCCTCTGTGCAGTAATGTTTTGATCCCCTTTTCAGCCATCCTGACTAAACTCATTTTGTTTATTTCTCATGTACCCAACACTACTGTATCATTGTTTACTGTTAAACCTTTTTGTAATCTGTCTTTACCTCTGTCCAAACCCATTTGGGGGTACTATGTGCCTGGTCGAACACACACACAATGGCAGTACTCCATCATCCGATGATGGAGTGATGATCATGGTCTGCATAATTTTACTGTTTTTTTATGTTTTTTTTATTGTTATGAATCAACCAAAGAAAAAAAAAGTTTGAGAAGTCTTGTGAAAACTTAACTATGGTTCCACTGCGAACAATTGGTGATTGTTCTTCAACAACAACCGTCTCAAATGTGCTGACTGATCTGTGAGATGTAATCACACACGGTAATAATCTTACGTATGTTTGTTTGCTTAAGATGTTTCAACCTCACCTAAACATTAACTCAGAAAAATGTTTATTAAGTGTTCAGAACAGTGCCTAAAAAGAAGTATAGAAATAAGTATTCATCACAATTGACAGAGTACATTGATGGTGATCCAGTTTCATATGCCTGGCATGCATAACCATTATAGCCTAAGGCAGCACTTAGTGGGCTGCAATCCCTTGGTGGGCTGTGAAATTCCTTCAGACATTTTAAAAGTTCATACAAAACTTTCTGTTATTAGCTAAATAATTTCTTGAAGATTAGCTGATTTTNTATTGATTTGATTCTTAACTGAGAGCCAGAAAAAAGTTTNAGTAAAGTGGATCACAAGCAGAAAGTATGCTCTCTTCATATGTCACAAGTGCCGTGGTCAGAAGGTAACCATGTCTGCTTTAGATNTGTGCTACTGTATGTGGCTACTTTTGCAGTGAATGCTGCTGTGGTGGAAAGCCAATGGTAGCACCTCACATGAAGCTTTCCTTTGCACCATCCATTACTGAGATCAAGGCTAAACAGGTCACAAGTAACATTTTTCAAGTCTTCAGTGTGGCCTGAATGGGATTCAAGCCCAGCCTAATAGCATCTGATCTGTGGCGTGTACTATATCACAGGCCACTTACGGTTATTTTATATATTAGGTTTCAAACAATGTTGAACACGAAACCACGCTGTAGTCTCACCATAGGCCATGCGATTGACAAGATATTTAACCAATGCACAAGGTAACCAATGCACAAGGCCACTTACTATTTTAGCCAGTTAACTTAAATTGGAAAAAAGTGGTCTATACACTGAGACAATTATAATTCCAAGTATAGCACACTTGTCCTTGGCTTTTAACAACATCACAATGTCGCTTAAATGATAGTATTCTCACTTGATACACATGAAGCAATAGACTTTAAACAATAATTAATTTGCTATATCTCTAAAGTGAAAAGATAGTCCCCGTGGTAATTGTTAAGGTTTTGATTTTAAAAAAAAGGAAGTGACTAGGGAACCGCTTTGCATGATGCGGTTAAAATAAAACGCTGAGTTTTTCACTCAAGCACCACCGTCATGGTAATGTAGTGGTAGTGTTTGCGTCTATTGTGCCAATGGTTTATGTTCAGCTCTCACCTTGGCGACTTTAATTTTGGTAGTAGTGCTTGCACGTTTCAATTCATGGGACCACTTTTTCTTTACTTTTTTCAAAAGTTTTCAAATTTTAGGTTTAGGGTTAGAGTTAGCATTAGGCATGGGCATTAGAAGGGGGGCCTTGGTCCCCCCTGGATTTTT
>JGI24158J21664_10013194_pt1 | contig 10914 bp, 4 predicted proteins | sample Ectturendosymbi3_FD_21664 | JGI IMG/M metagenome (IMG submission 21664)
AACCAGACATAGTTTCTGCGAGAACGGTCCCTGATTCAGTAATGAGAACCCATGCATAAACGATATCTACTGGATCAAAAGCACATTGTTATGTCACCCCATAGGGGCCGCATCTTGTGGCTTACAGAAGTAAAGTTTGAAAAGCGCTGGCCTAGTCATTAGGTGGGCTTATCAACATTAAATATTGCTGGTTGAAGTGAAGAACTCTGCAAAGTGACGTTGCTCAGTTTCGGTACAACGGCTCTTTTTCTGCATGACGTAATGGTGTCGGAAGCTCACGTCATTGAAGCGGAGTAATGCCGTTAGTGTGTTTGCGTGTATAACTTTGAGCTGAGATTGTCGGTTTGAACTGCAAGTAGAGTGAATCAGAGCCAGTCAACAGGCAGCGTCAGTTTCGTAAATGTCTCCTTTGTTCAACGGTATACTTCCCGTTTGCAGTCAGAAAAATTCATTTCAACAAGAAAAGCTTAGAAAAGGTGTTGTTCTCATTTTGATGAATTTGAGGCAAGAACCTTAGTCTGAAAACCTAACGCAAGGGTAAACGAAGTTTAGATATGGTTGTGGTTAAAGCTTTTTTTGAAAATGACTTTAATGGAAACAGTTGCACAACATAGCAATGACTATACTGAATAAAGTTGTTCAACGCAATTAACGTCAAAGGTAAGACGTTGTGATCACTGCTGAGCAACGAAAAGGTGGATGTCCCACTTGGTATGGTTTGGTAATAGTTCTTGAAATAGACGCCTGTTGGTAACCAGTCCCGTCGCCACGGGGGGCTTTGGTGGGCTTAGACTCCCCAAACAAAGCTTCAAGCCCTCCCAATGTGAAATATGAAACATAATAAATCGGTGGATTTTTTGTCAAAGTTTAGAATGTCAATCCGCCTGCACAAACGTAAAGTCCCCGATTGAAGACCTAGTGATGATTCTATTGGTAACGAACAAAGGCAAGGAATAACACTATGCACGTGTAATTGGAAAAGGTCCAACCCAACAGCTAGACCAAATGCGCAAGACACGATGAAGACTGCAAGCCAGCGCTTCTCAACCATATCCGGTTTCAAAATGGGTCTGCGCACCTGTAGAGGGCCCCGCGTAAGTGCCGACAGAGTTAACTTTTGAAGCCCTTTGTATATTCTACGTGGATTAAACCACTACTGAAACGTGAAATGAACAATGAAACATTCTTTAGATCACTATCAGATTTATTTTTATCGCCTGCTATATGCAGTATAAATACTTTTATTAGTTAAAGACGGGAATACTACACGAAATTATGTAATATGTAAATGTTTACATCTGTAAAGTAAGTATGCCGGTATTACATCTCTTAATTTTTTCGTTTGATCCCCTGGAAGGAGTAATCTAGTAAAATGCCATACGGTGGGCTTACCGGAGACTGAAAACTAACAGGGAAGAAAATTTGACGAATCATGCCGGGTCCGCATACGCATATGTAAAGAAAGCAAAAAATAGAAAAATTGATGATGAGAAAGGTGGCGATAAGCAGAAAAAGCCAGACTCATAAATCGACAATTGAAAACAAGGCCAATTTCAGTTTGATAGTGGTTGATTGTGATTTTCAAGATACTTTATTAATCCTTATATCTTTGAATAAGCGCGAAACATGATCTTTCATTTTAAAATTTTGTTAGCAAATTTGAGGGGTGGAAAGGGCGGCATTTTTATGGTCAGCCCCGGACGGCACTTCGCCTCGCTACGCCACTGGGGCTCGGTATCGTCTCGTACCCCCTGGTAAAATTTCTCTCAGAGGCCCTGCTCGTATAGTGGAAGTAATCAGTGTCTTAAGAAGCTGAGAGCTCTCTTCAAAATCTTTAAAGTTTTCCACAACGCTGAACAAGTGTAAAGGACCACGCATAAAAAGGATGCTTGATACGTTTTTGCCATGCTGGATTAGGTAACTTTTTCAAGAAGCACAATTTTTCACGACGGCCTATATAATGCGGTAATGAAGCAGTTGTCGAAAACACCACAAAGTTGCATTTAATGAAAATGTCTAAGACAGGGTTTTTTTAAGGCGTTTTAGGGACCCGAATCGGGTCCCTAGAATTTCAAATCAGGTTCCTAGAATCAGAGAATATTATCATCGTGTCCCTAAAATCAGAGAAAATCGGGTCCCTAGAATTAGAGAAATCGGGCCCCTACAAATCCAAACCGGGTTCCTAACATTTTCCTTAAAAAAAACCTGGTCTAAGATGTCATATAAGTTGCAAAGTTTTGCGTTTATCCTTTAAGCATCCCCTAGATCAGTGGTTCCCAACCAGAGGTGCGAAACATCAATCCATGGGGGGTCCGAGAACTGCCCGTCTTAATGACAGAAATTGATCTATTTATTACTCTCAGTTTCCTGCGGCTTTTTTGCTTTCTTTCACAATGAATTTATGGACAAAAGCGCGAGGTTCGTTAAAAACTAGCAGTAGTCGAAACTGTTTTGCACATAGGACAGTGAAGGGCATTTTCAATTTTATGATTTATGGAACTCTCTATGAGCGACTAGAAATTCCAGGTGGATCTCCGGTGGTCCACCTAGACCAGTGTTTCCCAAACTGTGTGCCGCTGAAGAAGCTGAAGTGTGTCGCGAAAATTTTATGTTTTGACGAAATCTTATGTGAAAAGTGGGTTTTCGCAAGGTTTGTGAAAAGTAGGTTTTCGATTTCATAAAGTATGTGTGCCGCAGTCAAATTCAGAATGTAGTAGTGTGCCGTAACATAAAAAAGTTTGAAATCTTTAACCTAGAATACGATGAGAATGACTGGTTCAAATCTCCGTGCCATGATATTAATTATTCGCATAAAGCACCTTGAGAGCAGGTCTACGAATATATCGTATCTGTATTTCGGCCTAAAACCAGCAGTTTTCGGTTGCCTTACCAACCCCCTAGCTCCTCCGCCGATTGCGCTAGAGAGCTGTTCAAACCCTCAAAAGATTCGGCAAGTCTTCTAGTCTGCACTCAAAAAACATTTTTTTGGTTGGGGGTTGCGGATTTTTTGTGAGTGACGTCATAATTGAAGTAGTATTTGGCCCATGTTGGCTCATGTTACCTGGCCTAGGGCCCAACCGCGAGGCCAAAGTATTTCCCTGAAGTTTTCATTGGAAACTAGGCTCGAGTCCAGTCTTTTGAGCCTTTGATTGACTTTCTAGCGTTTCTGGTTCAAAAGTTATGATCTAAAATAAACAAATTACTTAATTATCTAATTAGCTAATTAGCCAAATATTTTTATTATTTCAGATTATAACTTTTGAACCCGAAACCCCAGCACGTCATCCAAAGTATCAAAAGACTCGGATTGTAGCTTAGTTTCCAATAAAAACTTCAGCGAAATACTACCATCTAACGTTTTGGGCTCAGGGCCAGGTGAAGGGCCAAGATTACCTAAAAGTCCTCCACTTATGACGTCACTAACAAAAGGTCCGCACCCCCCAACCAAAAAGTTTTTCTATACTTCTTATGTAGTAGTTTTTGTTCAAATGAACTAGATATTGACATTGTTTTTGTGACGTGTGGACAAGTCTAAGAGTCTGAGCGTAGTACATATACGAGTGGATTCCGCATTTCATCATTCTTAGCAAACAGTAGTTCTGAGGTGAATAAATCGTAGAGGAATGAAGTCGTGTGCACTGCCTTTCTTACTGGATTGTACTGTTGTTCTTGTGAAAGTTTTTTATAATTTGGAGAGATGTTAAGGTCTGCTCTCACGGGCGTCGGAAGGGGGGGCAGGGGAGAGCCTTGGCCCCCCTACATTTTGAAATTATTAGCAAAAAAAGGTTGGTTTTTCAATTTCGAGGGGTAAAAAACAAATTTCACCACTTTTGGCCCCCCCTGGAAAAAATTTTGGGAAAATCCCCTACTGCTCCCCCCCCTGGAAAAATCCTTCCGACGCCCATGTCTGCTCTACGCAATGGCTTAGCCAGCCCAAAATTTCGGGGGGGGCCAAAATGTATGATTTTAGGCGAATAGCACCATTTTCTTTGAAAAACCGATTCTCAAAGCAAAAAATGACTATATTTTCTAAAAATTTGAGGGGGAATGGTCTCTCTGCCCCCCCTGGCTACGTCTATGGCTTTACGCAATTGTGAATGGAGATACAAGCTTTTCTGATTATCATCATAACCCTTCATCATGTCAATTAATGAAATCTATAAAAATTCCTTGAATACACAGGCATGCGTGAATTGCTATCAGCAACATACTGTACAGTATAGTTCCACGTTTTGAAAAAATCGTAAGCATGAAACAGGAACAAAAGAGTCATTGAACGGAAATACATGGGCAAACTTATGGAAGTCATTTGATTTTATTATTTTGTTCATTTTTGTACATATTTCAAGCAAGGGATTATTTTTTGTAAATGCTAACCTGGGTCATCCTTTTTTGTGCATATGTTTGATTATACTTTGCGTATATCTTTCTAAAGGTTTGAAAGATAGTTCTTGATTAGAAATTGTAGGGAGTGCGAGGTCAGAGTAAAAACATTTTGAGGTGCAGGAGTGACAAAAGGTTGGGAACCCCGAACTCCTTCCCTAGATCTTCTTTCTTTCAAATGATTTTGTCAAAATTTTGTTAAAGTCATTACAAAGACGTAATGAAAACCAGCTCCATTTTTTCACTGACGAATTCAATAAACGTTGTTGTTTGTTATGGCAAATCACACAGTCTAAATACGGCAGTTTGGAGACGATGAATTTATTACGCATATAATCAAACGTGCAGGCAAGAACACAGTTACAATTACACAAAGGCATAAGCATATACAAACGTTGCAAGAAACACACACGCAACGACGCCTAGGCAGAGTTTTGTTGAGCTATTTGATGTTTACGGGAAGTAAATTACGAATTAAGTTAAATGTCGGAAACTAGCTTGCTCCGTGTAAACAGCAGTTAACTTTTTACTTATTGATATTTATATTTCCTAGGAGGCCACGACGACTTAGGACAGCTTTTCTTAACCTTTTTCTACCTCAGCACCCCTTATGGTCACGCCTAAGCAGTCCAGCACCCCTACCATTAGCTAACACCTTTGTCCAAACGTATTCCTTTTACCTTTGACCGCCACATATGTGACCTTTCCCAGCACCCCCTGACATTGATTTCAGCCCTGGGGGTGCTAGCACCCCAGGTTAAGAAACCCTGACTTAGGAGATGATTATGTGGGGGTTGGCCCAAAGAGATTGGGAACACTAGTTTAAGGTGATAGAGATGTTGCCTCATCCGCACAGCACGCACTTGGCCCTCCGCGAAGGTGTCCCCTGGCAACGCAGACCAAGACGATCGAACTCCACGGAGGGTTGCATCTCTCATGTCCGAACGATCTTGAGAGAGGCTTTCTCGAAGCTTACGTTGTACATCAAGCAAGAAAGCTACATGCAGTACAAATATGCAAGGTATTGCTGAGGCAAGGCCTAGAGTTGAACTCCAGACTTACCAGCACAGATGCGGACGCACTAACCACTAAGGTAGTGTTTTTTTCAGCCTGAAGCTAAAAACATAACAACTACATGCATTCACCTACTATTGCAAAAGTAGATAACCACTGGTGTTTGTTGTAAATTTTTCAAAAGTTGTAATGTTTGATAGAGGAGCGGTTCTTCCAAAATAGCGTGAATCTACTTGATGAAACCCCCCATTGCAAAGTTGTTAACTTCTTTTTGCAAAGGGACGTGCGCAAATTGGATTTAAGGTTTTTCGCTATACTCGCAACGGGCACAGAAAGCGGCAAACTGTAACAAAATATAGCAGCCTAAAAACGACGAAGACAAAAGTTTTCACGAAATGCAAGATTCCGAGATTTAGATGCTACTTTGAATTTGCGTTTCTTTGTAACTCAATGGAGTTGAAATGATTTCCTCATATCCTTTGTTGCTGCGTGCGATTGTTGTGCTTATACGCCGACCACATATTGTGTTCGATTAGCCTGCAATTCGCTGCTGGTTGATCGCCCCTCTTTGGTTGCTCTGTTACTGAATAGCTGCATGCCGTGCTGTAGGTTGGTTAAAAACTAGTCCGCGCTTTGCATGCATGTTGTTTGCCGACTGTTTCGTTCATCAAATTTTGCACTTAATTAAAGCAACATTTGCTATTCGGATGTAAAGAATACAATTCTACCACTTCCCTCGGTTCAAACTGATGGTATAGTACCATACGAAGTAAAACGAACTTTGGGGAATTCAGCAAGGCTGCTAAAAGCGATTCAATGCTGTGATTTTGCTCCAAATGAGAGTCGCGTTCACCTGGTATTGCTTTACAAGTACTTTTGCAAAAGTAAAACAAGAATACGAACACACAACACAAAGATCTCGTTGGCTCATTTATTCGTACGGCGAGTGGATATAAGAAGTCCTTAGGATCACAGGTGCTTGTTTGTGACCGCAGCTTCCACCCCAAGAACACAACACACGTCAGCCCTGCACCTCATAAATCCGTCCCCCTCGTAGTCTCTATTAGCACGGACATATCAAAAACGTGCAACCTGCCATGGCAACCGATTAACAAGATCAACAACAGTTTGCTGTAGCTCGGCAATGCTACTCTTGGCGTCAAAGCAGTCAATTTCTGGCAAACAAAGCAGTAGTTCAGTTCCATTTCATTTTTACTTCTTTCTAAGTGTCACGAGTGGTCTGCGGTGCCCAACTCTACTCGCTTGCGCCGAGGGCCACTGTAGATATCTGTTAATTAAAGATAAGATTTAATGCTAAGAGAGCCAGATAGTTTGCTTCGTTCCTTGAATAACATCGGTGAAGAACTTAATCATATTAGAGATAAAATGAACTGGTTTGAAATTAGCATCAAGCTTCTAATTGCAGCTTGAAAAGTTCGTCCTGAGATACTAAAGTATCCAACCAGGACTGCTATCATCCTGGACCAAAAAATAAGACTAATAAGAATAACACTGCGCAACTGGCAGCTAAGGTGCCCAACAGATTGCATGTGGATGAAGATTTTCTATATCACAATGAAGCCGTCAAATAGACAAGAACTATCAGAATAAAACTTTTCACAGTAAACAATAAGGCACTGAAAGTAAACACACAGAATATAAATTTCGCCTACTGAGCGGGCAACTTCAACTCTTTTTTAAATAAGTTATGATAACAAAGTGTTCAAAGTACAAATCAAACCATTCAATTAGAGGGAGAGCTTCTCACCGGCAGTCATTTTTAATTTTCTTTTGGTTAGTTTAGTTTTGCAAATGAAAATTTTTCAGAATGAAAGTGCAGTGTGGCCTTTATATGACATCAGAACGAAAAAATAGGTACATAAAAATGAGCACTTTTCTTGGAACTATGCATACTACTATTTTGTAAAACCTTGTTATTAAAAATAAGCACAATCCATACAAATGAATACGATCCTGCGACCCTGGATATAACGCTCAAACTTAAATGTTTTCTAATCTATCTTATTGTATAATGCATAACCAGTAAACAGAGTTACGTTGGGCAATCATCAGCACTTACTCTGCCCCCCAAAACTGAACCCCTCACACGAACCACAACGTTTTCAACCAGCGATAGCCCCGCCCCAGAAACGTCGTAACCCACGTCCGCCCTGCACAGCACAGGCAGAAAATAAAGATCGAGTTCCCACTCCTGCAGCTTTAGTGTGGACATCCCCGCAGTTTTACCCACCGATCGCAGAATCTTCGTACCGCTGCTGGAAACGGTCAGTAAGAGCCTCGTTGTGTTTACATGAGTTTTACTATCCGCAGTGTAATCTTCTTTAACTCTTTGGTATCAGTTGCACTTAAAATTGAGGCCTCAAAGTTAAAATCGGCAACCGAAAGCACTTGGCAAGCTGTAGTCTGAGCGGTTAACTCCAGATAGTTGTTCACAGTGGATATAAGAGCAAACCGAGAAAAAACCTGAACCTCCCATCTCAAGCAATGTAGGTCTGGACAACGAGCAGCTGACAAGCAGGTTACCATTGTGGGCAGTGGTGGACTTAGGCATAGGCGCAGCCTAGGGGGGGGCAAAGAGGCCATGCCCCCCATATTTTTGAAAAATATGGTAATTTTGTGCTTTGAGAGGCGTTTTTTCAAACAAAATAGTGTTATTCGCCTAAAATCAAACATTTTGGCCCCCCAAATTTTTGGGCTGGCTACGCCACTGGACTTAGGGTTAGGGCAAGGCTGAAAAAAGGGCCCTCTGAGGACGTCATCATACTCAGCCAACCGTTATAAGATCTTTTGATCAAGTCTAGGAAGGTTATACGCGGGCTACCCATAGATACGTCCAAGACTACGGTATGACTGACATAACAGAAAATGCAAAAGGATATTCATGATACGCAACTTCAAAACGCTAAAAGTTGAGCAGACAAAGCTAGCAACACATAAGAGTTAAGCGATAGCAAGTTGGCATCGTCCCCCACTTCTCTAGTTTTGCGCCTCATTTCTCTGCATTCACTATCAATAACCTAGAAAACGTATAACACACTATCCCCCTGAAAAAATGCTTTGTTTCCTGAATTTTTTCACAGCCATGTCCTCCTTAAGGGATTCCAAGCTCCATGAAAACACAGGCAACAACCAAGGAGATTAAAAACACTAAATTTGTTTCAAATTTCATCGTTTTAATTACATTCAAGAACAAAGTTTTTGTGACTGGACTTCACTTCAAAATGCATTTTACTGGTAGAGGCTTTTCATATCAGCATAAACTGTTTGTTGACAGGGCACAATCAACTGCAAAAATAGTTATACAAAATCCTGTTGTAATGGAACTCTCAAACTAAAGTTTGCTTAGAGAACCATACTAAAAAGGGCTCTTCAAAACCCTAAATTAAGTATTCAAGTAAATTTTCACAACCGCTACGCATTTGGCGCATTTGACAAATTTTACTCCTTTTCACCACTGGCGACTTTCCCAACGGTGCTATGCACTTCTCTTTGTCGCATTAGGGATAATGGTTAGGGGGTGCGAGTAGAGCTAGTTCTAGTGTTAAAGTTTCGAATAGTGATTAGGTTTAGTATTAGTTTTCCCGGCAAATTTGGCGGAAAATCTTTGGCGAGCTCTGTGCAGTGTTTGTTAAGCTTACCAATGTTCACTAAGAAATGCCGAAATAAACAAATAATATTAGACTGCAGTTTACAATGGCCTTAATCAAAAAAACAAATTGAATTTGATACAGATCAACGGAGCACAAAACAGGTCTATATATGAACACAACAATCCTCTTGGGATTTCATATGCACTACATATGCTTTAAAGCAGGGGCCCCTTTCTCAGTCGTCCACAATATATTGTGAGAATCTTCATTCTCTGACAGTGAAAAAAATTGTCATTTGGTATAAATGTTTGCTTTTACCTGATAAAGTGCTTTCAGAAATTTTTGGAACAATTTTTAACCGACAGTTTTTTAAGGTATTGAAGTTAGTTTGAAGGTTTTCCTTATTACGCATTAAAAATGATGGTGGAGGCCCTTTGAAAGCAGGGTACTTACACATTACAGTGTCTGTTGGGGGCCCGATTCAAAGCAGAGTACTTGCACATTACAGTTGCTACTGGGGGCCTTTTGAAAGCAGCGTATGTGCTTATGATCTGCTTCGGAGTATATTATATGAGTGGATAATACGGTTTTCACCAAAAATGAAGAAAATTTATGTACGAAACACGTCCAGGGAGACCCCCGAAAATGGGGGGGAGAGGCAAGTACTTCACTCGCAATCCACCACTGATTATGGAGCCATACCCCCATCACTGCAACGTTGATAAAATACATTTTCTTTCGGAACTGTATTAATTTCTTGTCCCAAATTACTGCACATTTGCCGCACAGTAAATCTGTTCATGCACGACATGGTGGCTGACTATAGAGTAGAAGAGTGATCCCAACGTTTCTCCGAAGAAGACAGTGAAGCAATGTGGTTTTTACCTCACCGTCCCGTTACCCATCCCTTAAAACCTGTTAAAGTAAAGGTACACTACCTGCAACTAAACCAGGTGAGACATTTACTGTAGATATAAGTTTGGAAGAAGAAATGGCATCGCAGCTAGGAGGAAAACGTATGCGGAGAAAATTGAGGCGAAGATAAATGGATGCAAAATGGATGCAAGATAAATGAGTGAAGATAAATGGATGCATCGGATAAAAGCTTCAAACAACTTGGACAGAATGATCTNACGGACATCAGGTGATTTCGAGTTTTTTCTAATCTAGTTTTGCTTTTACACACTCTCGATTCGTTTTGCCTGACTGATTCTCGGTGTNATCACTTAGCTTGGTTTTAAGGTTTGTTTATTGCTTTCTTTGGACTCTTTCAATTTCGTAGAGTTGTTTTATTCCTCATGCATTTCTTCTGTTTTGTTTTGTTTTCATATTCCTAATTTTTAATTTGTCTTGATCTTTGTTTGATTACGGAGGTTTTGGCTTAATGTTAATTTTCTTTTTTCTTTTTAGTTTATTTCTATTTTACTTCCTTTTAAGTGTTTTTTGATTTTGTTTTGTCATTTTGTGCTAGCATGATTGTCTGTTTCTTTCTTGTTTTCGTGTGTTCCTTTTATTTATTCTTTTTTCTTTTTTGGTTTCTTAGTTGACTTCTATGCAGCATTACTAATGCTCATATTTTTAATATAAATACTGCCACCAGTTCTCCTGTGTTTCAGGTTGGGTTCACGACAAACGACCGGTAAGCTTGTGCTACAAATGGCTACGACCCAGCGACACGCTCCGAGGACTGTCTTACCACAACATCGTTATCGAGACTCTTCGCAGAGCGTCAGTGTTGAGCTCTGACAGGCGGGGCTTCATGGCTTTCATCAGCGCTGAGATCTCCTGAACGTGCCTTGGGGGCTGGAGGAAAGACGTGCTATTTGTTGCTTCGCTTGCTTCTTGTTGTCGTGGTTACTCATTGATTTGGCTTTTGTTGTTGAAATTTGTATGGGTTTAACGCAGT
>JGI24158J21664_10013196_pt1 | contig 10913 bp, 9 predicted proteins | sample Ectturendosymbi3_FD_21664 | JGI IMG/M metagenome (IMG submission 21664)
TGTAAACCCAGCTAAAATGAAACTCTGCCCGGGTTTCCATAACCCTTTCGCATCCAAGCAGAGGACTGTTGCTCTGTAGCAGTTCATATTTTTGTGCCAAGAGGAGCTCAATTCTCCCACTTCTGCAAAAGCCAGCCGCTTGAGGAGCCATGCGCACTGTGAGCGCAAGAGCGCAGTTTTATAAGTACACCGCATGAAATAGCAATCTTAGCTGTCTCCAAACTAGAAAAATTAAGGTACTGTAACAATTGCACTAAACATTCAGTTCCAAACAATACAGCCACGGCTGCATTTTCCGAAATAAGTTGTATTCTACACAAGCATAAAAGGATAGAAACTGTCTTCCTGTGCAGGACGATACCCACATACATATGCCATGATGATGTAGCACGCATTAGCAGCTATTTTTGGTGAGTTCGGAGCTTCCCAACAAACGAAGCATAAAGTGACCGAATCGGAAAAACATTTGCTTTTGTACAGGCGCCCATTTTTGTGAATTCTCCGAAACGCATTACAGTTTCAAGCATGTAGCAATCCTTCCATTAACTGCAATACGTTTGGTGCATAGCCTCAGCTACTGTTGAAACTGGCGTTTTCAGCTCTCATCCCTCCGCTGATGGTATCGACGCCCCCGAAAATGCCCTAAAATGCGCCCAAACTAGAATATTCCTCTGTCAAGTCGCAAAATGAAAGCCCGCGGCACAGTGGCGTAGGAGCACAATCTGCCGCCCCTGGCCCTAGCAGAAAATGCCGCCCCATGAAGCGGGCGGTGAAGCTATATTTATAACGTCATCGTGCTCAGTCAACCATGGCATGGTCTTTTGTTTTTTGCAAGAACTTTCACCAAATTTAGCGTAAATTGTCGACTGCGTAATCTTCCCGAACACCATGCTGCAGAGCCCAATGCACAGCTGCAGCTGGTAATAGCTACAACATGATGATATCAGGGGAGTATTCGAACAAGTATACAAATAACATTTTAAACAAACAAGTTGAACTGTTTCCAAACTAAAAAAATAATGTTGTGAGGCCAGGGGCGTAACGAGGTTAGATGGCGCCCGGGGCAAAAAACAAATTCGGCTCCCCCCTGGTCGAACCGGCGCCCTTATGGTCAAATCTGAGTTCTTTCGAAGGCAAATTTACTGTATTGAAGAAAGTACTTGTGACATTGTTGGGACTTTTCGGCGCCTCCAGCAGTAATTCCGGGCCCCTGCAGTGATTCAGCGCCCCCATAGTGAATTGGCGCCCGGGGAATTGTGCTCCCCTTGCCCCCCCTCGTTACGCCCCTGTGTGAGGCTAACAACAAATGAAGAAACATGAACGTGCAAAGATTTTCTCGCATTTACTCAACAATTAGTATTTTCGAACAAACACAAGGTTCGTAGTGGGCGGGAGTTGGTATGACCGAAGTCATCATTACTCGACTCCCAAGACGATTAACAGCCAAACAAAAATTTTCAAAATGAATGACAGGAAACCGAAACGCAAACAAAAAGAAAGTAACGAAGTGGAAATGCAACTAGGGAGCGTGACTAGGAAGAAAATCACCAACAATAATTAATTTACATTGAGGCAATTGACCGGTAGGCGTATACGTGACCACAACCTTTGTAGTCCTAGCCGTTTTGCGAAAAAGAAAGTCTTTTCGGGCGCTTATATCAGTTAGACAAGAAACGCAATAAGCTGCGCCAGTCCTAAGCCAAACAACTTCTGCAGCCCAAAGACAGCTCGCATATTCAACAAAAACAAAATCCAGAAACACTCTGGCCTGGCAAAGGCCGGACAGTCACATCAGCACACAGACCGCAGGCGCATTCAGACAGAATATGAAAAATATCGCATGAGAAACACACTCCGCTCGGCCGGTCTCAAGCGAAATTTCTGACTTCACGCCATGTGCGCATGCACAGGATGGTATTCTACATATCAAGTACGCTGAGAAAACTGATTATTAGGACTCAGGGTTTAGTGTTTAAGTAAGTTTGTCGGGTTAGGGTTTGGTTAGGACTAGAAAAAGAAAAATAATTGACGTCTAAGGCAGTTTTTTTTAAAGGAAAATGTTAGGTACCCGGTATGGATCTGTAGGGACCCGATTTCCTCAGATTTTAGGGACCCGATGATAATTTTCTCTGATTCTAGGGACCCGATTTGAAATTCTAGGGACCCGAATGGGGTTCCTAAAACGCCTTAAAAAAACCCTGGTCTAAGACAAAGTCCAATATTTGTCAGTGGTTATAGTTATTCCCATATACTGTAGCTTGTTGTGGGTATCTGACATCTAACCAAAATTTTGTAATTTACACAACGCACATCAAAAATGTAAATGCCAAACTTTATTTCTTACTCTGAGAAGCAAAATAACTGACAAACAGTAACAGGTCAGAAATTTCGCTTGAGACCGGTCAAAGTTTCAACCAGCCAATGCTGCATTTTATAAGCACAACGCATAACCGCCGCCTCAATTCTGGCGCTAACACTCCGGGGCCTCGCGTTAAATTAATCCGGCCTTGACTGCGTTTGAAAGTGGTACCGCTGCTTCGTACGAGTCGTTTAATTCTATCACTTTCCACAATCAACTGCGAAAGGTCAATTTCGTCAAAATGCTGCAGTCAGTGTTGCCACTGGGGTCACTCTCGTCAACATCAGATTGTTGCCTTTTTCAACATCAGATAACGTCAGATTTTTACGGTGCAGTTTCATATAAGCTAAATGCTTCTGTTACTAATACCTAATAAACGTAGGCACAGCCAGGGGGACCAAAGGGGTCATGGCTCTCCCAAATTTCTCCCAAATCTAGCACATGTTGTTGTCTTGTGCTTCGAGAGACAGTGTCCCAAACCAAATACTGTTGCTCGCTTAAACTCAAAATATTTGGCTCCCAAAATTTCGGGCTGGCTACGCTACTGTTAACAAAGCGACGAACCTCGTTAAATTCCAAACAGGGCGAAGTAGTAACATTAAATGGAGAAGTCGGTCATGCGTAACGTATATATATTCTCAACGCAGTGAAGAGAGCTTCTTCAGTTTCGAACGATAACGAAATAGACATTAGGGTGAAATATTGATGAAAGAAACTTAAAAATAATGAATCTAACTTATTTTCACCCTCCAAAGAGAGAAAACGTGGAAAACATAAACAGCAACCCGTCAACGTCAGATTTGTCGNNAAAACATCACACATCAGGAATTTCTTTGAAAACATTAGATCTGATATTGAAACATCAGAAGTGGCAACACGCCTGCAGCTTGCTAGANGAGACGCGTTTCGAGTAAATTGCCGAAATAGCGGTCATTGTTACGCAATAATGAGAGATAGGTAGCGACAAAGCGGTGGTGAGCATAACATGGCTGGAACCATGGCGCTAGTAATAACGAAGATTCTTGTGGGACTTGGCTGATGAGAATTAAGAAAGCTTAAATTTTAATCAGTTTGAATAATTCCTCACCTTTTCAGTTATCTCTGCTTACAATAGGCGACTAGATTTTGCCGCCCCTGGCTATAGCCAGAGTAGCCAGTGGGTTGCTACGCCACTGCCGCGACATGTTGACCAATTCAATCGCGTTCTTGCGAACCAACAACAATGAAGCAGACAGGAACGGTTTTCTGCGCGCAAGCAGAAAACATATTTAATTACAGCAAAGCGCAACATCAACAATATCGACTTGACGGCAGCATTTGCAACCGTGAACAAGTATATAAGTCCTTCGAAATAAACACAAGCACCAGTCACCAGCGACTTACACCTGGACAGACCTACACAAGCACACAGTCGGTGCGTGTCCAGGGTTGCCATAACCTGTCTTCAGCATAAAAAGCCCGATCTAGTCACAAACAAGATCAAAAAAGCGAAATAGCAAATACAACATGGATACTGTATGTTACAACTTCTCCGAGTCATCGATGTAATATAATTTCAAATCTTTAAAAGTGTTTTCTTCTCCCGTGATACATTGTCATATATTTGTTTCTTATTAAATAAATCGAGCATTTTTAGAGTAACAGTAGAATCTTTGCAACAATTTTTTTTCAAAACTGAGATTCGTTTTTATACATAACAATGCATCTAGCATTCTAAACTTCATTCGATTCCTCAGCGTTGTTTTTGTTAAGGTTACAGTTGAGAAAATTTGTTCCATCTGCTTTTGAAACTGGCAGTGCTACGCAAGACATTGCGCACATTTCACCCTTATCAAAAGTGCTCCTGCAGCATTTTTGTACTTTCTCACACCGACCTAAAATCTTTCTGCTCTATGTCTTCTAGAGGTATACTGCCTGAAAATACCTCGATTGCCCAATCATATTACTATATTGCTCTTCTATCTCATCCGTATATCTTTTGGATAACCCTTAGTAAGTTTTAGACAGGAATTTGGAACCAAGGGAAAGTTTGTATCCTACATGGTCATGGACCCTCGTCAGAAGAGATTTGAATGTTGAATATGCAGCTCTGACGATCCTTTTTCAGGGTCAAGCCTTTCCAACCGATTTGGATGTTTAAAAACAGCCAGAATTTTAAAATCTGGCTTCAAAAGAGCCAAATTGTCAACCCTGTGCGTGCCAGAATGTTTAGAATCCATGCACACCACAGGGGAAAGCAGCAGAACGCAATCGTTACTACAAACTACGTAGCACAACACTTTCTACGATCGCCAGTGCACAAAACACGCAGATTGAATCGTTCTAATATGCACAAATGGAGTTATTGTGACATAAAGTAACATTATTGTAAGGTTGGGAAAGAAATAAAATCTCTGGATTGCGTAAACACAGAATTTAAGTGCAACAGAACAAACGCAAATGAATGCTGAAGGATGCGTTTATAATGAGATAAAATGAGTATAATGAGACATTTTCAGTGTGGACCAGTGGTTCTTAAATGGGGTCCACAGTGCAAAATCTGGGTGTCTCCAGAAGGAATGCCAAAGTGTTTTCTTTTAACCCTCAGATGCACAAACAACAACGACCACCACTTTGAGTAATGACATGTACGCAGACGAAGGACCCCAAGCCAATATCTTTAGGAACAGGCGTCCCCGGGGTTGGTAAGGTTAAGAACAACTAATGTAGACACTTGCCACACAGATGCTGTTTAACTCCCAGGCAAAACGTAATTTTCTCACTAGATTATAACTAATGTTCGTGGCTTTAACATTTCTGAGACATTTATCAAATATCCGAATGAAAGCGTGATTGTATGAAAAAACAGGAAGTTTAGGCAGCTCGTACGACTTCACCGCACAAAATTGTTTGCAACACCTTTTATTCGACAGGTAGAAACTGGAAATTATCTTCAACCTTTGTACAGCATTTGTTCTCAACTTCTTACTGCCACTGCATCGTCAGGTTTTAGCTTTTACGTTGTTGGCGATAAGGGAGATTCGTTACATTTGTACAACCCAGTGTTGCCGCAATGGAAAACTCGAGCATCAGCTACTATCAGGCAAGTTCCAATCAACTATTCTTGTTCGAATATTGCTAAACGTTTCATGATTTCTTCATCTGAGGCAGTAGCATGATGCAGAAGCAAGAACCAGCTGCTGTTCTGACCATGAATTTATGTCATTAATATTCAGGTAAACCAATCAGAAAAACGAAACATATTCAACTTCGTCCCCAACTTGTGGCGGAAAAAATCCCATGAGTTCACACAGAGAAAATGTTTGAATGCAGGCGTGCTTTTCACAGGGAACAGGGAGGAAGCTCAGATTATCTTAAAGCTTTTCTTAATGGATGCGCTATACAGTTTTAAGACTGAAATTCAGTTGAATTAAAAGTGATAAATCGTTGTAATATTAATTCAAATATTTCATGATCATCATGAATAAAGTAGCAATAAGATTTTGTATGTTCGAGAACTCTCTGTAATGAAAAAATAAACTAGTTTACATCATTAGCTGTTTTTAAAAGAAAGTTATTTTATGTTTTATTGCAGGGCTAACACCGGTCCCAGCTACGAGGTTGGTAAAAACAGCACAGTTGCATCATACGTCGCTTTTACGAGAAAACCAATTGTAGTAGATGATGTTCAGATGGATGACAGATTTCCGAAAGGAGCTGCTGCGCAACAATCTTGTTAGTATATACGTTTTTATTAACGTTGCATAAAATACTATTGCAGTGGCGAATAACTGACACTACGTTCGTCGTGTACAAACCTAATATCACGACTGCGCATTCATAATTTATTGATTTACAGCTGTCATTTCTGTGTTGTGCTTTCCTATCCTTCTTGCAAACGGTGATCTTCTTGGAGTGGTTGAGTATTATCGAACTTGGAATGGGTCATTTTATACGATCGACGTCTTCGACTTCGTTCAGGTATTATGAAATTTTTTTAATCAGTATTTTTTAACTTTCAAACTCCTCCATCCATAAAATAGTTGTTCACAACGCTTAGTTTTGGGTAGAATTTGCAATTGCAATGTTAGTTACTCATTTTGAGTTATTAAGGAGCAATTGTATTGTTGCATAATGTGGATAACCTCGTAAATCGGATTGTTGGTAGGACAGTATACGGTTGTTTCCGATGCCGTTTTAAACTTGTTATGCTAGGATGGCTAAGAAATAATCAGTTGCGCAGTGGTAAGAAGGAAGTTAGCAACGCTCTGGAAACTATCTTACCACAGTCAGGGTACTTGAAATTTCGTCCGTATAAAACAGGGTTGGGGAACCTGCGGCCCGCGTGAACATTTGATATGGACCGCATCACATTTTTCGACTTATGCTTTAACCCTTTCCTCATGAAAACGGACGGTTGCTATAGTTGCATCTTATGTATCGGTGTGCGTGTGGCATTCTCAATCGAAAAAGTAACATCACAGAGCTGACAACGTGCCAAGCATGTGTTTGAGTTACACTCCAGTGTGTTTCGTACGCAAATTCCCATCGACAAACAGAAACATGTAAGTTGCAAATTGTAGCCATACTAAAATCACACATTAGTATGATTTTGAAGCAGTGATGCGTTAAAATAACACAAAAACTCTTTGAAGTCACATGAAAAAATCGGTATAGCACATGGAAGCATGGCAAAATTTTGTAGTTGTCTTGACTCCCTCCGGTACTACTGTAGTATTAACCATGCTCTGGCGGGATAACAGTACACAAGTTACAATGGCAATCATGTGGTTACAACATATATGCGCAACCTGGATTCTTTCTACATACTAAAATTTTCACCTTTTACTAAAAGTAACAGCAGGCAGCAGAGGCTAGAAACCTTTTTCAGATAAATTTGAACTGGCGTATTTTTGCGTGAAAAGATGAAACGTTTCACATTTAGTGATAACATAATGACACGGAATGTTTTCAGTGATAGACTGCCTAAAGTGCGTCACTGACTTAGTCTATTCATTTTCACACGCCGCTTTTCACAGCAGGAGGGTTGCAGGGGCAGTAGCACTGATAGGAAGTCTTTTCACGCCTCACTGTTCCCAGCAACCTATGATAGTTCTGCAGCAGCCTCCACAGCAGAACGCGACCAATTCAAGGTGGACATATATGTAATACACACCACATGGTCGTTAGCCGGCCTCTGTGGTGTTTGCCCGGTGGCGTGGCAAGCAGAAATCACCTCGCGCACTTTTTTGGGTATTCTAGCCACATGGCCTATCACATGTGCATATGTGAGATCTTTTCTCATTCCGGCACGGGTTCTTAACCTAGGGTCCATGAATGTGATTTAAATGGTTAGTAGGCTTTGATCTGACATTTCGAAAGGGTTAAGGGGGGCTTTGCAGACATCGCGATTACTGCTACGATGATTAAAACCGACTTTCGAATATTTATTGTAACGTTTCTTCTTGAGGGGTCCGTTAGGGGTCTGTAGCCCGCAAATGTTTAAGAAACGCTGCATTTGAGGAAAGCATGGCATTCAGAGTTTTGCAAATTTCACAACTACACACCTTGTCGCGCAGCGTTATGTCGTAAGCTCTCTGCAAAATCCCATCGCTGCAGCTTGTACTTTCGGTCATTACCCAAGTTTCATGACCGTAAATGAGAATTAAAACGAAACAAATTTGAAAACTAAACTTTGCGGTGTTTGGAAGCTTAGGCTTAGTGACTGCAGAACTTTGAAGCTCATGGAATACCGCTTCACCAATTTGGCGATAATCTTTTTGGTCTGCTTTCCGGCACTGGTGAATAGCCCAAGGTGGTTGAGATCTTCAACCCGCTGCACCATTTTTCCACATAATTGCAAGGTACATTGACTTGGGCTTCTGGAGAGATATCATATATCTGTTTTTATAGTACTAATTTGCCATCCAATTTGATTGCACGCAGCTGAAAACCAACCAAGTGCTTGTTGAAAGACTGGTTAAGAGGTTGTAAACAGCACCAAATCTTCCGCAAGGGATAGATTGTTGATCTATCAGCGGTCATCATGACATATTCGTCGACCTGATTGCGATTACCTACCCAATGCACACAGACTATGAAGACGAGTGACGACAACACACATCCCTGCCGGAATTCAACACCCACGACGAATGATTTTGGGTTAATGCTGTTGGCACAGGACACAAACTTGTTTGCAGGAATGCAATGACTGTGGCCAGTAGCAGGTGATCCTCGACGCTATCCTCCTGGAAAACTGCTCAAAACTTTTCTTGGAGGACACAATCGTATGCTTCTTCCCGGTCGATAAAGCAAATGTGTATACCTTTCGCATTTTCCCAAGAATTTTCAAACATTTATTGGACAGTGAAAATTTGGTCTGTGATGTTTACAGCCGAGAAGAAAACAGCGTTGGGTATCCTCTAGCTCAGTGGTCCTTAAATTTAACCTTTACAAACACGCCGAACCCTTACGTAGTTATCCAAGCTTTTGTCGAGCCCCATTTTTGCCCAATATAACAGGAAGTAACAATGGGTTACTGAAATTAAATCATTCAACACTTTATATTTAATTATACAGTAGTACCACGCTTTTAGTCGTGTTTCAGATGACCTTCGTCGAACCCCAGCGGTTCGATTGAACCCAGGTTAAGAACCACTGCTCTAGCTCATGTTCGGTTAGCTCGCGGTTTCTTTTTCCAAGGCACTTGGGGTATGCTTTTCCAGGAAAACTATAGATAGAACGAAAAGGCTGGTAGTTACTCCATTCCTACCTACCTCCTTTTTGTGTGGTGCAGATGATGACTACTATCAACAGTTATCTGCATCGCCTTGGGCTGCTAAGGCGAGCACAAGAGAGAGATGCTTATTCAGGGCATTCTAATATGAAAGCAACCAGCAACAATAGAGTTCACTCATGCGATCACTCTTAGTGATACTAGGCTGCAATATTCTTATAAAGGAATAAATGAATTTCGATATTTTCGCTTGTAGTGTCTATCAGTGACTTGTTGCTCTTCCTATATGTGTCACATCTTACGGTGTGAAATTTACTGGATTCAAGAGATCTTTAAACACTCTCCACCTGCCAAGGATGTCCTCTTCATTGCTGAATGGGGTTCCATTTGGCCTTTGCTGGAGCTTGCATTTATGCCCCATAAAAGCTGGATAATCTGTCAGAACACTTTGTGTTGGCTTGCTAATGATTGGAGTGCCATTCTTGTTCGAAATTCTTCAAGGATTGTATTTCAAAATTCTTGTCGCTCGAACTGTTGTCTTTCGCTTCTCCGCGTATTGCAATTGCCAAAAAGTTTCGGCTTTCTTCTGAAGCCATGCTTTGTAGGCTAATTTCTTTGCTGGGTGAGTATCTTTCACTTCCTGGCTCAACCAGGGAGATTCTTTTCTGCTCGCTAGCGTCACACTAATTCGTTTCTGTCCAAATACTGGAGCAGCTGATGAAATGACAGCTATTTTGAAAAACGCCTCTTTTTTACGTGCTTCGTGGATTCCGGAGGTTTCGTAGATCCATCCATTAGCGTTTGTCTTTTTGATTTTTCCGAACGTAACTTCCAGACAACCAGGCGGTGGTTAGTCCAGCGCCCTTTTTCATCGCAACATCCAACACTAGTTAGAAGAGGTCAACTGAAACGATGCAGATATCAATGAGTGATCTATACACCTATGATTTTTGTATCGGGTGTGCTTGCGCAAATCTTGGCTTTGGCGAAAGCGTTCATACGGTTAAGTGTGGTGTAGCAGCATAGTTCCAGGAAAAAGGCACATTTGAAGGTAGTGGACACATTTGTGTCGAAGAGGCTTAGACATTGTATCTATTTGGGCCCGCAACCAGGGGAGCAACCGGGTAATTGCTCCCTCCCGAAATTTTCAAAAACTGCGAAAGCGCCAATAAGTTTTTTAGTTGTTAGGTACAACAGCAACTTTTTTGCATCTAACAACTAAAAAAACTATCATTTACCCCCCCCCCGAAAATTTCAGCTGGTTGTGGTCCTGTATCTACTGCATTATTAGATGTGCAGCACTCCGTTCATCTAAAGCAGGGGTTTTCAACCTTTTTCTGCTCATGGCACATTCAACAAGAAAAGATATTACCCATTATAACTAAAAAACATGTTGGTGGTAGCCCAAAGCTTATAATCTCATAGATTTGACACTTCTATAACTTTAGCTTAGCATTAGCTGCTGTGCTATAACAACTGTAATGCTATGCCGTAGCAATTCTCGTAGATACGGCTTCAGCTAGCTTTTTTTGCTATTTGTTTATCTTATTTGATCATAATGGCATCATTATACAAGTCTCATGATAATCCTTTCATTCTGATTTATGCCAAGCTCTGTGGCCCACTGGAAAAAGCGTCATGGCCTACCACTGAGCGATGGCCCACCGTTTGAAAACCACTGATCTAAGGAGCAGAAGCTACAATATGTGTTGACCTATCACTTGTCTCAAGTGGGCAGAAGCGGACGATAGGTTTATCCCTTCTGCCTTCAATCCCTCTAATTGAAATGTCGATGACATTAATCAAACCGACCACCAATCAGGAATTCGTAAGCCTTAA
>JGI24158J21664_10013197_pt1 | contig 10913 bp, 5 predicted proteins | sample Ectturendosymbi3_FD_21664 | JGI IMG/M metagenome (IMG submission 21664)
GTTAGGTGGTAGTATTTCGCTGAAGTTTTTACTGGAAACTAGGCTACAATCCAAGTCTTTTGATACTTTGGATGACCTGCAGTGGTTTCTGGTTCAAAAGTTATGATGTAAGTTAGTACAAATATTTGACTAATTAGCTAATTAGTTAATGAATTAATTTGTTTATTTTAGATCATAACTTCCGAACCAGAAACACTAGAAAGTCGATCAAAGGCTCAAAAGACTCGGACTCAAGCCTAGTTTCCAATGAAAACTCCAGTGAAACACTATGGCCTAGCGGTTGGGTTCTAGGCCAGGCAACATGAGCCAAAATGACCCAAAACTACTTCACTTATGACGTCAGTCACAAAAAACCCCGCACCCCCATCCAAAAATTTTTTCGAGTGCAATCTACTAGATTGGCCGATCCGTTTGAGCCCTTGAACAGCTCTCTAGCGCAATCGGCGAAGGAGCTAAGGCGTTGGTAAGGCAACCGAAAACTGCTGTTTTTTAGGCCGAAATCGAAGTACCAATATATCGTAGACTGGTTCTCAAAGTGTTAAACACAGTGGCCCACGATGCTTTTAGGGATTTTTCAAATAATCAACATTTAAGTTATTCACCAGTGTTTAAAAGTGCCAAGTCAGCAAGTGAACCAGTTCCTTTTAAACAAATGCAGAGATGAGATGGCTAGAAATGATTTGCATTTAACTCATGACACCTTTTGCAGAAAGTTGATGAAAAAGCTATTTCTGTAATGGTTCAGGTACTACCATTGCTGCGTGAGCTTCATAATGCAGCCCTTGAGTTACTTTTACAAGTCCTTGGAGCAATTTGAGTTTGAGACCCTTGCTTTAGGGCATGATTTACCCTGGTATTTTGCAGTAACTGGAATTACACAATCATTTACAGTCATAATCATTGCAATAAAAATTCACAGCATCAAAGAACTGAATACCAATATATACAAACCAATTACATAGATATGTTGACATGTAAATTGATTGACTTTGCGTGTTCAATCAATTATAATCAGGGGATTTGCAAATTTTTTAGGTTTGCTTTCAAGTTTGAGGTCAAGACATATAGAAAGTCAGTTCAAATAAAGCCACTACAATCCACAGACTTCACAATTAAATAATCTCAAACCAAAACAAAAGAACTAGCATTCAAAAAATAACAGTCTTTGCAGTTTGACTACAGTAACTTTGTTTTAAGTGCCCAACTAGTGCTTGGATAAAAGTTTACAGACTGCAACTCTCAACAAAAAACATGCCTGACAAAAAGTATAGGCAAAGTCTGCAAAAATTAAATTATGATGCTATCTGCGACACACTCTGACATTAGTAATGACGCCAAGACATTTATTACATCTTCTCATCTTGTCTTCTTCATCTACCAATGCATAAATAATCCAGCAAAGGTTGATTAACAATTAGAATAATGTTCCAAATGTTATGTACTGCCTTTCCAGATTAAACATTCAATGGTGTTGGTCCTCGGTATATGCATGTACATTGCAAAGCAAACAGGTTCTTTCCATTTTGTGTTGTATTTAAATTCATTAGTTCAGCCCAAACATAAACAGCAAGCTAAAATCATACACTATGTGCTATAATGTAACCTCTGCTTTTCCTCTATATTTTCATTTAAGAAACAGTGCTTTCAAGCTTTGCATTATACTGCTGCACAACTCTGGATATCTACATTTACCATACACTTAATCATTCTTAAAAACAGTTTTGCATTCCATGACCAAATTCATTTTGTTCCTACCCACATTAAACACAAGGCATATATACTTCTTTTGGAATTTTTTAAACTGCTAATGTAACACCTCCTGTAAACTGTTGAACACATGTTTTAGAAACCAAAACTGATGAAATAATTGCCAAGAACAAGGAATTAGCAATAATCTGTAAATTTTGCCCAAACTCATGCATCCACAGCACGACACACATGTGCAGAAATGCAATGCAAGACACAGAGACATAGACTGGAGCACCTGTCATGTTATACAAGATTGAAAACGAAATAGCAGTCTGATATGTGGATGACTTATTGAGATTGACAAACGGAATCAGCTCATCATCAAATGTTTCAACCATCATAGGAAAACCTTGATATGTAAATGGTTGATAAAATAAACATTCTTATAATGCCACACATGAAATGGGATTAATCTTGAAAGAATATATATCGAATAAAATACCTGAGGCACCAGAGCCTTCTGTAAAATCTTCATCATCTGAAGGTAGGGTTGCAGACCCTGCATCTTCATGGTTGACATCAAATGCTTCATCAGACTTGACCTGTATTTTAGACAATTATGTAAATGAAAAATAATTACCGGGGTTTTCTGGAAGTCCGCCCTGGGCCGTTAATTGGAAAAAAGACAAATTGGGAAAATAAGACATGAACCAAATAACCGCCCGGGCTGTTATACGGCAGTTGCATATTGCCTGTGTCTGATTCGTTTTGTTCTACTAGTTTCAAATGTAGTGGGCCTTCAATATGCTATTGAAAAGGTGAAAGTTTGCCAACCACTGGTGTAAGCTGACAACTACAAATAGTATTCAAACTCAATATAATGTTGGACATACTGTGTAAGGTGACAGGTACAAATAGTGCCAGTATTCAACTCAAATATTAGCAGCATATAGACGCCCACCTAATTTTAACGCCCATGGGCAGACTAAAGACTGGGTGGACTTCTGGAAAACCCCAGTAAGTAAAACAATTTGAAGGTTGGCTATGTTTGCAAAATCATTTTTTAGAAAAATTTTGGTGAAATTTTTATCACCTAAACAGACTTCATGGTGGTCACAGTGCAGGTAACTTCTGTCCTCTACTGACAAGACTATGCATGCACCAACTACATAAGGAGCAATTGAAAAAAGCTACAAATGAACTTTCCACTTATTATTATCTGGTGATATGATGAAAAGCTATTTTTAAAGTGAGGTGATAAAGCCCAAAAATGTCATGGTGTGCTCATTACGTTTTTAATTAGAAAAACATGCATTGCGATGTTGGGTGGATGTTTCAAATGGGAAATCACTTTGGCTATGGATACAACACAGACAAACATTGCTATACTGAAAAAGCCACTGAGAATAAAATACAGTAGGTTAATCCAAAGACTGATAGACATGTTGGCTACCACCTTATGTGATATATATATATATATCATATAAGGTTGCTTATGTACAGGGTGCCTCCTGTATGAGATGTGAAGTTTGAAAAATCTTAGATGTATCGCGCTAATGGTAGATTTTTCCTCTATAGCTGTGCGAAATCATGTAGTCTTTAACTGTTATCAATGCATTCCGCCATCTGTTTATTTGAATTGTATTTTAGCTCAAAACCATTTGTCAGACATGGTGTTAAAATATATTTTGAGTACAAACTGACCATTCTCCCTAGCCAGCAAGTTTGAAACCATTAGCATGATATCGTAAGACAGTGTGGGCCAACTACTTTTGAACTACGCACCATTTTACAATTAAACGTGACATCTTGTTCAAATAAAATGATGAAGCAGGAGATTCACAATATTTAAAACTAAAGTGAAGATAAGCAAATGTGTCATTGAAATTATTACACAAGAGATTTTTATTCGTGGGAGATGTCTATTAGTGGGAGAATTTTACACAAGAATTTACTACACATCTCTGATGCCTGTGGTTGAGGTTTTTCTGATACTACATATTATTCCTTTATCAATACCAGTGTTATAGTAGTAGCAATACATGTTTGGCTATAATTTAAACCATGCAGAGCCTGATGGTATCATTTGACTAGATAAGTGGTTCTTAACCTAGGGTAAATTTACCCCTGGGGATAAATTTCATCTTCCAAGGGAGTAGATTTACTGAACCAGAAATTGCAGCAAATTTAAATTTTTATAAATCTTTCTAAATTGTGAATGTTTGTTAATTTAGTATTTTTGACAAATGAGTAACATTGAGTGTTTTGGGGATACATCTGGTAATTTTGTTTGATGACAGTGAACGATATGTAAAGAGGTTAAGAACCATTAGACTAGATACGGAGCTTAACATACAATTGCACTTATGGTTTATATCAACCGAAAATTCTTCAAGCTTGCAACATGCAAATGTATATATTTTTTTAAATGAGAGTGAAACAAAACCCGTCGATGTATATTTCAATTATGCACATGCTTTCTTTCACCACCAGCAACATACAAACTTGCACAGAAAGCCCCAGTAGCTATATTCTTAGAAAACTCAAACATTTTTACCATGACAATAAATGATATATTTCACACAGCTGTACTTCTCTTACAAAATAGCTAGTTTGTGCATATTTTCACACAAAAACAGTGCTTACTGCATAGATTAACTGGTTAAACGTAACCAAAAATTTCTATGTTTATGTGAATTAAGTGATGTTGTTACAGATAATTTACTTTTCTTAATAAGCACTTGAAGATTTTTGGTCAGTTGACCTTGTCTTGGTAACTAGTTGAATCACTACAGTGCCAAACTATCAAATGGCATACACAGCAAACTACAAACTTTACCTTGACAGACCATGCCACCAACAGGAAACAAACCAATGTCAGACTCCTTTGCATGATACTCCTTAAATCCAATGCTGGCAACGGGTACTCCTTTTTGCTCAGTGTAATTCCCAAGTCTCTAAGTTTTCAGCAGCTACACACAATAGAGTTGAAATCACCACACAACTAAACCTCAAGTTATCAGAACACTTATTTTTGCAAAAGGTATAAATGCTGTGACATGGAAAAAAATGGATCTTCAAACTTAAATGTAAAAAACAGAAATTAAAATTGATGTTGGTCGCAGAAAGCCTGCTATGCCACTGCCATTGCAAGCAGTCCACTAGTATCTACAGTAAACCTCGGTTAATCCAGATTCAATGGTCTGATTTCCTCAGTTAATCCGTATTCAACGGTCTGATTATTATGCATGAAGGCTTTGTGTGCTAGGAACAGGACAGAGTATTTGTGTTAATCAATAAGGGTCAGAGATGAAGTAGCAATTTGGGTTTCCGAATGCTCCATGCAGAGCAACATCACAACACTTTTGAGCAAATATTGCCGATATATATTGGCAGAATTTTGCCGATACGATACATCGTCATATCGGCCAATTTATATCGGTGTGCCAATACATCGGTTGAGCTCTATTCACAATGCATTGTAACAGCATGGCCATGAATACAAGCTAAGCAGCTGGTGTTAAACCTTTCGTAACCTGTTGAAATACCTGCAATTTTGACTAGCTTATATTATCATCAACCCTTTGTAACCTGTTGCAATACCTGCAATTTTGACTAGCTTACATTATTGTCAACACGCTTGTCATCTATGATTTTACCTTCATTGCAAGGCAGCTATGCACACTGCAGATGATAATTTCAAAGCATTTTAGACGACATACCAGTGCAACAAATCAGGGCCTACCGGAGCCACTTTTTTTACAGAAGTTTCACTTTTTTTGAGACAATAAAAACAGCTTTACACTGGCATCAACAAAAAAACTTTATCAACACGCCTCAATATGCTTAGAAAAACGTTTCTGATACATTCCTACATGCTTTCCTAGCATTTGGCAGTGTCTCAAAGCACTTACATTGCTGCCGGACCCTGGTCTAGCCTAGGCAGACCAACTCAAAAGGGCAATGCATTTACAGTTACACAGCTTCTGAGCCACAAAGAGTTTGGATTCTCATTCCAAAACCTAAAGTTACATAGACTCAAGCTAGGATGACGTTTGTAGACAACCTACCATTGCAAATTTTGGATAAAAACGCATATGTACGTCCTCAAGAACTAAAACATATGTATACGTCAGCTGGTAACAAATTAACAAATTGAAACAACATATATATATGTCAGCCGGTACTGAATGTCATTACACATCAGTTGCTGCTACGAGTAAAGGATTAAAGTGGTTATCATTTTTGGTAACCATTAAGCCCTTATATATAAGCACTAACCCTAAACCTCAACATACACTATCACTGCAAATGCACAGGAATGATGACCAAACAATATGAGGTATATTTTTTTAGACTGCAGCAAATACAATACATTGAAATGGTTATGCTGCAGTTCCCAAGGCTAAGATAAGCCAAGGGAATCACTCAAAAAGAAACATCCTATAGCATGAGGCACAACACTTATCCCAAACCATAACCTCAAACGCTGATTGTATTCTTTAACCCAAAATCCCCCTAAAAAAACAAACTGTAAACCTGTTGTCTGTTTTTTGAAAAGTACATCACAAGCTATAACAAAAATTTCAGCATACGGTCATGTGTGAGAACATCAGAAGTGCCTTGTGCACTATTGAAAAATCTGATACCTTGATACAAGCAAGGTTAGACATGAACTGACAAGCCCTTGCATAGTAGCTGTGGTCACTTCTCACTCAACCACGTTGACATCTGTGTGCTTGTCTCCAACTCACTCTTTTATACCTGCCACAAAACTGGATAGGGTTGTTCAGACATTACCAAAAACCAATACAACCAAGGTGCGACTCGAACTGGTAATCCATTGATTGCACAGTAACACTAGTCACTTCCTACTCAAGCACATTCATACTGATCATCCATGGTGTAAATGTCTCTAACTTAGTTTTATATCTGTCACAAAGCTGGATACAAGATACTATAGTTTTTTAGTCCTTCAAAACTGAAAACCAGCAGATATGGTCTTTTAGGCACTACCACTTGACAAAGTAAAGTCTTGTGCAGTGTGCCTTGACAGTCTGATATTTGCGATACTGTAAAGATTCTTTAACTAAGTATGTCTAGATTTTACTCCCATATAGTAAAAACCTCCAACGTGAGGTACTTTCCCGTTGGAACAACAATGAACTAACTTACAGGCCCAGCCAATTTATACGTTGGAGTTTGCTCTTGGTTTTGGGGTTGTGGATTTTACCATTTGGTGGTAGCAGTTTTGTTTTAACACACAACACATAGGCTATAGCTAGGTACGTTTAAACTACAGCATGATACACATCTCTGCCTCACCATTAAGCACCACATGTAAGGTACAAACAATTTGACAAACACTTTTAGGCTAACGTGTCGCAGTATGCCAACTCAGTACTGCGTTAATAAATACGAAGTGATTAATAACTAAGTAAGTCTAGTGCAACTGTGCACAAACAACAAACAATGCACACACTTGTTGTAGGTCTGAACAATCGCATCGTAGTGAAATTTACTGTAGACTGGAGAAAAGACGAGGTCATCGGCTGCTGCTTCCGACATAAAGATAATTTTTTTGATACAGTTGAGTTAACAGTAAACAATTTTTCACCGAACCTGTTAGTGTTTCCACATAAGACTTCAACACTTTAACTTGCACAGGCTTGCTTCTCAATTTCTCCGTAATAATTTGTTTATATCATACAGTATAAGCTCCAAGCAAACGCTTGAGTTTCACTAGATACTTAACTTCTTCCTTGATGTACTTCATTTAATGCAGAGTACTCACAACCACCTTACCCATGGTCTCATCACTGTTCTGATCACATGACTACGGATTGTAGTCTTGAAGCAGCCTTTGCTTTTTCCAACGATCTGCAATAACACACATTTTTCCTCCGGAAATTGATGAACGTCGACCCTGCAGCGACACCTATCTGCACACTTATTTAGAGCAATCGTCATTGCCCTCTCTGTGTAGGGAAAAATACCATTGTATTTACCTTTGTCCTCGCATGTACTGTATTTAATACCCCATTCACTGCGCCATTACTACTTCCGCTTGGAATCATGAAACTGAATTCCCCCAAACTGTAGGAAGTTAAATTTCTACCGTTCTAAGTTTTTTTACACATCTTAGAAGTATTCCGTGAGAACAATACTAGTGGTGTTATTCGAAAGAGTTTTCATGGGTATGCAAGTTTACNGTGAAGGTTTGGCTGAAAAAATTTTTCATTAGCACACAGAAACTTTCGTTTTTACATCGTACTGGTTGCGAATAAGAAACAAAANGTTTCAGGAGAAACAATTGACTAAGCCTACTGGGTTTTGAGCTAATAAACTGTGTAGCACTAGCAAATATCATTTATTCCAAAAGTAATTTCATGGTCATGAATAACTGCAGCAATGACGGTGTCTTCTATTTAAATTAATGATTAAAACTAATGTCAAAAAAGTAACTTAAAATATCTTGGCATTATACTTCTTCATGATAAACTTAATAGGAAGCCCAAATAGAGAAATTGGTAATACAACTTTCTAACTCATGTGGAATCACCTAGCACGTACCTTGCGATGTTTTGCGTCTACGAATTTTCTTATCCCTGTGTTGTTTCACTAACCCTGTGACATGGGTACCATGCGACAGACCAAACGAATAAATAGGTTGAATAAAAATAAAAAATAAAACACTACGCTACATTTCAGTGCTCAAATCTCTTTATTTTGATGTTCATTCTTATTCAACTTACAATTAATACTTAATTGAGGAAGAGTCATCGGAGAGACATATTATTTGTTTGTAATAAAGAGACAGGACAGGCGTAGTTTAGTCCTTTCTGCCCGAGCTCGCCCATATTAGTTAATTTTAATGCTTTAACAGGCGGTTATTCTGTTGCGTTTTTGACAGACGGATTGTTATTAACCGTCAGCAAGTTTTTTGGAGTAGTGCAGCAGTTGCATGTGCTCACCAACTTTAGAGAGGGAATGGCTTACCTGGTGACAAGTGCTCACCTGCGCCTTTATTTAAGTCGGTAAACCCAGGGATCACTAAGTTACCGGCCACCATTGTGGGCAGGCACTAGGCTACCTACAAAACTTTACTATATTTGCAAGGTATTTTCGACACAGGTGTAATTTTCATAAATGAACGATTTTCTTATTAAACAGTTTGGACAATAGCCTGTTTATCTACATGAACACGAATATCTTCGTTTTTATGAGAATATGGTAAGCTCGAGTTTGATTTATGAGTATAGCCTATGCCATAGTAATACGGTGAGGCGTAGCACAACGGTTAACATACGAGGTAAACCTACAGTTTGGCAAGAGCAACATATCATACCTCATTCAATTGGGTATGACAAATATTGCTTAAATCGAAAGTGGAAGGAGTTCAAAAGTGGATTGAGATGAGCAACGGGGAAAATGCTGGAGGTGATTCTATCTTTTGAAATTGCACAGTGACCCTGGTACCGACAAGTTGCTGTAGACAGGTGCTGATCCGCTGCCAGAAAGTTTTCAATAGGTGAACCTTATGTTTGTTCAGGGGCCTTGACATTCTGAAATTCGATAAAAAGTCCACCAACTTATAGTGCTTCATAACCAATTTGGGGGACTTGGAGCTTTGTTTGGGGGGGCTTAACCCGCAAAAGCCCCCCGTGGCGACCGGACTGGACAGGTCATGTTCGGGATCTAATTTTTAAAGTGGATTTTCTTCTGAATAGTCATCAAATATTGCACGAGACAGTTAAAATCCGTGTGGAGTTATCCTGATCAAGATCTTCAGCTTAGTCAGCGTATATGAGAGCCTAATGGCTTATTCATGCATTTTTGTATCTCAAATCACACGAATTCAGCAAGAGGAAAAACGAAAACACCAAAAAGCAGAAATTAATTTCACGTTGATAAGAATATAAAAACATCCGAACCTTCAGGTTTCGCAATTTGATCGTGCTCTAACATGTTAATCACAAAGGGTTGGCAAAAGACCATATAGGTCAAGTTCTCAGCCTGCCTTGTTGCTAGCGCAAATTAATTTTTAATTAGAATTTCACAAGTAGTAAAAGAAAAGTAGCAAAGTGCATCGAATCAACGTCAGATAAAATAAGTAAACAAAACAATAACAACAAAAACAGTAAGATAACAGCATGCCTATGTATAGGTAGTAGGGTGAGCAACTTTGGAGGTAAAATATCTTTTTATTTGTTTATTCATTATGCATTCTGTCGCAGACTCCAGGTCCATACAACAAGCACACTCGAATAAAACAAGAGCCCAAAAATCGTCAGGCAGAGCGTATTACAGAATAGGTGTCAGCACACAATCAACGCTCAGAGGAGCACAACGCTGTAACAACGCCCCAATAACATGATTTATTTATGAAGGGCAAGTTTTTTCATTAAAGTCAATTTTTTGGTAGTAAGCTTGAATGACGTGATTTTTTGCAAGAACTCTGGATAGAAAGAGTAAATTTCATATTCTTAATTTGATAGGCCAATCAAAAGTCAATTTGTTACCGTTAGGTCAATATTCTTGTTATAGGGCAATAAAGTCAATTTTTTATAATTATCAGTTATTAGTCAAGATTTCTTTTTAGTATTGGCGAGAAAAGTGATAATTTTAATATGCCTGATAAAGCTTCCAAAACCCTAGAACTTCTCAAAATCAAAGACCAATATGAATGTCTAGTTAAGCTTATAGAAATGATGGAAAGTGCCAAATACACCATCAAAGACGCAGTACAAACAATACAAAAACTTGACTTCAGAGAAGACACTTGCAACATCAACCGATAGGCCTACATGAAAAGAAGAATGCAAAACAATGACATTTCCAAGATAAGGTACATGGAAAGCAGGGGTGTGGAGTCGGAAGTCTCATCATCCGAATCCAACTCAGGCTCCGACTCCGGGCAATTTCGATTATCCGACTCCTGGCAATTTCGATTATCCGACTCCGACTCCGGACCGACTCCGACCTTATTAGTTAAAGTGATTATTTTTTTCAGTTAAGTTCATAAACCCTACTTGCACTTTTTAAGAATACGGAAACTTATTTTAAAACTATGTAGGCCTGAATGCACGTTCATCTCTCACTTTTGCAAAATATGATCAAACGGGGGTTAGTCTTTTATTTTTGCAAGAAAGAAATACTCGACTAAACTGCCACAATTCAAACTATCAGAGAACGCTGATAATTTGATTAAAACAGATACTTTG
>JGI24158J21664_10013198_pt1 | contig 10911 bp, 8 predicted proteins | sample Ectturendosymbi3_FD_21664 | JGI IMG/M metagenome (IMG submission 21664)
AACACCTCTAGAAATAAGATTGGTAATCTGTATATATAAAACGTCACTTCTGCATCGACCCGAGGACTGTATTGGTTTCGCACCAAACTGTCCCCCCCACATTTAACAACTAAATTGCGCCCATGGCGCGAATATGTGAACAGTGATAAGGCCCAAAATAGCCCGAGTAAACAACTTCGTGAATTGGGACCGTAGATGGTGGCACAGATATACAAAGCAAGCTCGCGTTCTTCAACTATCGTAATCGAAGGCTCGGGCTATAAGACCGTGTAGCAAGTTGTAAAGTAGCAATGTAAAAATAAAATATAGCTATTTGGTGTTGCTAATGCAAAAACAAAAACACAGTTGAAGTTGATCTGTCAAATATTTCATTTTGCGTATAGGATTCAGTAAAGTTTTACTATTTAGAATTTAGAATGGCGTTGAAACGCTTGAAAATTACACAAAATTACAAGAATTTTTCGATGGAATGGCATGATATTTTTTCTACAAACATGCATGTAAATGTACACCATCTTTGTAAAAAATGGTGTAGTGTTACACCATCTGACAATACTGTTCGACAACACCAATGCGGTAAGCAAACCCGAGAAAGGTGATCAAATTGTGCACGGTATTCTGCCAAACATTTACGAAATCCTTCTATTTTCACTACCATATTACAAATAATGTCTTACAAATGATGTCGCCACAATGCTGCCAAAATTCTGCTAAATTAAACGATTTACTTTAACAATGGACCCAATCCTAATTGTGTTACTCAAACTTATTTAGGCAAAATTCGAAATTTAAAACTGGAGGGCCAGGCCCCCCAGAAAAAAATAGTGGGGGGCATAGGCCCATGCCGCCCCCGGCTCCGCCACCTATGCCTGAAAGGGTTAAAGGCTGTGAGTGAACGCCGAAATTATTGGCACCCTATTCTTCTGCCTGTTGCAGGGACAGTTCGGCTTTGTCTGAACGTGGCTTGAAATTTTGCGGTACTAACGAAATGGTTGGTTCTCTTCACATCGGTCTCTTTCTTGGAGTGCTAGAGCTTATTTCAAAGTTTGACCCTTCTCTCGCAAACCATATCAGCACATATGCCCGCAAGGGAAAAGGGCACACATGTCATTTATCAAAAAATACATGCAACGTTTTAACTGAGCTTCTGGAAAATACATGGATCGTATCAGTGATGAGTTTTTTCAGTGTCTGTCAATTCTCCACCTGATGTTTCGCATGCCAATCAACTTGCGTGCTGCAGTTAGACATGGGCGTCGAAACGATTTTTTCCAGGTGGGGGAAAAAATAGTGAATTTTTATTTTTCCTTCTCGGAACTAAGAAAACAACCTTTTTTCCCTAACAATGTAATACGAAAATGACAAATTTCAAAATCCAAGGCCCCTCTGCCCCCTTCCGACTCCCGTGTAGTTAGATACGTTCTTCCTACAGGGCATGTAGAATGTTGCGTTCATGTAATGGTGATGTTTAGACTTGCAGGAAAACAACTTTCAAAAAGTCTACTAAAATGGTTTGAGAGTAACGGAATAGATACCAAGAATAGTCGATTGCCATCGTATGATGACGCACGTAACATGAGTGCAAAGTGCCACGGAATGTAGGTGCACATCTTGCAACACTGCAGTGAGGCAATATATGTGCTGTGCTCTGCGCATTCACTAACTCTTGTTGGCCAAGCAGCAGTTTCTAGTTGCCACCATCAGGGAGCGAGCAGTGGAGTAGCCAGCCCAAAAATTTGGGGCAGGCAAAATGTTTGATTTTAGGCGAATAACTCTATTTTGTTTGGAAAAACGCCTCTCAAAGCACAAAATGACTATGTTTTCCAAACATTTGGGGGGCTATGGCCCCTTTGGCCCCCTGGCTACGCCCATGGGAACGAGTTTAAAGGGCGGGCATGTCCTCCCTAACTTTTGGACAGGAGGGACGCAATAACGTTTGCCCACCCAATATTTTGTGATAAAAAATAATGTAGTGTACAAATTTCATGGTTACATTGCTGTTTGAAACCCCAGCATAAAGCCAAAGAATAAATGTGAAAAATGGACATTATCACCGGATTATATATAAATACAAGGTGCAGATTCACTATGTAAACTGAATTATAATGAAATGAACTGAATTATGATTGTTGATAAGTGTGTTGGTTAATTAGAATTAACCGAATCAGTGTGTACATAAACGTCGCTCAATCATATGACTGATTCGTGTTATGTTCATGTGAGTCGAATTCCTGCGCTGGTCTGTACCTTGCAATATACAGAACACGGTTGTTACTGCTAGTATTTACCAAAAGATTTTGTGGTGTGTTTTTGATTTGACCTATGTGGTTTAGTGGTTCTGTTTCGGAACTGACCAAATTTGAATTTATTATCACAATATTTGAGCATAATTAAGTCAATTTAAATCCTACTCTCAGGCGTAGCCAGGGAGACACCTGGGCTATGGTTCCCAAAATATATCAGAATATCCCCCCAAACTTTCCTAGCAAACTCGGTCGCTGACCACCATGCTGCAGTATTTTTCGACTTTGTTGATCGGCTTGTTTTTCACGCAGTCCAAAAGTCGGTGGACTCTTTCGCAAAAATTTGTTGTATAGTGTCACCGTAACACAACAGTCGATTTTGTTGTGATACAACTTTCTGTTTAAACAACTTGAGATGATCGCACACCGCTGCCTTTTGGCATGACCCCAGCCGCCTCTGTAAGCTGCGAAATCGTATCAGTTTTGACATTTTTGACAGTTGTTTGGGAAAAGTTGAAACGACGGCATGTGTAACGCTACGCAGTTGCGCAAAGCGTTTAGGAGTACCGGCGGTCACGACTTTGCCCGGGGCCTTGCACTCATTTAATCCGGCCCGGGCCTGGTTGGAAGCATGCCTTTTCAGGTTGAAGAAGTAAAGTTTGTGGAAAAATAGGATTGCTTGCCAGCAGATGGTTTTGTGCGTAGTTATGGGACAAGAAGCATTTTTAGCATGATTTGTTGCCACCTTCTTGTTGTTACAGTAACAACCAGCCCCACGGTATTCTGGGACTTTAGCTGAAATATGCAAGTTAGTAATTTTGTGGAAATGCTTTTGCTGCAACAAAATCTATACATGCTGGAGACAAGATTTTTTACTGCTCAGAATTTTGACAAATATAACAAAATATCTCCGATACTTTGGCGCAACACAATTACTAATCAAGTGAGGTTTGTCCTTCGAGTGTGCCCAATTACAATTATAGGGTACGCTTTAAGGCAGAAATATTCGGTTGGCAAAGTTTTCAATTCAAAATGTTGAAAAATGCATTTTGAACGATTTCTGTTTTGCGACTTTCCGTCCCATGTAACAGGCAGCGACTCTGGTACAGTAGTGGACAAAACATCGCTGTGCATTAAAACTCTTGGCGTCATCATCTTTTCGCGATTTATTTTTCTAAAGCGCAGACAGCAGAAACAGCAAGTTTAGAGAACAAGACGATTTACTTTGTTTAGAAAAGAACACACGTTTCGCACGATATACCCATGGACACTGGACAGTAACACAATGCAAAGATTACCAATCTGTTTGCTCTACTGCATACGAAAAAGCCGTTGTGCACCCAATGGTTTATTCTGTGGCTAACTTCGTTCGCCCCAAATATTTTACAGGGGAACCGAGTTCCCAGTTTGGCGCAAACAGACTGACGATTATGACGTTTTTCTGACATAAAATTCCACTGCATATTGACAAATGTCAGTGTTTCAACTATGCACCTTAAAAACAAAAATTCACCAACTACAACGACATTCCCGTAAGCCTTGTTTGGGAACAGATTTACGCGACGTTTTCTGACACATTCCTTGAAATTGAAATGCATGGATTGGGTGTTGATCGGCGAGTAAATTGGTCAAACATAACTAAGTAAGCAGTTAAACTGCCATCGATTATGACATTCGGACATAGCGTTATCACTGCGAGCTTTTATAGCAGTTGCTGTTAACGCAGATGATGTGAGTCACTCTCGCAATGAAGGTTCAATGACCACAGAGCATCACAGGCAAAACGCCGAAGTGACCTTTATCTTCGTCAGTTTTGCGCAAAAACATAAAAGCCATAATCGCAAAAGAGCAAGACGTGTAAGGTTGTGACAACACCAATTTAGTTCAAGCGAAGTTTCTTTCCGGAACATTACGTCTGTTGATCGAAGCAATGCCAACACAGAGCACCGAACGTTGCGTGGATTTCGCGCTTTTCGGTTTCAGACTGTTTGGTTCCGTCCTACCGTGTACACAGCAAGCAAACAGGCAAACAATGAACAGGCCAATATGTAACAAACCGTGCGGCAAACACCCAACATCAAAGGGAGAAAGAAGCTAACGTGAGATGCAAGCATTTACTGAAGCTCGCATCGGCATCGTTCAGCTTTACCACTGTTTGCAACACGGAAAGTCAAAACACTATCAAATCAGTCAAGCGCCGGATCATTCTACATTTCCAGCTTGTTTTAAGCGACAAAAAGGCTCTTTGAAGTGACCCTTCTTTTCCAATTTCAAATGTTGTTCAACAAACACTTGAACAGGCGTGAACGACATTAATTGCTTAACTCGGAGAAGACGCGCAAGATTGCTTGAGCAACGTTCCTAACGCTTTCTTTTGCGTGTGCATTTAACCACTTGACTTTAAACAGTGTTACTGTGCATAGTTAATAACAGCACCATCAAGTATTCACTACCACGTAGCAATGTCAACGTCACAAAATTGGACAACAGAAGTCCTGATCGCCAAACAATGGGCGAGTTGCTCCGTTATTTGGTATTGCGGATAAAATTTTACGGTCAGCGAACTCCTCTACCACAGGTTGAACTAGACCCAAGTAAAGGGCATGAAAAAATCTCTGGTAGTTCAAGTTCAGGGTAGACAGAAATTTCATAAAGAAACCAACCCACTAGTTTCCACAAAGGCGACACAAGTGAATCTACCTGCAACTTTTTAAAAAATAGGAGATCGATTTTACGAAACACTGCGCATCCTCTGCCCTGGAATCTGCAAGCAGTGCTTACAGATGAAACGTTGAAAGGCCAAAGCAGGAGCAAAGAAAGCAGGCGAATGTAAGAATAAACTTACAAGGGATAAGTCAAAACACAAGCTGCGGCAATTAAAAACTGTAAAATACGTCGCTCCTGTATAATTGCTTTCACTTAAACTGGAAAACTGTCTGACGCCAAGTGAGCAACGCAACAAGCCGACATTGACAGTATTCCGCCGCTATATGATTCTAACGGAGGCTTGTTAGAATGCGCAAGCAGTATTTCGTTCGTAAGGTTGCCAAACGCACTCATGGGAGCGTCTTTGAAATTACATGCTAAACATTTATGTTTAATGAAAAAGTCATGTTAAAAATTTATGTTAAATGCTTAAACAATTAAATAATGAAACTAGTCGTATCATGGCTGACTCTTTAAAAAGTTTGAAAGTAAAGTGCATAATTACGAATGAGTGAATACAATATATTTTGAAAAAGAGTATATGGTGCATGTTGCAACTGTCAAGGATGAAGCAGTTGTGAAATGTCATGATCATGAAGGATTTCTCTTTCACATTTGCTCACGAGTTTGCGCAGTTGCAATGTGGTAAAGTCTTCTCCTTTCCCCGAATCCTGATGTGACAGCCTTCTTCCACACAGCAGGCAATTATTGGACGATGAAGAACGTTTACCTAGAGTGAATTATAAATTGTATCTATTGACGACAGATTTTCTTTTTTAAGTGTATAATGAAACAGTTTGTATACAGTTTATTTCGCAATTCAATAAAAAGAGATCCAATATCAAAAACTTACTCTTTGAATAATGTTTTTTCGCCAAACTTTACCAGAATCTATCTTTTCACCAAGAAATCAAAGCACCTAAAAATTCTGTTCTGTTAAATGCTCTGGGATTTGCTGCAATATAGCACCTCACAAATATCGCGTTTTTCGACAATACATCAGACCATTCACCAACTGAAAACGAGATGCCCACAAAATATACTGTAATTTAATAAACTGGTTATAAACCTACGCGTTTTTTAAATTTGAATTAAAAAAAATACCTTATTGTTTAGTGTGGAAAACATTCGTGAGCAAATGTTTTTTTATAAAAAATGTTTTGCAAAAATCATTTCAAACCTTGATCAAAACAGTTTACATGCATCTGTGAGCATCCCCGTCGACGCTAAAATGTCTTCATTTTTTTTCCCACTACCAGATTACCATTTGATATTGAGTAAATGTAGTTATAGCTGGTGCCTTGTTTCATTGTTTGGTATCTCCATGTGTTGTCTGTGTTCATCATCTAACTAACACCTTCCCTGTACTGCGCTATGACTAGCTATTTTTGTGTTATCGTGTTATTCGTATACCCTTGTTATACGGACCATGAGTCTGACGCAAAATAAATCTTTGCATATGTTTGAAGAATCCATTGATGTTGGCGTTTAACAAGAATCTACTCTTATTTACTTGAAGTTTGATTTACAGCGGTCTATGATCGATGGCAGCATTTCAATGATTGGTGAGGTTTTGCTTCTGTCAATCTTGGTTTTGTTTCCGATGGTGTCAGTCTGCTTTGTTGGACAAACCTTTAATCAAATGACTAGAACTCCACCTTAAAGGGTAAACTATCATACGTTGAATTAACGTCAAGAGTATTTGCACTGTGCACCTTGCGATGCCAATAAATCTTCGTAGAAAGGACAGAGTTGCCTAGTATGGATCTTAATGTGAATCTGTTAGTGCTTTATCTCTATTTCCAGGGTGTCGTCACTTTGCTTTGGCAAACACAGTCCTTTTTAGCTCATATATGCTTTACTTTCCACGTCAGGGCCGCGTGAGAAGATAACCCGTGGCGCTAGTTTTTAGGAGCTGAAGGACACGGGTCATAACAATCATGGGCGTGGGAAGGATTTGTTCCCGATGGGAGGCCAATAGTCGATTTTTCTAAGGGGTGGCCGAAACGATTTTTTCCAGGGGGGAAACAGCGGTGAAATTTCATTTTATCACTGTGAAACTAATAGAAAAACATTTTTGTAGCAAAAAGTTAATAGCAAAATATGACATTTCAAAAGCCAGGGGGTCCAAGTTCCTCCCCTGCCCCCCGTTTCGTTGTCCATGACAACAGTCATGCAAACAAGTTGCTATCAAACAACAGGTAACCATGTTCCCAAACCTTGGTTTCTACCTGAAAATTACCATAGAGCAGACGGTACGAAAAAGTAACACAACATGTTGAAATGAATGCCTGTGAGCGTCACACTTATTCCTTGGCACCATACTCATTATTTTGACGTCGATACATTTCGTAATTTGAGCAAGGTATCAAACTGCAATGTCGATCAACTCCTTTGCCGTCTTCAAAAGCATTGCACGCGGTATAGGTAGAAAGTGACTTAAAAATATAGATTCTGCTCGTAGCATTTTATAAAGAGGCCTAAATATGCCAGACCCCACAAAAACTCCATACTCCAGAGTTAAACGAAATTTTAGAGATCAATTCACCTGAATTCTTTGGAGAACTCCGAGTTTTTCCATGGCACGAAACATGTACAAGCGGCGATTGTTTTCCGTATACCATTCCCCGTCGTTCCTGTTCGACACAGATATGGGAGGTACTGTGTTTATGAGCCTCGGGTGAAGGGTGTAGCGAAGGATTGCTTGGTTAATATCGCCGAAGTCGGAAAACTTGCTGGGAATCTCCTTTTGCGAAAATCGAATTTCGCTTGGTTTCAGGAAAGTTGTTTCAGCGCGTGGTTCCATTAATAGCAACAGCTCAACTCAACCAAAGAAATAAAGTAAAAGCATTCAATAGTTGACCTGAAAATTGATCATGCACTGCCAACAACCCGAGCAAAATTTGTTTCTTTGAGTTGAAAACGCAATTAGTTATTTACACCAAAAAGAGCCTTGGCAACAGCCATGAGAAATATGATGAAATCTGATATTCACAGGATCGGAATAAAACGAAATGAATGCGCTGTCAACTGTCACGAAGGTTTTCACAACATGCCAAATGTGAGAGCCAAGAACAACTAGCAGGCATTCACCGCCGCCACGAACCTGAAACTATATGTTTCGCGCATCAATTACCATCCTGTTGGTTACGATGAAACCGACACTGTTGCTGCAGCGCAAACTAGGCATAATCAGCTTCACACCCTCAAGGTTGGGCAAACTCGACATTGCTTTGTACACTATCGTTTCAACCCGAGTGTTCTGTTTCTTGAGATTCGGATCAGCAACCTCGCACTGGGTATTCACCAAACCCAGAAAATAATTTTTGCAATTGTCAATTTGCAAAATATTTGAGTCATCTCATACAAACAGTGTCACTGCATAGCACCCTTCAGCTTGCGTGTCTAACCTGTTGACTGGGCGTTTTCAGTGGACGCAGCTGTGACGTGCAGTGCAAACACACACCTGGCACCCGCGATTACTGCTGTAATTGTGATTGACATTGAGGCAAAGGTTTACAAGACAATCTAAACAAGCATGTTTCAATCTCAAATGCGTATTAAAGAACGAACAAAAACGCGTTGTTAATGTTTTTCTTTGTAGTTCGGGCAAAACGGTGCTATGTTTTTTCTTCAAGCAACGCTCGAAGCTGGACTTACTTCACGCTTATCACTCTGATGCATCTGCAACTATGGAAAAACAAAAAAACGCACTCAGACAGCATTTGAGTGACAATGGGCAAAATTGTTCACAAATGAATATTTTAAGTGTGGTCTTCCACGAGCTTAAGTGTAAACTTCAACACGCAGGTGCAGCGGAAGAGCGACGCACCGTTTGGAAACATACTGTTTCATGACTTGAGAGTCCTCGGACAAACAAGTAAAGCTTCTCGTTCACCTTTGGGTCAGCTACAGCAAAAAAAAAATATGGCGTATCTAAATTCAGTGCTGTGTGTTGATTTTATTGTGGTCAATGTTTGCTCTATTTAAATCAGTTGACTAAAGCTTCGTAATTTTACGCAAAGAGGATTGAAATATGCCCATTTCGACTGTTTTATGATATTTTAATAAAATATCTTTCCTTTGTGAACTGTAGCCCAGGGAAAAGGCGGCTGTTCAGTCTTCACTCTTCATGACGTTTCTTTTGTTTTTGGTAGTAACTGAATATGGACTTTGATATTATTCCTCACCTCCGATTAGGGTTATCAGATGTGTTGCAAAAATACCGGCCATTTTGTCAAAAGTTATCTAGGCTGCATCCGTAAGCGCGCATTTTTAATGGCACGGGATTTTCGAATAGGAATTTTAAAAAAGAATGCTTTTTGGCAATGCATTTATTTTTCGTGTTATTTTCTTTACAATTTCATGAAGCTCCTACAATAGTTGGTTTGAAAATGTTTCACACAGTGTGCAAACGTACGCTTTGTGAGCATAGTCTATAACCCTATGCTAAGAATTACCAAATTAACCTACTTTAAATGGAAAATGATAACTGCAGTGTTTAATGTGAACGGAGGAGTTCTTAAACTTTAAAAAATAATGCACTGAGTAAAATTCCAATTATACATTTTGTATATCAATTTCTGAAGTGAAAATCTTTCCGTATGATTTGATGGTATTTGCTTTTCTTCGGTAGTATTGCCTGTATCAACACCGTAACACAACTACTGATTTCTTGCATGCTACATTTACTTTAGTTTGTAACAAACATTTTCTAGCTCACCTGAAGCTCTTCAAAAAATTTCTCACTATCTTCTGGACCACTAAGACTGGCTGAGAGATGACCTCCCGGACCCGGGTTGATTCGCTGGCCCTTGCTTGAACCAGTTATAGTCCCGGGCTCGTAACCAGCTTGGGACACCAGGAGGGGCGAACAGGGCCCGAATTTTTTGGACTATGTCCAATATTTTTAAACTATGTCCAACACATTTTCCCAGGGATGTGAAAAATTTTCTAGGGGGGCGAAGCTCCCCTGGTTATGGGCCTGATGGTCCACTGACGAAATGTGTCCGTTCAATACAGCTCGCGTGATTGTGAAAGGTTCGCTAGTCTCTACAATTTCACTGTCGTCATGTCCATTTCTATGATCTTCCTGCATTCTGCTTGCAATGGCCTACGGTGGTAGTTTAGGCAACAAACCCACCTACGCCGGTTACGCGGTTAATTGCCAAAAGAGATCAAGTTTAGGATGACAGAAGATGCTAATTATGACTAAACAAAGGTGGATGTAAAACGAAGAGACACTGAGTCAGGCCCGTAACTAGGGGTTGCATGTGGGGAGAAGCCCCCTAGAAAATTTTTCACCCCCCTGGGATAATGTGTTGGATATAATTTAAAACCACTGGACATTGTTTAAACAATTGGGCCCCCATGAGAAAACTCTTCGCCCCTCCTTGTGCTGCAAAGCTGGTTGCGGGCCTGCACTGAGTGTTGTTAAGGCACAAGTAACAATTCGCCCTTATATGAATGCTCTGAAGGAATTGTCCTAACAAGATTCACTACCAGAGTCATTATTATTTGAGAAGTTCTGCGTTAGTTGTTTTTGCAGTTCTTGCAAATTATTTATTTTAAAATTATCAGCTTCAGGCAATCTTTTTTAAAATTCCAGCTTCTTACCGCCTTCTGCTAAATTAGCAGTAAACTACTGGCCAGGCCGGTGAAATACCGGCCATCTGGCAATCCTACCTCCAATGTCAACAGGCGTCAATTTCTGCCGTGAGCTTAATGGACTGCAGAAGGAAAAAATGGCCGTCTGCGCTGTTCATGCAGTCTGGTGTACATTCCTTTTTGCTGTAGCATTTTAAAGAAAACACAAAATATTTTGATGTTAAACTTTAAAGTAAACACGGGATCAAGATTTAGAGGTTTCAAGTTTTTGAAAATTTTTGCTGTTTATTATTTGTTTGAAGGGCCGAACAAATGTTTATGAAAGTTATAGTTATCTAAAATCTGGAAATTTTTT
>JGI24158J21664_10013199_pt1 | contig 10911 bp, 8 predicted proteins | sample Ectturendosymbi3_FD_21664 | JGI IMG/M metagenome (IMG submission 21664)
GGTGTTGCATTCCTCAGGTTGCAGTAAATATGATCAAGAAGAGATGGTGACACTTTGGATGAAAATCTTGTTGGTGCAGTGATTAAGGGTTTGCATCCATGGCTTTCCAAGTTTTGATAATACCTACCTACTTTGTTGTCAGATGTTCTTTTAAGTAAATCAATATTGAAGTCACCAGTTATGATGTATTCATTGTTGTTTAAGTTGAAATTAGATCTTAGCTAATTTCTAAGATCTGTGAGTTGTGAGTTGTGACTTGTAAGTTGTGACTCTGACACGACAAAAATTTGTGAGTTGTGACTCTTGTGAGTTGTGACTTGTGAGAACTTGTGAGTTGTGAGTTGTGAGAACTTGTGAGTTGTGAGAACTTTTGTGAGAATTTTTGTGAGAATTGTGAGAATTTTTGTGAATTGTGAGAATTTTTGAGAATTGTGAGAATTTTTGAGAATTGTGAGAATTTTGAGAATTTGTGAGAATTTTTGTGAGAATTTTTGTGAAACTTTTGTGAGAATTGTGAGTTGTGAGAATGTGAGTTGTGACTCTGACACGACAAAAATGATTTGAACACATCAGTGGCTCGTTTGGCACCATTTTGTAGCAAAAAATTCATTTGACTTGAAACTGTGAAACATGAAACTTGTGACGTTTTCACTGTGAAACCTGAAACTTCTGATGTTTTTATATTCTCATCAACATGAAATCAATTTGTGATCTTTAATGTTATTGTTTTTCCTCATGCTGCATTCGTGTTATTTCGTGATTTGAATCTAAAAAATGCATGAATAACCCATGTATTTCTAAATTTCTAAGGATGGTCGATTGTGCGGTAAACTTGAGTAAAAGTGTGAAATTTTCTTACTGCTTATATTTTAGTTGTTTTTTTCTAACGGACGAATATGGCATATTTTGTCTGTGTGACATATTCTGAAACACAATTTGGCCTATTTCGTGTTTGTGGACTTTGCAACACTGGTGTAGAGTAACACCGCCGCGCGTGTAAGGTGAATGTTGGAGTTGCTTTTCCTTCAGTATTGTACGGATTTATCAAACTGAAATTGATTTCATCGAGCTGATACGGGTATTTTGGGAAATGGCGGCGAATATGAGGCGCTTGTTTTTCTTACGAAGAGTTCCATTTGGGCTGCAACTTCCAGCTCCAAGATCTTCCAAGTTTTGGATATATTGTTCTTCACTATCATCAAGAGGTTAAGTACTAGTATTAGTAACTGTAGTCCAGCTCTAGGCCTGAGTATCAGTATCGGTTGAAGTATTTTTACTGGTAGGCCTAACCCATCCAATTAAATTGCGTTAGCACCAAGTCTTAAAATCAAAGTACTTTTCCTTTCAGGCTAGCCTAATTGTTTAAACTTTAAGGCAGGGGTGGGGAACCTAGTACTACGGCCTGTGGGCCAAACGAATGCGGCCTACGTGTACGTCGCTGCGAGAATGTTTAATATGTTATGCTTTAGAATTTTCGTTTCCCAGGATAGAACACAGCATGGCGTCAAAAAGAAACTCGAAGATAAGCAGACACGACACGTAGACAGTGAGTAAGTCAAAGGAAGCCTCCATCGTTCTGTGACTTCTGTTCACTCCTTATTATTTTTCTTTGGAGGATAAAAGTAGAATTTAAGATAAAATTAGTTAATTTTTGCAGCCTGCCAATGATATTCCACATTTCATGTGGCCCATAATAGTACAGGTTCCACATCATTGCTTTAAGGCATAGGCAAGCTAAGAATTTTGGATTAATTTGACCTCATAATCCAATGATGATTATCATGGGCCTGTGACCTCACAATTGATGTACGCAATCGGTGTTGCTGCTTGGTTTGTGGTCTATATAGTTAACAAAAACTGCTTTTTGTCTTCGTTATGCAGCTCTTTTTTATGTAACACTATGATGATATGGTTGCTGCTTAGCTTTCCGTGTCATAATCTCCATTGTCTCTTCTCTGTTCTCCCACCTAGCCTTTTACCTGCGAACTGGCACCATACATGCCAGACATTCAGCCATCAACGTGACAGCACAATAAAGAAGTAAAAAAATGGTACAAAAGCACAAAATGTTAAATCAAATACATAACATGTGCATTTTGTAAAAGTTTCGTTAACTACATGCCCACAGACACAGTCTGCACAAGTGAAGTATTAAGCTGTATCTGAATTGATATTTGACAGTAGAGGTCTGTGTAAAATATACAGATTTGTAAAAGTAAGGTCAATTGAATATAAAGCCTAACATTTAATATAAGATGGTCTGGTATGTTGCAGTTTAAACAGGAGACAATAATTTAAAAATTTTAGGCTTAACAGGTAGGGTTCCCACGTGGTATTGAAAAAGTATTTAATTTCAATATTGGTTTTCAAGACCTTGAAAAAATATTGAATTTTGCCAAAATGTACATTGGGTATTGAAAAAGCATGGAAATTCTAAACGGAAAAGAAATCTCAAGTATCTGAGCAGAATTTTACTGAGGGCAAAGCACTTCATTATTTATGCAGTGTTATGCAATGTGTAGAATTGAGTTTCATGACTAGGAATTTTGAAAAATGAAGAGAAGTAATGATATTGAACTTCTTAAATTTAGTATTGAAGAAGTATGGAAAATGATATTTAAAAATGTGTGGGAACCCTGAACAGATGTGAAACGTCCTCCTATGCTTTAATCTATGAAGCAGCTGGTGCATGGCATTTGATTTCCTGAAACTTTTAGAAATCATATTTGCCATATCGACAAATTCTGAAAGATGCAGTGGTAGTACCTCAAAATTAGATACCAGCAAACCATAACCAGCTTTGGTGCTACCTTTTGTTTATGAAGAAGTGATGACTTTCTTTTTAGCCAGTGCCTAAACAACCGTATCTGGTTTTCGCTTTTGAATGACAAAAAAAACATGTCAAGCGAAGTTGCCGACTTTTGCGAAATATGTGACCACTTGTATGTCAGTTGCTTCTCAGAGTAAAGGATTAAAGTGGCTATTAATTTATTTATAACCCTAACTGTAAACCCAAAACCTCAACAGTAAACCCTAGAACCTTAAACCCTAAACAATAAAACTAAATGCTAATCCTAAACCTGAGCCTGCTTTTGGGAAGTTTTAAGAATATACAACAATAGCAGGTCCAAAACATTCAACATACAATCTTGTGTGAAAACATCAAAAGTGCCTTGTGCATAAAAAAACAATATAACTAAGGTATGGCTCAAATTGGGAACCTCTTGCACAAGTCACTTCTCAATTGACCATGTTGATAGTGGTGTGAACGTAGCTCCAATTTAGTTTTATAATTATCACAAAACCGGATACAGTATATGGATTTTTAGTCCTTCAAAACCAGATAGTCTTTTAAACACTACCTTCTTTTTAATCATTCACTATAATTTATAAGGAAGAAAATTATCATGTTTTGGCCTTTTGTTTGAAAAGTTCATGACCATTTTATAAATCAGTGGTTCTTAACCGGGGGGTTCACCCCCAGGGGAGTGTCAATAAATTTCAAGGGGGATGTGAGCCCTTCACAACATTGAAAATTGAATCAATAAATTGCTAAACAATACATATGTTTCTACAACTTATTTATAGCCAGAGGGCTTGAACCAAAGGACAAGTACGATGGGAAGTGTGTTAACGAAAAGGTTGGGAACCACTGTTATAGATAAAATAGATTTTTTTACAAATGCAGAGCATATTTAAAAAAACATNGTTTGGCTTTTACACACAATGTTATGTGTGNACGTGCCATGGAATATGTGCTTGTCTGAAAATATGCANAATTATCTTAGATATACAAAACTTGCAAAATAAGTTATTTTAGGTTCTGCAGAATGAACAANACTAAAACAATGAAGAGTTTGTGCTACTGTATATTAATGAATCATATTTTGTACTATATATATAATTTGTAGATTGTGTAATCTTGGTAAGAGATTAGCTATTGAACTTGCTTATTATGGAGAATTTTTTAGTTTGATAGGCCTATCTAGGTTTTTTCTATCATTGTTTGGTCATAGACTTAATTTTTTTTGATTAAGTAAATTCAGTCATGTTGTCCTAAAATATACTTAGTGAATACTGTTACAGCATGTTTCAATGCTGTTATGGGATAAATGACCAAAATGTCTCAGCGAAAAATACAGGTTCATTTTGTGTATTATTTCAAACAGAAACTGCTCCCACCGCATCAGTTCTTGGATTTGGACAGTCATTGAATCGGTTGAGACACTATAGTACACAAGAAGCTGTTAATCCAACTGCTGCTTCTGATGAAGAAAGTGATGCAGCAATGGAAGAGCCCTTCATCAAAGATGATGAAAAAATCATTGGTTCTACTGACAAATTAGAGTTTCAAGCTGAAACTGCAGAGCTGCTTCACATTGTTGCCAAATCATTGTACTCAGAAAACGAGGTGACTTCTTTCGAATGTGTATTTCTACTAATGATTGAGACATTACAGAGTTAACTATGGCAGTCTTTTTTGTAAATGATGGTTTTAGTTGTTGTCAAGACAATAGTATTTCTTTAAAATCCTCACTTATACAAAAACTGCAGTAGGGGCTGACATCAAATTTGTAATGGAAATCTGTTTTTAACCCTTGTGCTTAAGTGGCCATAATTTTAATTCCAATTCACATGTGCCAAACTTTGTGCTCCTTTTTGGCAATCCACTGTCTGTTTAATAATGTGCAATAATCAGGAGTTTTGTTCTTAGATAAGACCAGAATTGGCCAGAAAAGAAAAAACGTGTTTGGAACTAGAATTAATTTTAATACTTTGTTTTGTAGCTATGATTTTTTTTCTAATGCACTGCAAAATTCAAGCTTAAGCATTAATAGAATGTGCCCAGTAGGAATTTGGCTTTCCTTATAAGATTTGGGGCACAAGGCATGATGCAAAGATTTCTGTGGGTAAAACTTGCTATGAAGTTGCAATTAGGGGTTGATGAGGAACTGCACTGGATTCCAAAATTTGCCAACGGGTCAGATTACAAGCAAATCGATGTATTGTTATATTTCATGAACTAATATAATGAAGTTTAGAAGCCACAGTATAGAAGTTCTTGTCCTTTAAAAGATAAAGTAAAAGGCTTATTGCATAAGTTATTGTATAAATGTAATTATTTACAACCCAATTAGGAAAGTACTACCGAATGATGTTGAATAGACAGAGGTAAAGACAGATTATAAAAAGGTTTAACAGCAAACAGTAATCCAGCATGTCTTGGGTACATGAAAAACAAAATAACTTTAATCAGGATAGCAAAAAAGGGGAGCAAAACAATACCGCACAGAGGCCTTACAGAAAGCATAAACATACTGAAGACATTAAAGCTCACAGAAAATACAAGCATTTGGAAGGCAGTAGCTCTTCATTGAAGAGAGGCAAGTGACAGGCAGGAACACTGCCCTTTTTAGCTATCCTGACTTTAGGAAAGTCACTTTCTGTTTTAGTGGGAACAGTGTTGTTGGTCTTCCTTTGTAGCCAGTGGATTAAAATCAGGAGATAGCTTTGTTGTGGCAATTGCAGATCATTTTTTCAAAATAAATGTTTGATTTTACTCATCACCATTCATGGGGCGTCACCAAGTGGTCAGTGACCCAAATTATTTTAAAATCTAATTTAGACCTATTTCTTTAGCTTTTATCGTTTTAAAAGTTGCCTGTTTGAATTCCTTGACTCCAAAAATGGTGGAATACAAATTTGCACCTCTTTCCTCTCAATAGAAACAAAAAAAGCAAAAAACAACAAAATTGCTCATGCGTGACGCCGTAAAATGCTTAATTTGCAAATGATCATATCTTTTATAATATACGTCGGATTTTGGTAATTTTTTTTGTTGAGCTCAGAATTAAATTTCTTTTCACATATGCAGAAACAAGCAAAATCTGAGATGTGGCATTAAACACCATTTGTTGTCTTATAAAAAAATTGGTCACTTGTTTTAAATTATTTGTAATTTGTAGTCATGTTTGTAATCATAAATATTAATTTTAAAGAAAATGGTTTTGAAGTGTTCAATATTCATTTTAGGTTTTCATACGTGAAGTGATATCAAATGCAAGTGATGCACTTGAGAAACTAAGGTACATCCGAATGACATCAGAAGAGCATCACTCAAGTGAGGAACCATTTGAAATACATATACGAACGGATAAATACAATAACACTTTCACAATACAAGACACTGGTGTGGGAATGACCAAAGATGAGTTAACACAAAACCTTGGAACTATTGCAAGATCAGGATCCAAAGCATTTTTGAAAGCAATATCTGAAAAAGGTATTTAATCTTTTCAGGGAAGTCCGTCCCCTGATGTTCTGTGTTGCTTAGATAATGGTTGCTGTGATTTTATGGCTTTTTACACCTTGTTCTTCAATGTATCTGCCAAGTTACTGCGGGATTGCAAAGTTTTGCATTTAGTTGTGTAGCTTAGCAGCTCGGTGTTATTTTGTTCCAATCTTGTTTTTTTGGCAGATATCTGTCAATTGCACTGATGTTGTTAACGTCTTTCCTATCATACTGAAAGCAAAACAGCGTATGGTGATATTTCAAAAAGTGCTAATACAATAGCGTACAACATTTGGGTGCAGTAAGTGTAGTGTGTTTTTGTAAAAAAGTGTTGATATTAATTGGAAAATTTAGGGGATCAGGTACAAAGTAAAGTAATGATATGCAACAAAATGTGTTGAAATGTGTGTGAAATTAGTAAAACTTTGCATGTGGACCTACTTCTCTGACACACAAATCTCCGCTGTGGTGGCGTAATCCGTGTGAGCAGAATACCCTGAAAAGTTGGCAGTGCTGTTCTCCTGGATACACTCTCAGGCAAGCGACTCACAAGCTTTCTGAGGAGCAGGTGGCATGATTACTTTTTTGAGCACACTTTGGTGTGTAGCCGGTCAAACAAGCAGGGGTTGCTCGAAACTATGTAGTGTTTGAAGTCTTCCTGTCGCTGCTGCCCTCGCTATCCTCCCAAAAAGAAATGCGGATTTGAAGATGTACTCGAATGCCAGAGTGTATGTACTCTGAAAAGTAGCAGAGTAGATTTATCTAAAATCGCTTAACAACGTGTGTTCCATCCAATGCCGGATTTTGACGGGTGGAGGCCCGTGTGCGCAAAGCCGTTTGAACGCCCTTTGTTCCACATGAATACATTTAAGACTTTGAACTGACAAGGTAACTGAAAATTACACACATACACTGAGACGGAATCACGTGACGTTCAAAGGAGACCTGGAACTTCAGAGCTCTGGCGTTGGCAAAGTCACTGATGATACCGCCGAAGTTAATTTGTCGCAAGATGTCATGTTCAATGCCCATTAGTATCAGATCATTCAGGCGTTCTTACGTCATCGTTGTTCGCAGCCTATTTTTGATAAATGTCGGTTTGCTAAATGATCTTTATCCGCTGCAATTGCTGAACATGAGCACTAGTTAAAATCGCAGATCCGTCTCTATGTTGGTACGGCTCTACGCATTTACAGGAAGGCCCGTATGCGGTCGCGCACAACGCGCGTGCCGCCGGCATTGGTTCCACCAGTGATTATTTGGCGATTGGCAGCAAGGTCAGATACGAGTTACAAAACATCTCTCTTGCTTGTTCAGGAGATTCAAGCTCGTCAATAATTGGCCAGTTTGGGGTTGGCTTCTACTCTACGTTCATGGTTGGAAATGAAGTGACGGTTTACACCAGGAGTCGCGATCCAGACAGTAAGGGTTACTGCTGGAAATCGGAAGGGTAATGCTTGAGTGGTGCTCAGTGGTGCATGAATGCAAATATACGTTGGTTGTGCCGTTGGGATTAGAGCAGCTACTGTTATTTTTTTTCTCAAACGTAAGCTTGGTCTGTGTGATGTCATAATCTCTCTTGTATTTTCAGTGGCGTTGCGTACGAAATATCCGAAGCCGAATCGGTTCACCCAGGTACAAAAATCGTCGTGTCTCTGAAGCCCGAATGCCGAAAGTTTGCTGAAGAAAAAACTGTGGAAGAGATCATAAAGACGCACAGCGCCTATGTCGGTTTTCCCGTTAGGCTCAACGGCAAACTAATGAATACGGTTCAGGTACTTATTAACCTCACCTGGTGGTATTGTTTCAATATACAGTATTAGGGAAACATTTTTCTCAGTTTGTGAGACGCAATTTATGATTTATAAAAATCTTCAAAAAAATTCTGCTTCTTTCAGTGGAACTCTCGACAGAAACACAAACTAGAATTCCTGTTCCGTGAGTTCTGCGACAGGCGACTGTAAAATGTTGTGACGTTTCGGATCTTTCTGTATTATAATGTTTTAGTATTACCTGGTCGATCTTTTAATGCAGTGAAAACATGAAGCCGTTTTGAGCTTCACTGCTTAGTTGGGGTGGTTTGAGACAACATCTTTTATTCCTTTGTGATTTAGCGGCGAGTCATTTACACAGCAGCAAGTTGGCGAGGGTTACATGTAAAAGAGCTTTATTTTTTGTGCCGAACAGCTTCGAGAACGGTGCTTTCTTCTCGTCTCATTTTCTGTTTTTGCGAGTAATTTTGTTTTGTTTTTAGCCGCTGTGGACGCTGGAGGCGAAAGACATCGACGAGGATCAGCACTTGAAGTTTTTCCGACATTTGTCCGGAAACGACGCCGAGCATTACTCGTACAAGCTCTTCTACAAAACCGACGCTCCGTTGAATATCAGAAGGTCGGTCGATGCAACTTCGCGATTCGTTTAAGCTGCTTGCATGACGATAAAACAGTAGTAGCCTACAGCTTAACAGCAGAAAACGTTGTCAGCCTCCATAAAAATTATGCAGCCGTGGGGTTCGGAAGGAGAAGGTATGGGGCCTTGCCCCCCCAGGATTTTAAAATTCAATATTTTGCTATTAATGTTTTAGTAGAAAAAATGCTTTTTTCTCAGTTTCGGAGTTGGTAAAATGAAACGAAATTTCGCAGCTGTTCCCCCCCCTGGAAAAAATTCTTCTGACTACCACCTGGAAAAACCACTATTGCCCCCCCTTGAATTACGGGTGCTCAGAATGTTGCTGCCATAATGGTTTTGTTTCAGCCTAGCATTTACATTCTTTACGCACACTCTTCAAAGCTCATCGCTTTGTTTCAGCATCTTCTACGTGTCGGAACAGCGACCCACCATCTTGGAAATGTCCAAAGATCCCACTGGCAAATCGGGAGTGTCTCTGTACAGCCGAAAAGTGCTCGTGCAGCATAAGACCGAACACTTGCTCCCGAAGTGGCTGCGATTCTTGCGAGGAGTTGTCGACAGCGAAGACATTCCCCTCAATCTCAGCAGGGAACTGTTGCAAAATAGCGCGCTTATTAGGTGCGTGCAGTCTGCATATGCCATATGCAGTTTCTTCTTTTTTAATCGCAAGTTTGGCCATGTGGCTGAATAACTCCTGTATTTTACAGCTAGTAACAGTCTTGTACTGAGAAGAAATCCATTTAAAAAGGAAGTCTTTCTTAATTCTACTGTTAGTTGAAAACGTCATAGTTGTGACATCGCGTGGGATATAAACTACTTCGGGCCATTGTGATTTGTTGCCAACATGTTTTTTTTTATCTGGCTCGTTCTGTTATTGCCAATGTCGAATTTAGAATAAAACAAGACTGTTGACCGCCCTTGCTCACTAACAGTTCGCTCACAGTACGAATCCTTTACCATTTTGCGGGTATTTTTTCCATCAGCTGTTGCTTCTACGCAAGTCGTACTTATTGTCGGCGTATTTTTATTTCTCGAAGCAAACTGCGAGACACATTGACCAGTCGATTGATCCGATATTTCCTGGAACAAAGCAGGAAAGATCCCGAAAAGTATTTACAGTTTTTCCAAAACTACAAGTTGTTCATCACGGAAGGCGTTCTTTCGGAAGAAAATCAAGAAAAGCGGGTCAGTGACTTGGGCCTGAAGCCAGCAACTTTGTCCAGAGGACGTCCGTAACGCAGTTTTTGTGTATGTTCGGTTTCAGGAAGAAGTGGCCCAACTTCTTCGTTACGAATCATCCGCTTTGCCCGAGGGGGAAGTGACCAGCTTTAAAGATTACGTTAAAAGAATGAAAGACGGGCAGAGGAATATTTTCTACTTGTGCGCACCGAGGTACCGAACTTTTACGGATCGTGATGCACTTTAGAAGGGTTAAGCATTAGCGCAGCGTTTTTCCATGCGGAAGGCCTGAAGAACGACAACAACGAAGGCTATCGTTTTAAACTATCTTCCGTAAATTCTTGTCTGCTACAGTTCGGTTGCTTGAAAGTATGAAGTTTGAGAGTTGTTGGCATGTGGAGCAATGTAAAGAAACTCCTGTTTCTTTCGTGACTGCGCCTATCAGATTAAACCAAAAACGTTACAGGTTCCTCACAGGGCAGGGGTGACCAGGTTTTCGTAATGAACTGTGAAAACCAGGTTTGCGTAGTGAACTGTGTGAACGAAACAGGTCAACAACATGCTCCAATAGCACCATATCGAGAAAAAGGTGTTCAACTGCACGGTTAAATTGGTTCGTTAGATCGGTTGTTGACGATGTTTATCAGATCTCATGCTTTGCTTGACGTACTTCTTGCAGTCGCCACTTGGCCGAGACATCACCGTATTACGAGGCTGTAAAAGAAAAAAAAGTTGAAGTTTTGTTCTGTTACGACCCGTACGACGAAGTGACGATGCTGCAGTTACGAAACTACGACTCGTGAGTTGATAAAATTTTCTTCTTTTTTTAGCAAAAATCTTTAAAAAGCTTTAGTCTTTTACACATCTCTTCCATATTTTGCTAACCAAGTTAAACTTTACTGTGTGCAACAAAGTACAAAGCTTGCCAAACGAATTTGCTAGAGAGCCCATCAAGGCCTCAAAATATGCGGATTTTCGTCTAGTTTATTTTTTAACTGTTAAATTGGCACTTGAAATTTTTTCACAGTGAC
>JGI24158J21664_10013200_pt1 | contig 10911 bp, 5 predicted proteins | sample Ectturendosymbi3_FD_21664 | JGI IMG/M metagenome (IMG submission 21664)
TAGCTTACAAGTTACAACCGACATTCTATTATGACTTCAACAGCATGGGTATCATTATACCGTCACAAATACCACATAGTGAGTCACTATCTAAAAAAGTTGCAAATTAGTTTAGAGGCAGAACTTGTGTAATTTTTTGGCTTCACTTGGATGAGTGTTAACTTAGGTCGTTTAAGTCTGAATCTATCTGAGAATAAATTAGTGTGACTGCCTTTGTTCGTTTAAAACGTTATCACATTTTGCCGCCCTCCAGCAACGTGCCGCCCCTGGATTTATGCACAAGATCCAATGGGTAGCTACGCCACTGCTCCAATGCCTTGAACTACGTTCTGTTTTTTCTGTTTTTATTGACCTGCATTCTGCAGAGTGTGTGTTTATTATACTGTGGACTTCGTGTCTGGTCATAAATAAATAAATTGAATGAAATTAAATTGCTGCTAACAGTGTTTGAATGCAGTTTCGTTTGTTATGACGTTACGAGCGAAAAAGGTAGATCTTTGAAAAATTTAGTTAGTTTTCGAAACTATTTCTTTGTCTGAATATTTTAGTTGGTTACATGTAGGCCTAGCCTAAAATAACAGGGAATGTAGTTTGGATTTAAACCACATTTGGATTGGATTTTTAAATATAATTTTTGTATTGGATTTGGATTTGAAACACATAAATCCGTTCATCTCTAGAAAAGACAAAAATAAAAGTATGAGGCCGACTGCCACGATCACGATGTGCAAAAATAGTACATTAGATCACGATAATTTGTTTAATGGATTATGTGTTGATGGCCCCTCACTAAAAAGTAAAGCCTCTGCTTTACCTCCGTTTTAGATGGAACACTTGATCCTAGCATAACACCACTGGGAGACGCAGTAAAAACAGAAAATTTGTACCAATATTAAACAATACGTAATCAAAAAAGCTTGTTTCTTTGTGTACAAAGATACTGTGTTAGTTAATCAGATGATTGGAGACTGTAAAAATCACTCTGACTCGAGTGTCGTGTCCTTGATTGTGACTTGAGTCGAGTTATTCGGTAAGAAACGTGACTCGCGTCGAGTCTTCACACCATCATTTCTTGACTTGAATCGAGTCATCTGAAATCGTGTCTTTAGTCGAGTCAAGTCATTGACTCCAATCAAACTATCACTGGTGGGGACTAGTTACTCTGCCAAACATAACCATGAAACAGTAGTGAATGTTGTTAAGATCATTTTTTATTTAAACTGAAGTGCATAAACCGAAGATGACAGAAGAATAGGAAAGAAATGCGCAGTTAAAATTTTAGTCAAAACTTTTGCAAGATAACGCGTTTTCTAACATTTTTCGTTGAAATTATCGTTGTTAAATGTTTAGCGATGTTTTGTCAAGCAACTAAATGATTGATGTTTGTCAAAAACTAGCACTGGTGATTCGTGCTTTTTTATTGTTTTCATGACATCAGAATTCATCTTTGGGGCAACTGCAGTTTGTTGTAAGGCAAATTACGATCGTGGAATTGAACACACAAACTTAATTTTTCATCATTATGCCTGGTTGCGCAGCTGGATATAGTTTTTAGTTTTGTAATGACGTCACAACAATCAAGTGTTTTCTTTGCCTTGGCAACATTGGTTGACTGGTACTGGTTTTTAACAAGCATGCCACCCGCTGTGAAAAATTTGCCAATTTCGTAACTTACAAAATAGTGGGCGACATTTTGTTGTATGACCTTTCGAATCCCAAAATTTTCGTTTTGTGGCGTTTTTGTTTTGCACGTTTTGCTGATTTCCGTTGAAGCAATAATAAAATAATATAGCTTGAGCTTTTGCGGTAGGCTCGGCCTATAGTATTTATTAATTATAATATTTTATACAGTACATGATTATGATAGGCTAGTCCTGCTAGCTAGTACTAGTAGTGTAGTGCTCAGTTACTGTGTACTGCAAGTGTTTTTGTAGTTGTATGCAGTAGCTGCCTGTTCTGTTGTTAGTTAGTACGATATTTTTCCAATGTCTTTGTACATTTTTTTGAGTCGCCTGTACACTACAGTGTACACTCCAGTAGATACAATAGGCGTTGTTTCAACCTGAGGAAAGGAGAAGGATGATTCAACTTCATAATGTGGTTAGAGTGGAAGTTTGTTCCGATGCTCGAATTGTAGATCCATCTTACCAAAAAGTGAGAAGTTGCAATGTATGTTGCGCTAGTAATAAATAGTGCAATAGATCAAGTGATCAAAGTGAAAGAATCTGTTTTGTTTGTAAAAGTGAGAAGCCTTAGGATGATTGTATTGATTTTATCTTTTAAAAAATTTTGGTTTGCGTTGCTGCAATAATTTTTGTTCTTGCTGAACTCAACTTGTCATAGCNNGTAACTTCTGCTTTACATTTGATTTTAAATTAAATAATAAGATACTTTGTTTGTATAATTTTTTGGCAAGGCAGTGTCTATATTCATTTTGCTGCCAAGATGGCAACAGCAAAAGGCTTGGTAGAAACGAAATAAATGTAACTCAATGTTAAACCTACAATCTAACCTTAACCCTAACCGTAGCCCTAATCCTAACCTTAACCTAATCCTAACCTAACCATAACCCAATGCTAAGCAGCTAACACTAACCTAATCTGACTAAGCTAACGTTAACCCTAACCTAATCCTAACCTAATGCAAGCTAACATTAACCTAACCCTAAGCTAACCTAATCATAATCCTAACCTAACCCTAACCTAACAACACTAACCCCTAAATGTAACACGTAAGCAGTGAATGAAAAAAAGCAAAGAAAAAAAACAAAACGAAAGTCAGTAAGGTCAGAGTTGAACCGAAAACCATTGGCATAGTAGCTGTGACACATAATAACTGTTACACCACAAGCAGGACGACGTTTTCCTGACAAAGTGACATTTTTCTTAGTATTGCGTCATGCCACGAGACCGAATCTTCGTCTGGCGGTACAATAGCTACAGCCGATCTGTTGCCGCCAGAATATCACTGGTAAAATAGACATTACCTTTTTAGCAATATTTGAAAAAAGTTTGATTTGAACTGATTCATTGTATAGTTATTACCATCTATTCAAATGCAGCTTGTAATGTTTTGTTTGATTGAAAAAACGTATGCGATTACTGCCAATGGCAAAAGTTTCGAGGTGTCTATTTTGCTATTAAATTCAATCTGAATCTAGCTTTCTCCATGTAATATATGCTGCATTCATGACACGAGCAGTAGGCCTACAATGAACCTGGTTGGGTGAAGAAAAGTGTTGAGTGGGAAGTATCTATTTTTGGGTGCCCTATAAAAGATGGATATCTGTCATTAATGGATCTTGGTTATGGATGTAAAATGATGAAATTGAAATTGGAATCGTAAAGCCAATATTTTACAGTAGGCAGTAGTAATTTTGCCATCAATAGCAAAAGCTTTGCTGGATGTATTATGCCATTCCAACCCGTGCAGAACTGCATCCACTTTTATCCAGATATTACGCTTGCTTCATGACAGTAACGACATGACGCACGTAGTCGAGGGGATGCATGTATGGTTGTTGTGCAAGTGGTCGTCGGTTCAGTGCTCACCAGTGCTGCTTTTGCTTTCTTACATGGAAGTGCTTTTTATGTACTTTTTTAAAAATTTCTGTAACTTTTTCAGTTAGGGTTTATGTTTATGGTTCAGCTTTTAGGTTTAGGTTTACAGTTTAGGTTTGGGGTATAGGTTTATGGTTTAGGGTTTTATATCATTTGACAAGGACGATGTGCTAATCCAAGCTTATCATCCTTTTCACTAGACCATTTCTGATGACAAAATAAACTACCTTTGCAGTAGCTAAGCAATGGCGTCACAACGGCAGTAAAAATAATTTTAATTCTTAGCCTAGGCCTACTTTTAACCAACATTGGTCCCACACCAAGATTATTCCATTCTTTGTAACAAGCTCTAGTGGCACCCAAATTTAGGTTTGAACAGTTGTGAAAATATAAAAAATGAAATATTGCAACCTTCTAGCATTACATGATTGGAGGAAGGTATTGCAATGACAAATTATTTTTTCAGTTGTATCTTTATCCTTATTTATTGTGTAAAGTGGTGTTTTTCCACTCTCGTTACATCATCATACGCCCGTTAATAATATATGCACTGACAGACATCAGTTTTATTTTTGCTGTGCAAGTGGTAATTGGTTTGGCTCTAGCATTGTTGTTTTGACTTTTCTAGTAGAGATGACACTTTTGATGAAAGTACTTTTTATGTACTTTGTTAAAAATTTCAAAAACTAGATACGGGTTTACATTTTTGGCTAGGGGTAAGATATGCTAATCCAAGTGAATCATTCTTGTCACAAAACCAATTCAACCAATTGGGTTTGGCTAATGGCAAAATAGCTTCTGCCTTTGAGAAAAGTTTTTCAGAGATGGTTATGATGAACAAGCAAGGTTACTGTCTGTACTGCACTTATTTGGTATGAGGCGAATCTGTTTTCGACATTAATTGAAGCAACAATCAATTCAGCTAAAACTTTTCATACCATGGTAGTCCAGATTTAATGTGAAAATTCCCTGTTCGGAAATTTCCCGTGATTTTATGGGCCCGCCCAGGAAATTTATGGGTCTGTTTTGAACTCATAAAATGCCTTAAAAAAACTTGCCTTGACATTGATCCTGAAAATTTCATACAAATTGACCAAAAACTCTTTGAGTTATGAAGTTTGGTATTTAGCACCAGTTTGCTGGGACTAGGCCACAGCACTTTTTAGGTCTTGACAGTTGTTGCATGTATAAGGATAACTTTTTTTCAGTCATATAGGTGCATAGAAAATTCCCACATATAATATTCATACTTATTCTCATCATCTCTGAAAATTTAAGTAATAACAAAAAGTTTCGGAGTTAGATACTTTCGTTTCGTAACTACAGACGTGCGTAAACTACAACATCTTATCCTATTTAGCAGGGTTCATCAGTAGTTCTGTGAAGCACCATAACTTTTTTTAAACTAAAGTTTTTGCAACCAAAATGTACAAGAATTATCTTCAGATTCATATGCATCTCGCCTGAAAATTAGAATTCAATGCATCAAGAACTTACAAGTTAATAATTGTTGAATCGAACAACCGCACTCTATTCCCAGTGCATCAGACTAATTGTTTGTGCATGTGGCTAGCAACGTGCTAATTTGTGTGTAGTAGTTGTTGAGTAGAACGCAATAACTTTGAACATGCTTGGTCTTTTGCAACCAAATTTTAGACGATTTTCTTGTGAAAATGCATTGCACCTGAAAATTTAAGGTCAATCGGGCAAGTACTTTTTGAGTTATTCAATTTTGAGTATAGCTGTTGGTTGAACACAACCTAAAAACTGTGCCACACCAGCTGAATAATCGCATGGAATTCACACTACACCGAATCTGTTAGCAGTATACTTTAAGATAATTTCTAAGAAAATTTAGTGAAGATGTACATACCAAACAATTTTTAACATATGTTTTCTAAGCAGAGGATGAGATTCCAAGCTGCTGCAGATCTTTCTTGCAACAACTTTGAAGCATAAAAGTCAACTACGACTAAGCCCAACTACGAATAAGCCCTTAATAGGTTTTAGGAGTTATACTTTTTGTAAACTACAACTAACTCAGTTGACCACAGAGTATGTTTTGGGGCAAAAACACTCTGAAAGATAGGAGACATGAAATTGTGCCTGGGAATAATGAAGGCTAAAGGGCATAATTGTAGTTTTACAAAAAACTATAACTCCTAAACCCTATTCAAGTAACTTCACTCCACAAGTGAAAGAAGTAAGGAATCAATCACAAATTTAATAGGAAATCGATTTCACGTAACACTATGCATCATCAGTCCTATCATCTGCAAGCAATACTAACAGGTGTGAAACATTGAAAGGCCAACACAAGGTCAGAGAAAGTAAACAACCTTAAGACTGCAATGAAAAAAACACGCAGACCCAATTGTGAAATTGATGAAAATAACAAAGATAAAGTGGCCTTGTCGCGGCACTTTTCAGAGTTTCATGGCAATGTAAATAAATTGCCGATACATGATGCTTACATCATTACTTTTGTTGAAGAGCCTAATTCCCTTTGTTTGGATTTCTGTGAAGGTAAGTGGTATCATAAACTTAAACGCACAAATTAATATTCAAAACATGATGCTCCCACATGTAAGCATAAGATAATCATTTTGTTTCTCTGCCGCTGAACACTGATGTATTTCAGTTCTACAGACCATTGTTGTGTTTCACTTTTTGCGGCCAGTGTGCAAGCGTTTTGTTCACACCAGTCAGAGCATTTCCATCGTACCCGCACAGACTTGGTTGCCATAGCGACCAAAATGCACGTTGACTGAATCGTAATCCTTGTTGTTTCAAAGTATTTTGGCAGCCTTGCTCTGCAAGTAGTTACTTTTTTCTGAAAGCAACTTTTTCTTTGGTGTTAATCATTAGATGGCATTGAGTTATCGTAAGTTCTTGTCATTTGTGTTGTGCAGTAAGTTTTGAGGCTTCAGCATTTGCATGTAGTTGAGCAAGACGTTTTGGTTTTGTTTTATTTGTCGCAGTTGGGTCTGTGCGTTTTTTTCATTGCAGTGTTGAGGTTGTTTACTTTCTCTGACCTTGTGTTGGCCTTTCAACATTTCACGCCTGTTAGCATTGCTTGCAGATGATAAGACTGACGATGTGTAGTGTAACGTGAAATCGGTTTCGTATTAAAAATTTGTGATTGATCCCTTGTTTTCTTTCACTTGTGGAGTGAAGTTACACGAATACAGATATGCGCAAATTTGAATCATCACAAAAAGATTAGCAAAGCTCAGTTGGCTGATCCTCTAAAGCGTATAGAAAACCTAAAGCTTTTATTTGTTCTCCTAAACCCTAGTCCTATTTAGATCATGAGTCAATATACAATAATATTAAAAGATTGTTTATTTTTTTAATGAAGACAAGATTGGCGGGAGTAGCTACATGAAAATAATACATTATGTCATATCCTTGAGTTGACTCTTTTTTTAACTCTCCAAAGTTTTTATCAGTATATTTAAGATCATCTATACAGTTTAACTATAGGCTTGGCCTCTTGAAAAATTATGTTAACTATTTCATTATTTATTTTGTTTCTAACGTTACGCTATGCGTATTGATGAAATTTATCATCAGTTAACTCAATGTGATCTTTATATTCTCTTGCAAAAAAACACTATTATGTATGTTAGTACATGCAGTTGGGTAACTTTGAAAAGTTTTGTGTGCACAGTATCACTTTGTATATAAAAGTTATAATTTGGTAATGCAATTCAGTTATAGTGACTGGTGAGTTTGTTGATAATGCATTAAATTTACTGTTTGTGGTCTAAACTATACTCAAAATTTTGTATTGAATTGTATTGACTACTGGATGGAGATATAAGGACAAACATAGCCTTGTGACAGCAACAAACAAATAAAAGTGTTGATATTGTAAGGTCTAGCCATAGTGTACCAACAAAGTCAACCTGCAGCCTGGGCAGCAAAAAGCGTTAATTTATTGAGTCGATGTACCTTTTGAGAAAAACAGATGATACACATAAGACGTGAGTGAATCATACATCTGAAATAAAGATTGGACAACTTAAAACAGTCAATTAATTTACAAACCTCTTGCATTTTATTTTTGTAACATTTCTTTCAATGCTGGGCAAATGGTAAGAATAAAGTATAGATTATATTGGACATGTTTAGTGGTGTAACTGATGAGGGCAGAGGGGTGAATAGCTCCTTCAATCAAGTTAAATGTAAAAGCCAAGCTCTCACTTAGCATATATTTGGGCATTCTTTTGGTTTTCAGTTTGTTGCTGTTCTTTTGTGCCGTTTGGTATTTTCTGGTGATATAGGATTTTGGTATAGCCATCCATGGATTCACCATCACTTATTAAGTTTTTTCTGAGTGTTGGCCAGTGGGCTCTCTTTCATCTAAGTTTTTTCCCCCTGGCTCAAACCTCTAGTTATGCCACACTGTCCATTAATCAAATATTGGACAAAGTCTAGTTCGGTCCTACAGTGATGACATGACGCCACATATATGCATTATAACCCAGATAAATTAATACAAACAACTAAGAACTACGTAGTAAACCGTACAACTAAATAGAAACACAACACAATGGAATATATGGCTAACAATGACTATGTGTGTTTTCAGAAAATGTAATAGGGTGCATTAGGCAGAAAACTTTATCTCCTATTTTTCATTGTATTAATAAAAACCTGGATATTGTTTACCCAAAATATTTTATTAAACACAACCTTGAAGTGTTATTCTATATCAGCCCAAAAAGTAGCTTTTCTATAAGAAATTATCTTTTTATCAGCACTTTTTAAAACGTATGAACAATTTTTTGATTTGTTGAACATCTTATTGAATAACAACAATGAATATCATGTTTTTTACAAGATGTTTTTGATGAATTAGGTAATCTTCTAATGTGAATTTTATGCATCAGCTTAGCTAATTCAAGTCAAATCTGGATAATAAGGTTTTGGAAAATGAGATTGATACAAAGGCATAATATGACATCTAAAATTATTAACTGTTGCAGTTTGTAATACAATTAAAGAATTGAATTATTATATGTATCCCATGAAACAATATACAGTATTTTATCTTGCAATGGACAAGACTAAAATATAGTATTTTAAAAACAATTAATGATACAAAATAGCCAGGTTTGATTTTACAGAACGCACAGAAGACAAGTGTAATGTGCAAGTTTTTCTCTGTCAGTACCGGTAAATGTTATTATTTTAATTTAAAATAAAGATGTTTCAGGCGCCATTATTCATAGATTTTATAAGCATAAAACTTTAATAAGTTTCATATTCACCTTATACTACAACTGGTAAAGCTTTTCATGATGCAAAGAAGACCTTGCCATCAGTGTATAGCACAAAATGAAAGATTTAGGTAATGAACCCTTTAACTCATGGGTGTGCCACTTTTTTGCAAAATGTTCTGCCGCTCTGCAACTCTGCAACTTGCTAGCCGATTGAGCAAAAGAGCTGTTTAAACCCTCTATGGATTTGAGAAGTCTTATAGATTAGATTTTTTAAAAATCTAAGTTTTGGGATTAGGATTTTCTCTGGGTGACTTCATATTGGTGGAGGTTTACGAGCATTTTTAGCTAAGGTCACCTGCTGGGCTGGCACACCAACCCAACAAGCCATTTTTTGGCTCAAGTTTTTTTGGAAACGTGACTATGATCCAAGTCTTTAGAGTCCTTGGCTGGTTTCTAGTATATCTGGAGCCAAAATTATGACTCAAAAACTAAAAATTGGATAAAAAATAAGTCTCGCAAAAGGTAACTTTGGCCGTTTTGGCTAAAAGCCATAACTTGCTAGCCAATTAAGCTAGAGAGTTGTTCAAACCCTTTAAAGATGCTGAAAGTCTTATAGTTTACAATAAAAAAAAGTTATAAGGTTTGTATTTTGGACTTTTTGTCAATGATGTCGTAATGGGAGTATGGTTTTGCATATTTGGATGATGTCATCAGAGCCTGGATGCTGTTGCAACCTCTCCGTTGGCATTGCGTTGAATGTGTGATTCACCACAAATGGGATGTGTGCGAAGAACAACACCACATATATGTGGTGCGAACAAGCAATAATAGAGTGATTGTGGTGCATGATCTCTATTGTTCCTTGCTGCCACAGTGCGAAGCTTTGTGCACATGCCGCTTGGGCTTTCCGATCACAACAAAATGGTGCTGTGACCAAGATGTGAAGGTCATTCTGTGTGAAACCTTCGCAAAAAGAACATGTGATGGGTGTGGTTCATTGTGAAAAGGAGGGGATGTAGTTGCAACCTCTCTGTTGGCGTTGCATTGAATGTGTGATTCACCATGAATGGGATGTGTGCAAAGAACAGCACCATACATATGTGTGGCATGAACAAGCAATAACTGAGTGATTGCGGCACATGATCTCTATTGTTGCTTGCTGCCACAGTGTAAAACTTTGCGCACATGCTGCTTGGGCTTTCCGATCGCAACAATGCCAAGAGCGATTTTTGAGACTGTGCATGATAAAGAAAAGCAGTCCTAAAACAGACACTTAGATACACTTGGATATATTAACTAAAGTGGATGATAAGTGTTCTGTTTTCATGAATTGCTTACAGTTAGACAAATAGCTATGAAATAGTAACAAGAGAATACCTCTAATAACAAGGTGATGATTGAATTTATCACGTAGAATTTTATGAATAACAGTATCAAATGTCATTGATAGATCAAAAAATCTGTAACAAGAGTATAGTCCATTGCCAACATTATTCAAAAGGTTAGACAGTGGTTTTTGAACTTTTTTAACCTAGAAAAAATATCTGATGGACAGCTTGTTATTTTGACATCTCATGAACAACTAGTCGAAACTGTATTGCACATGTCAGTGAACTCAATGGCATATTCAATCTTAGTCCTAATAAAGTCCTATGGAAAATATAAATTTTAGTTGGACCTCCAGTGGTCCACTTGGACCATGTTGAGAATCACTGGATTATAATTAATACTTTCAACTGCGTAGGCAGTTGAAGAATTAGGCCTAAATCCATGTTGATATTTGGATAGTAACTTCAATTATTTTGTAGAATTTTTTCAAAGGTTTTATGTAAATGAAAAAACTGATATTGGTCCATGTAAGTCTCTTGATTGGTTCCATGACTATTGAGACCAATTCATTTGAGAACATCCATTTGAGACCTGTTCATTTGAGACCACATTCACATGAGTCTTTTTCATTTGGGACCACATTCATTTAAGACAGCGTTTCTGAAACCATGGGTCGCCAAGGCTTTATGAATGAGTCGCGAACGGCTTTGTTTAAAATTGGATTTAGCCAAAACAATGTTTTCAAGCAGTGTTTTATGTCTTCTTTTTTAAAATCGAAAGCGACTGTTACA
>JGI24158J21664_10013204_pt1 | contig 10910 bp, 4 predicted proteins | sample Ectturendosymbi3_FD_21664 | JGI IMG/M metagenome (IMG submission 21664)
ATTTTTTACAAAAATAAGGGGAGTGTGTGTAGAAGAATATGCCTATTATGTCAACAAACTTCGCTTGAAAACATGAATATGACGTGAAATTGTGACGTCACAAACAGCGCACACCAAATACAAATGACCACCATCCGCCACTGAATGAAACCCCTCATGAAAATTTTCTGCGTACGCCACTGTGCAGTAAACAGATTTTTCATAAACAACAACGTATTTATGTTCAGTGGTTCAATAGTACGAAATGGCTAGTTCTATTTTCTTGTTCTTCATTTCATACAATGCGAAATTCTGCTAGCTGAATACAGACCGCAGTTACCCAACTTTTGGCCCCTTTGACCAAATACAGTCATAGGCGCAGCCAGGGGGTGCCAAATGGGGCATTTCCCCCAAATTTTTAGAAAATATAGTCATTTTGTGCTTTGAGAGGTGTTTTTCCAAACAAAATGGTGTTATTCGCTTAAAATCACACATATTGCCTCCCCCAAATTTCTGGGCTGGCTACGCCACTGAATACAATATGCTGTTTATGCCAATAGGCACAAACTGCCTCTTTCACAAGAGTTTGCACATGTGGGTATTTATGGCTTTGTCAAGTTGTGAAAGCAAAAGTGGTGCATCTAGACTAGGCGTTTGGGGGGAACCAAAAAATGGGTGCCGAAAAGGTCTTCTAAGCGCTTTGTATCATTAATTCATAACAGTGGAAGATCCAAGCGGGGTAGTTTGTGGCGACTGCTCCCCCAATTCTCCGTAACGCCCTATAAACGCACAGTAAAAAATTTATATCATTACTGGAGTGCCCACGATCACTGCGTTTGTTGCTGCCTTTGACGCAAAAGCGTTACGGAATTGTTGAAACGTACTTGGCTGGCGGGAACAGGATTATTAACTGCCACAGGCAAACCAACCGCAGTCGCCACAATTGAAATATTTGATAAAACACATCATCTACGTTTTTTATAAGAATCACATGTGTTTTTTCTTATCTGTGTTAAGAAAACAAACACACCTCACCGATATAGTATGTGTGGCGTCATAAAGACTTTAAATCACAACGTGAGGACCACGTTGCAACTCGTTTACCACGGCTGTAAAAATCTCACACACACGAGCAAAACACGTCACGTAAAATGCACCCAAATGGTTGTAACTATTAGGTTCACGATTCGCGTGTTTCTTTTTCAGACTGGTAAAAATCAAACGCAACTAAACTGTCGCGTGAAAAGATGTGAAGTTCAAAAACCAGAACCATCGTCATAAAATCTTGAATAGAAGGTTTACATTTGCGCAAGGGGTCTTGACATTCTTAAAATTTGATAAAATATTTACTGATTTATAGTGTTTCACATTTAAGTTTAGAAAGGCTGAGCTCACCAATGCCCACCGTGGCGAATGGACTGGTTGAAATTTCGATTATGCTGCCATTATTGAAATACGTATAAAGAAATAAAAAGCTACAATCATCAAATCAAGTAGGACTGAACATAACACAGTAAACAGTTAAAAAGGTTTTGTCCTGCTTTCATGACAAAATTAGAGTATCTAAGAATTCATTACAATTCGTGTGCCTAAATTTGTCACTTTTAATGTACCGAATGCTTAGTGTGGACAACCTCTTCTGGAACATTGCGACCCTTTAATTCATTTTTAAGTTTTTGATCTTGAAAAGGACGTTTCGCCTGAGCAGTTAGTGACCGTCAAGCTAATCAGACATGAGGCTTCACGTGGTTGCATAAAGTAAGAACAACAAATCTGAGACATCAGACCCAAACGCCCTGTTGCCTTTTTTCGCTGTTTCCCGGTCTCGTTGGGGAAGAGTTCTGCAGTTGCCAATTGGCAAAGTGGCTTGCTATTCAAGCTCATCAAGTTGGCAAAGTGGCTTGCTATTTAAACTCATCATTTTGCTTGCTATTCAAGCTCTTCTCTGATTTTCTTAGCATGGGAGCAGTACAAACTTGCGCAAGTACTCAATAGCAATCTGATTTCTGAATGACTTTACTGAAGGAAATTCAATTGGAAAAAATCACATCAACAATACCAATCGAGCTTTACGCGATACAAACGCTGTCAAAACTACTGTGTTGCTCAGTCATCTAAGAAACAAATATGCTTTTATTGCAGGATACTGCTGCTAGCCCTACACATAGCTCTTACCTGCATTCTGCAATACAACCTTTACCTTGCTTTGATCAGGTGGAGTGACGTAACTAGAGGTTTGAGCCAGGGGAAACTTAGCTGAAGGGAGCCCACTGGCTAACACTCAGAAAATTGTTGAGAAAAAATAGCAAATCCAATCCGGTATTGAACGGCTATACAAAAACCCAAAATCACCGGAAAACACTCCGATAAACGCGAAAAAACAATTCTACTGAAACCAAAAGAATAATAAATAACACAATACAAGCTAGAAAGGGGCCCGGTTTTTACATTTAGCTTGGCAGGGGAGGCGGTTCGCACCCCTGCCACCCGTAAATTGTGCCACTGATCAGGTGCATTTCAAACATGAACAGCCACAAGCATGGGCGTCGGAAGGATTTTCTCCAGGGGGGGCCGGTAGAGGATTTTCCCAAAATTTTTTCCAGGTGGCTAAAAGCGGTGAAATTTGTTTTTTACCCCTCGAAGTTGAAAAAATAACCTCTTTTTGCTAATAATTTCAAAATCCAGGGGGCCAAGGCCCCCTGCCCCCCTTCCGACGCCCATGGTCACAAGTGATTTTCATAGAGTCACACGTAACAATCGGTACGATTCAGCAAACGCAGGACGCAGCCAGCGTGCTTTGAGTATATCGACACAATAGTTGGCATGCCGCTTGACCACCTGTCATATTGAGATTCATGGAAACTCGTTGGAAGACTTGGGCGTTCTCACAACGAAAGTTGAATAAAACTAAATTTCGTGAATAAAAATTAAGACATGAACTTTTGACGAAGTTTAATCTAAATTATCATATACCGGCCATTGACTCTACGCGTACCGCAGTTTGTTGGAGACCCCTTGGATCTTCAGGCCCTAGGCTTAAGCCTATATAGCCTATAGGTAAATCCAACGCTGAGGTAGTGACATAATTTTGGCTCGCATTAAGCCATTTGGATTGGACATAGCTGTTCTAAACTAAAAATGCTTACACTTCGTTAAACTTCATTTTGGTGTCGGACTTTTGCCCAGGTTCTTTATGTATTAGCAACCAGGGACGCCGGAACAACGGTAGGACAGGGGGCAGTAAAAACATTGAAAGAAAGAAACTATAAAAATAACAAACATATCGTTACCAATATGCTTGTTTCTGTTCAGCAACAATATTGATATCAAAAGTAATCTTATTTTTTTAATGCCTGATGGCAGCCTTGAAAGGAAAGGCAGTTGTGATAATAGGGATGCTATATGGAAAACTTGTAATTGTAACTGACGCAAGATTTTATATCTTCTAGGCGAAAAATCAGTTTCAGGACTTGCTAGTGCAGTCCGTGAGTCCGCAGTAGCCTATGTCTGCATGGAAGTTTTGTAAGATAAAGGTGAGTGAATGGGTTTCTTCTCGGAACTAATCATGTCTCTGATTTAACCATAATGTAGCGTGTGAAACGCGATAGAACAGGCTACCATTCATACAGTAAGAAAAACTTGCAATCACGACAGAGTAAGCCTTTCCGCCTAACGTCCCCACGATAAACGACACAGCAACACAACGCGAACAAGGACTTTAGGCATAGAAATGGACCACCGTCCAGTCATACACGAATTCCACTTTGCTGGAGGCTACGTGTGTAAGTCTTAAACCCGGAGAGCACAGTGAGCACCCACGCACCGTTTCAATAAAGAACTAGCGTCGATTTTGCTTTTTATAGCAGCATAACAAAGAGTAATCCCTCGTGTACAACGTTTGAACATTTTGAAGAGACCTTTGCAACTTATCAACCTGCAGCCGAAGGGAATTACTTTGTGCACTGAACGTTTGGTGCAAACTTATCCGAAGGTGGAAAAACAAGACATAACATTCATAGATGCCACTGAGAAGGTGGGTATTCGGGGAATTGTCCTGCACTGCTGTCCTTTCATAACTCTGCAAGGATTCTGACTGCAGGTATCCACAATTCAGTGACAATGTACCACAACGGCAAAGCGGTAGTCCTGTTTTTGGAGACAGGAAATTTTACGCTTTTAAAATATAAGTCGTCGTCTTCATCTGGGAGATTCTCATTCACCAGTTATAGGTCACTTCACAACCAAAGGCAACATTCCGTCTATTTTGTATTTCATTAATTCGATTTCGTACGCTGAATGTATGTTACACAAGCGTAGGAGCACAATATTGTACCAAAATTGGCAACATGAGATAGAAAAACCCGCCATATCCAGTCTATTTCTTTTCTTTTTCACAGATAATTTTCCCCAGCATATGGATCTTCTGCAGCTTCAGCAATGTGCACATTCGCTCATACACATTCCATTTCTTCACGTGTGCGCAAGTCACTTTATGAAAAGGCAATACGAGTCTTAAGGTCGAAGTGGAAAACGCGCAATGGTAATTTTCTATTTACAGTATGTCCGGATGAAAGTTAACCAAACATTTCCTCATTTGTCTGATTTTTACCTTAAAACAGGGATTCTCTGTTTACTTACTTGAAACCTAAATTCATATGTAATGCAGTTTCATTTCTTCCTTGGAATGCGAGTTGTTGGCGTAATGTTGATACCCGAAAAGTTGATTGAACAAGGAAGTATTGTGCGCAACGTCACTATACTACGTGCTTCACAATGCGAAGATATGTGCTTCAACGTACTTAAACGCCGTTCTTCAGCGCACGAAGTTGTGGCGAAGAGAGGCGAAGTGACGACTGTGGCTCGCTATAAAAGTGCCGCCGTTTTTACCCTTCATACAACAATTTGAAATGAAAGATCATGTTTCGTGTTAATTAACAATATAAGGAATATTAAAATATCTTGATCATCAGAATTAAATACAAACTGAACTTGGTCTTGTCTTGTAATAAAACATCAGAATGCCACATTTTTAAAACATTTATGCCCGTGTTTAACTACAACAAAGCATATGTACTGCATATAGTAAACTATAAGAATGAATTAATATTCTGGGTGAGTACTGTGAAAAATATTTTATTCTTCATTTTGCATTTCATGAATGGTTTATTTCTCTTAGAATATAGAAAACATTTCAAACCTTGGCTCTTTTGCCACTGAGAAGGGGCCCTCTTAAAATAGGACAAATAGGTTTAAAACCGGCTCTGCTTGAGAATTGCTAGCATGCAGCCTCCATTGTGACCTGCAAATTTGGTCTAGGTGTTGGTTGGACTTATTCCAATTGCAAGTGGATAGTGTTATTCTTTACCTTCGTCCGCTATCAACTGACGTCTGTTTCGAAAACTGTATTTACCAAACTCTACAACGTAGGACATTCGCCTTTTTAATGCTCAGCGGGGATTACAACCAGTGGTAGAATTCAAATTTTTTAAGAACAGGTTCTCTCACTTCAGCAGGACTTACTAACAACAGGATCTCATTGTCACAACCTCCAAAGGCAAACCATGCTGGTTGGCCCGATACAAGCGTAGCCTAAAGGTTGACCTTTGTGTTGCCCACTGGTACAGTCTAACAAGGGAAATTATTGATTTTAGTTACTTTCCCAACTTTTAGTCTGTTTCTTCACTATTAAATATTAGTAACAGGTATATGAGAGGTTTGTCAAAATAAGTTACAAGTAAAAGTGTTCATTGGAAAAAATGGAGAACCCCTGACTAAAGCCAACAACCGGTTCTTGGGATTAAAGAAATTCCAAGAACAGGTTCTTGCAAACCGATCGAATCCCATTTACTGATTACAAACTTTTAAGCTTGACGGTAAACGCACTGAACACACTCATGTTGTGCAACTGTTTCCAATTATTTCCAGTGGTTCTCAACCGAGGTTCCGAGTGCCGCATGCGGCTCCCAGGCACCATTTGTGCGACTCTCGGCAGTCTTTCAGTAAAACCTCTAATTTTGCGTGTAACAGGCTTCGTTCTGCAATAAAACAAATCGTTGCTTGCAACTGACTTGTCTTAAATTTTTAGAGCGGTTCTCTAACAAAATGGTAGGTCGGGATATTCGGCTCCCTTCTGCGAAAAGGTTGACAACCACTGGTTTAGCTTCACGCCCCCTCTGATGAAACCTTCACCACAATTATGACCAGGGCCGCAACCAAGTGATATTTTCGGGGGGGGGCAAAATGATGTAACTTGTTGCTGCACCTAACAAATACATACGTTTCGGGGGGGCAATTGCCCCCCTCTGGTTGGGGGCCTGATTATGACTAAACATATTGTTTGCCCTTGCGTTAGGTTTTCAGACTAAGGTTCATCGCCTCTCATGTGTAACAATGATAGTAACACCAACACAACATGTTTTCTAGCCTTTTCTTGTTGAATTGACTTTTTCTATGACTGCAAATATTAACTGTACCGTTAAACGAAGGAGTCAAACCTTTTGCGAAACCCACATTACGTATCGGTTGGCATTGATTCATTCTACTTGCAGTCCAAGCTTATAATCTGAACTCTAAATTACCCACGAAAACACACCAAGTGCACTATCCCGCGTCAAGAACGTCATTTTCCCATACCGTTACGTCATACAGAAAAAGTCAGTTCTATGGGAACAGAGCAACTTTGCAGAGTTTTTCACTTCACTAGCCAAATTTCGATTAGGCTATCTATAACTTGTGACACTTGCTTATCGAAGATCACCCACTGAACAATAGCATATGAAGTGCCAACCACAGAGGTAGTTTGCAACCTGAATTTGCCCAAGATTTTTGAACGAACTTTTCGTCAGCAGTTTGTCCACTCCACATTTCCAAGTTTTTTAGGCAACGAATCCAGGGCTTCTAAGCAGAAAAATCGAAAAAATAAAATATTTTTGATAGAAATGTAGTATTTCTGCAACGGGAAGAAAGTCAGGGTAATTTGGATTGTGTCACACTTTATGTATTCCTTTTTCGATGTGTTATTTTTATCCTTTAATAAACCTTCACTTTTTGCTCTTTCTACTTCTAAGAGAATTCAAGGCTCTCGGTTTACTGTGAGCTTTCCAGGAATCTGCCTGCCATACTATGCAACAGTGGTTCTCAACCTTTTGTTAATGATGAACTTTTGATATATGACATATTCGTTTCACAGTTTCGTTTCATTAAATGATCTCTAAAAGCAAACTTGTTGTAGGCTACTAGATGCAAAAGAAACTGTGTAATGCCAAGAAGCTCAGTTTTTGAAGACCCAAACACGGTTTTGCAAAAATTTAATTACGGAACAGAAGATTGAAGAAATTAAAATATAGTCTGCATACTGCAGAACTTATGTTTCTATTTCCCCAGATGTCCCTCCCAAAAAAACAAAATCCTCTCTATGTCACTGGTTGTCAGGTACGCTTTGATAGTTCAAGCCCTGTGAGTGTTAGCTCCCTCAAATCGTGGTCTGGTGCCGTGTAACCATTCCTAAGTAGAGCTACAAATCTCTGGCGACGAAAAGTTTCTGGACTTTAAAAGCTGCAGTGAGCTTGCGTTTACATATTTCGTTAAAAATACGGGTTTTAAGGAAATGGCAATTTGACAACAACATCAGTGTTTTCAAATTTGAGTTGGTAATAGATGCACAGTATATTTGAAAATAAAAGGACTTGTTAAATCGCTTCATCTATCGCTATGGAAAGAAAAACTTAAGCGTTCATTTGTTTCGCTGATATGTACAAGGAACATTATACTATTCAAACATTGGTAGTAGTTTAGTCTTTACTTGTCACGAGTTTGGCATTTGCGACATGTTTGCCAAGGCACTTGGAATTTTGTAATACTCATTGACAACCCTTCAACAGGCCGGTTAGCTCAGTTGGTTAGAGCGTCGTGCTAATAACGCGAATGTCGCGGGTTCGAGCCCCGTACTGGCCATATTTTTATGATATGACGGATATATGGCTGTCAGTCACTAACAATCATTCACTTTTTTGAACGGGTTGAACATGCAGGATTTGTTTACCAATAGTTGCGACCTTGAACTTGAAAAAGACTGCCAATGACAAGTCAAGCAACAAACTGTTTTCTGAAACAGTTGACTGTCATCCCAAAACTCTGGGAATGTGGTGACTCTACATAATGGGGGCAAACACAGACGAAGCAAGGGGAAGCTGCGGAGGCCATTATTTTTTATTGGATTTCCAGCTTGTGTTCAGTTCCATTTACAGAACTACTGATGTTGAAGTAACCAAATAATTTCATTTTAAAAATGCAAACAATATCAACTCTTATGACATTCCAGCAAAGTTTTTTTGCTAATTGTTGTCGTCGTGGTTATCAGTTTTTTTCAAATAAATGTATGGCACAAGGTGAATTTACCAGACTTTAAAAATTGCTCAAATTGCACCCATCCCGAAAACAACCATGCCCGAATTTCTTGTTGACTACAAACCAATATCCATTCTTCAAGCCCTCTCCAAAGTATTTTAAAAAATTAATCGACAGGCAAATTTGTCTCATTTGTTTCACGTAATTGCATTTTATAAGCCCACAGCATCATGGTTTTCGCACTTACTATTCCACTGAATTAGCAGCTGCTGGTACCTGTGACGACATGATTGGTAATAAACATATCAAACTAATAACATGTGCAGAACCTTGTTTCTATACTTGAGCAAAGCTTTTGGTTGTGTTGATTATGTAATATCCTCCTACAAAATTGTTTCACTATGAAGTACGAGGAGCACTGCTAAAGCGTCTTGCTTCCTACTTGGACAATAAGGTTCGTTGGACTAAAATTGCAGATATCACATCCTCTTTCTTACACGCAATATGTTGCTTTCCGCAGAGATCTGTCCTTGGAGTTTGCTATTTTTGTAGGTTTATATATTAATGACATTGTGAAAATATCCCACTTTAACACTGTTTCGTATGCTAATGATGCAAATCTTCACATTTCAAATGCTTCAGGAACTAACTATGGAAATTTATGTAAACGTGTAAACGATGAATTAAAAAAAATCCTTGTTCATTTAAATTATCATCAATTGACAAAAGTTTAATGACTGTGGACTTCTTGAACATATTGTCAATTACTTTTGTGTGATGGCATCAGTTTACAAATTCTCAAACAACGTTTGCTTCGAAAAATGCTGTTCTTTTTGCTATTCATGTTGTTGCGAAGCATTTTCCACCAGGTTTCAAACCAAGCAGATAAATTCGGTCTTCTGGCGATTATTTTATTATTTAGCCGACGTTTCGCCCACCTATATAATAAAATAATCACCAGAAGGTAAATAATAAAATAATCACCAAAAGATCGATTTTATCTGCTTGAAGGTTTGCTTCTTTGCAAAAATACCATTTACCCAGAATTTAATCATCTCTGGACCAGTTTACTTGTAATGCATATTGCTCCCAAACTTCAGCATGAAATTCCTGAACATGTGAAGTCTCTCTCATATTTTTAGTTTGGAGAGCAAGACAAAAATGTCTTGTTCTGTGATTTGAGGCGCGATTTGCAAGGAATTGTATTTTTGTTTTACTCCAAAACTAATAAAGTTGAAGCGATTGCTCCTGTTTTTATCGGTATTTCTTCCGTCGAGAAAAATTTTCTGGACCTTCAGACAAACCACAATATCCACACCCTTGTCGCTCATTTTAACATAGGCATGGAACTTTCGAGCAGGGGTTCTCAACCTTTTTCCTGTTAAGTACCCCCGAGTCATAACACAATCAACCCGAACCCCCAGGAAGCTGAGAAAATCTACGCGGAGTTTTCAATCGGCACGCATTTTTCTCTAGTATAGGATATTAAGAAATAGCAATACACGAAAACTCAACTGCCATCCACGTACCCCTGGAAATCTTCATGTGAAGCCCTGAGGGTTGAGGGTTCGAACCCCAGGTCTGAGGGTTCGAACCTCAGGTCGAGAACCACTGCTTGAGAGGAAGAAGCCTCACGTGTGATTGATTGCCTTTCAGATAATGAAGCTACACAAACCAAGTTTATCAAATTATCGAAGTCAATTTCGACACCATCTCTGACACGTATTTTTAGTTCGTGTATAAATGAAGGCACCTATCAAAACTGTTTTAAAATATCTCAAACAACACGTATTTACAAGTCAGGTGATCAAACCAGGTGCACCAATAAAAGATCAATATCTATTTTACTGCAATTTAACAAAATTTTGAAAAAAATTACATAATAGAGTAGTGTATGCATATCTATAAGGATTTAATTTACTGTCAAAACAGCAATATGAGTACAGACCCACATCTACAACTGCTTATGCAGTTGAAACTATTCATTCTACTCTTTTACACAATGGTGATAACGGTCTTCAAACTTGTTCAATATTCATCGACTTATCAAAGGCGTTTGATACAGTTAACTTCAAAATTCTTCTTAAAAAGTTGTACTTCAACTTTGGTTTAAGAGGAATCCCACCACAACTATTCACCAGTTATCTTTCTAATTGTCAGCATCACACCACTACTAAAAATGCCAACTCTCAGTTAGCAAGCGTTTCTTGTGTACTGTTGCAACCTCTCAGCTGGTATTGCGTTGAATGTGTGATTCACCACGCACGGAATGTGCGCGAAGAAAAACACCATATATCTGTGGCGCGAACGAGCAATAATAGAGTGATCGCGGCGCGTGAACTAAATTTTGCCTGAACAATGTGGTCACTCAATATGGAGACCAATTGCACATACAAAAAAACGGAATCATAACTGGTGATAACCACTCAGTCTCATTGGCCAACATTGCTGTGCATTACATCCTACAGCCGATTGCAGTTGTGTTAAATGAGGCAGAACTTTTCCGTAGATTTATCGATGACATAATTTGGATTTCTGCATCAGAAATATCAAATGAATGCATTCGACAAGCACTAACTTCAGCT
>JGI24158J21664_10013205_pt1 | contig 10909 bp, 6 predicted proteins | sample Ectturendosymbi3_FD_21664 | JGI IMG/M metagenome (IMG submission 21664)
ATGCGTCTGTAAACCTGAGGTTCGGCCTCCAACGCCGTTACAAAACGTTCTGTTAAGTAAGTTTCTGTAGCCCGGTGTCAAGCGAAATTTCTGACCTCTCCGAAATTTCTGACCTGCTATCTATTGTCAGTTATTTTGCTTCTCAGAGTAAAGGAATAAAGTTTGGCGATTATTTTTTTGATGTGTGTTGTGTAAATTAAACTTTTTGGTTAGATGTCATGTACCCACAACAAGCTACAGCACGGGAATAAGTAAAACCAGTGAAAAATATTGGACCTAATCTTAGACTTCAATTATTTTTCTTTTTCTAACTGTAGCATAAACCCTAACCCGACACACTTACCTAAACACCAAACCCTAAGCCCTAATCATCAGTTTTCTCAGCGTATTTGATATGTTGAATGTTGCTCTGTGCATGCGCAAATGTGTGAAGTCAGAAATTTCGCAAGTCAGAAATTTCGCTCGACACTGGTGATTCAGGCTCCAGCGCTGTTGTAAAACGTTCTGTTTAGTCTGTTTTTATTAATCAGCGTTGTGCAGAATGTGTGTGTTTGTAGTATGGACTTCGTGTCTGCGGGCAAAAATACATTATTATTATATGTGACCATTTGCGAAAAAGTTGTACTACGGTTGAATAAGCACGATGACGTCATCGAATGAAATTTCATGAAAATTGCTCCCCCCGAATAATTCTAGACTTCATTTATTTCCTTTTTCCAACTGTGACATAAACCCTAACCCGACATACTTACCTAAACACCAAATGCTCAGCCCTAATCATCAGTTTTCTCAGCGTAGTCAATACGTTGAATGTTGCTCTGTGCATGCGCATATGGCGTGAAGCCAGAAATTTCGCTTGACATGGGTGATTCAGCCTCCAACTCTGTTGTGAAACGTTCTGTTTTGGCTGTTTTTATTAACCAGCGTTGTGGAGAATGTGTGTGTTTGTACTATGGACTTCGTCTCTGCGCGCAAAAATACACCATTATTATATGTGACCGTGTGCGAAAAAGTTGTACCACGGTTGAATAAGCACGATGACGTCATCGAATGAAATTTCATGAAAATTGCTCCCCCCGAAATGAAGAGCTGGTTGCGCCCCTGACATTCAGTGTAACGATTTTTTTTCATGAGGTAGATTTGTTGTGCTCACAGCGGTGATTTCTGTGAGTGAAGTGATTGTGATTTTTCTTCAGCTAAAACTAGTTGCAAACACAGCTGCGTTCTTTGGTTCTCTGCTCGGATTAGTCTCAGTCTTCTTGAGAAGGCGACAGAGGTGAGGAAATTAGCACGCTATGACGCTGCTCCGAAAAGACCAACCACTTACCGTTTCGTGGTTTGTTTTAACAAACGATGGCCTCCACGCCAACTTTTCATGTCAATGGTGCTATCCTAGATAGTCTCTTTTAGGCTTATAGCGCTACTGTGGATAGTTTCGTGGTAGTTCTTCTTTTCTTGAGAAACATTCCATTCCGCAGTATTAACGCTGACAAACAAAGTTTGTGCTTGTTTCGACCAATGTTTGGTCGAGGTGGTTGCTATTTTGGGTGTGATAAAACTGTTTACCTGCAGCTGCACCACCACATTGTTTTTTGATACCCCGCAGTTGCGCATATCTGGACTCACTCGGTAAATTTGACTTTCGGGCCTAAACCGGGCTTCAAAAATAAATGTCAGGATCGGGCCGGGTTCAGGCTTCAAAATGAAGCCCGTTTACAAGTCTGTGCCACTGCACCATCGCTTTTGAAATCACGACTGTCGCATTGAGCGGCGTGCGATGTAGTGATGTGATTAAGCGCATTTTGTAAATGAATGACCCTTTCCAACTTCAAACAAAAACAGAGTTCAATTTGTTGAAACATTTGGAAATTTAACAGACAAAGCGACAGTTGCAAACTTCCAAAGCTGCGTAATTTCACTTTTCTCGTCAAAAGATATTGACGTTATAAGACAATTCTTCGTATTATGAATGTTATTGAATGCAACAGTCGCCATGAAAAGCGAGTTCCAAAAGGTGTACCCTGAAAAGCATATTTTTCAGCCTAGCCACCAGGAGTAAAGTTTTGAAAGTCAAACCTTATCGAAGCAAGTTGACATATTTACTGCTGGGATCTAACACTTTTCTGCAAGCCAATAGGAAATATACGCACATATATTGATCTTGACTTGCAGCAGAGTCCTATGGATTACTGGAAAATTTAGTTATTACGCCAGATTACATAAGGAATTCCGGAAATCACCCAAGATTTCCTCAAAGCTTTTGACAAGATGATTGTTCGCAGCTAACTTGTCAAAAATCTATTTATATCGATGACACGTGGCAAGTACATACTGTACATTCGGCTTGAGTAAGAACTATTAACAATACCACCGAGTGACGAACAATGTCGACATACATAGTCTACCGTTTTCTTCAAGCAGAAGCGAAAACCAAATATTGACAACACGGCCAAACAAACAACTGCCCGAAATCAAGTTTAAAAACGAAACTTCGTGCAACTGCCGTCACAATGCATCCCTGTTTGTCTCTTTGCAAATCAAATCACCTTTTGCGGAATCAGTGATTCAAGAGTTCATCGCTAGCCCAGGACATCTTAAACCTTTAGACCCCTACCGCGGCCTTCACGTAAACACTTGTTTTTCGATGTAATGAAGTATAATACACGGTTGTATAGAAACTTGCACCAAACAAAGATGAAGCGACGCGCCTCCGACCCCGCGAATGACGAGAGAAAGGACTGAGTTGTATAAAAGTGAACTGTTGGCCACACTTATTTTCAAAGCAAATAAAAACCGTATGAAACAGATTAAAACGTTCCGTCACTGGCTTAACCAGACGTATGGAGGTGAAGGATCACCACAGAAGTAGCGCAATTATTGCACTGAACCGGTGAGCGGAAGAAACGCTGACAGACGAAAATGAAAAAGAAGTAGCAACAGCACTTCCACCGACACCAGCCTTTCTGTCGACTCAATTAGCAGGTAAATTGATGTGTGACTTACTTATGACCGATCATGAACGGAATCGATCCGTACAGAGCAGCACGACTGTCTAGTTCGTACTCAAAAACATCCAAATTGTAGAGACGATACGGTTCAGCGTCAATGGTGGATTTCAAAGCCAGTCTATCTGCATGCTCGGGAATGCCATAAACATGAGCGAAGTTGACGAAAGAAGTGTCCAGACCAATCGACTCTGGTCCTGCACAGAAAAACAAAGGTTGTGCAGCTTTAAAAGAGCGTTAGTTCACCTAAGACGTTTCTCTCTCAGGCATACGAAATTAGGTAAACCAAGCAAAATGTAGACATGAAAAACGTGAAAACCGGAATGGGACAGTTCGGCGACGCCGTTTCGACGATAAATCAGTTAATAAGACATGACACTTTTGATTGGAGCGGTTTTTATGCATTTCTTTAAAAAGTAAGGGTTTAGATCAGCTATGTCCAACCGAAATTGCTTACTGAGCCAAAAATTATGTCACTATCTTAAACCAAGGCCGCACATTTAATGACATATTAATGACATCCGTACATTGAACGACTTACTTTGATCTTAGCAAATAAATTTATTTTAAGCTAAAGTACTGAAAGAGTTCCAATCCTCAGTGCAATGGTCACAACTTGTTTTTTTTTCGGTCTAAATCAGGGGTCACTAACGTGGTGCTCGCGGGCATCAAATCGCCCGCAAGGATCATGTAAGTCGCCAGCGGGGCTGTTCTAAAAATAACATTAGCGTGATTAATGTCTTCACATTAACGAATATCAATACTAAAACAATTGAAGGTAAGTTAAGCAAAATTTTTATTTCAGAAGTGTGTATCAAACTAGTAGCCCTTCGCATTAATCGGTACAAAAGAAGCAGCCCGCAGTTTAAAAAAGGTTGGTGACCCCTGGTCTAAATTAAGTCATTTTGGTCAGAATGTTTGAAAATATAGGCTAAAAAACACTGTTATGGTGAGTTTTAACACAACTGTGAGACAAGTGACCGAAATGTTTCAGTGACCAAAAATGTCTCAGCAAAAAATGACTGAAATCTTTCAGCGAAAAAAGTTAACGACTGTTTGGCACCTTAATCACTCCGCAAGTGTGATTTCATAGGCAAGTTTAGTGCCACTGGAACAAGGATAGATATCAGAAAACTAGTAGAAAATTTTGCACCAAGGTGTCAGTGGACACTTAAAAATATACCTGTACGCAGCATGGACGTCATATAGTGGCACTGAGAACCACCTGCATCAAAAATGTCTAGGTAATTTAGTTACCAGAAACAGGACAGGTTATCAGTAAGTGGATTAAAATACTACAGCAAAAACCTAAACTGGGCCGCTCACAACCTTCGACTGATACGGCCCGCGGGTTGGACACAGCTGGTTTAGGCTTTAGATTTAGGACTTAGGTTTAGGGTTTATGTTTAGGGTATGCAAACATCCTTTTGAGGTACAGTATTTCAAAAATACCCTTTTTTGGTATAAAACATTTGCTACCACCATCGCCGAAATGTCCAGTCGCTAAACTGTCCGCGACCGATAGAAAACACTTTCTTAAATACATTTGTCGAATTTATTTCAAATGGTAAGCAGCGGATATCAGTTTAGAACTGAAAACCAAAAAAACTTGCGACAATTTTCTCTTGAACACAAGAATATAGAAACCATTTCTATTGAAGTACTGAATTTGGTTTATAACAGCACATATTTGATTAGCTACGATTTCTCCGCAATAACATCCAATCAGTGCAGCTGCTTGCCCTGCACATTCTAACCTCTAGGTTTACTATCAGTGTGAACTTTGAACGTTTCCTCCCACATTCCTGGCTGGTCATCAGGATTTTGTTCAACAACTTCAGGTTTTTCTTCGTCATCTTCTTCTTTTGTTGCATCGTCTGTTTGTGGCTATTGCAAAATAGTCACCAGATAAAATTTCAAAACGACCTAAATGCACTTCACGTTAGCCTCTATCTCAAACCTTGAACTGCCTGTTTAGCTTAAAGCAAAACCAATTTTTTAAATGATAGTAAGTCAACTCAATAGCAAATGCATCTTCGAGAACGTGTATGCATGCATCAACTGAGTTTGAAAAGCCATAAAAACTAACCTCATCTCCTTCAGTGTCTTCATTTTTATTTCCCTCCGCATTAGCTGGTTCAGGCTCACTGAAACAATCGTCAAATACTGTTAAACCATGCAATACAAATGCAGTGTATGGTCACTGACCACTCCACATTGTTGTTCATTGATGAAATCATTATTTTCAAACAGCATCAATGACAGGAACTGAGAAAAGATATGAAAATCACACACAATCTGAATATAGTTACATGCATTACCATTTACTGAATTTTTTGGAATAGTAAGTGTTTTGACAATGGCCACAGGACTTAATTAAGATTTAATTACTTTTAGTGAACTCTGTTTCCCTAGTTTAGAATGTAACAGCTATTAAGAATCTTTTTCACCAAGATCCAAGAGAATAATCTGGATCACTATTCAGAAAACCTGTTAGAGGAGATGTGTTCAGACCAGAAACTTTTTAAGAGATAAAAATGTCAATATTTGTGTCAACCAATGCATACTTCTGCAGATACCAGGAAACACAGGTAGTCACAAACTTAAAATATATGTCAAGACCCCACATGCACTTAGTACAAAATCTTTTAGATTTCTTAGAGTGAACATCAGACAGGACATGGCTAATATATATTAGAATTCAGATTTCTGAAAAATCTGCATCTGACACCAAAAATTAACAAAACTGTGTTAGTGTATTTACATTTTGTGCAATGGCTTTTGCTGGGGATACTAGACATAACCTACGCACAAAGCATTAGACAAACAATATTAAACCACCATGTATTAGTTACACAAGTCAATTATTGTCGTCTTACTTCAAAATGAAAATATGAACATTGACAAACAAATCAAATTTATGTGGATTGTGACAAAGTCAAGCTAGCATGCAACCAGTTTTTAGCCAAGCATTGCATAACCAACATCATGAACTACTCAGCAAGTTTGTATGTTACAAGAAAGTTGTACTAGGATGCACCATCCACACAACTGACAGCTCAAACTGGACAAATTAAGCTGAGGAATTCATAAAAAAAGAATATTTCAAGAAATCCAAGTACCATGAAAAGAATCTGCAGTACAGACCATGTAAGAATGATGAACTCCCATATTCTGTCCTGTCAGATTCTGGTGCAGATTGCCTAGTCACATAAATTATGCAGAAAAACACCACATACAACCAGAAACACCAAACTATGATTACTAGGGATGGGCACTATAGAATTAAAATTTTGAAGAATTGAAGCATCTGTACATAGTTCTTTTTTAATCAAGCACTATCCATGAAACAGGATTCAACAATCACGCTGCACACAAAATTTTTGAAATGCCAATGCTAAGGAGAAAAAAATTTTACTTGAAATGTGTAAGCACAATTTTTGCTTATTTTGCTCAAGCACATTTACCAGCAATTTTCCCATGCATACTGCATACCTACAGAAACTACCTTTGCCATTACGCAATGAATACAATTGAACTACAAGTATATAAACTCATTTATGAAGCTTGTCTGTAAAAACTACTAAATGATTTTTTGAAGTGGTGGAGCAAGAGCTATGCTACTTTCAACAAATGGTTGGTAATGTTGTTTTCATGCAGTAACAATTGTGAATAAAATTTTCATGGGCTAGTGAGTAAAGCATATTTAATGTTACGTGCAGTTCTGTGTTACAGTGAGTTTAACAGACCAACTAGAAGTGAAATAAGAGATTGTTTGAACCCATCAAAGTAGGCACAGAGAGTTAACTGAGCAGTGGTATGCAATTAGACTCAGTCACAATTACACATATTTCTACACAAACTGATGTTTTGTCTTCTGTAGTGTACCCTTTAGAAATTGACTACTCAACATGCACCCAATCACAATTAGCATCAAAATGTAAACATTCAGTATTTTCAAATTTTTTTGCAATATGCCATAAGCAAAGTAATGAAATATGATTGAGGTCGTGTTGCACCTCCTGTAAATAGCATTACAAGCTTTCAGGAATGTTAAGCAAAAGAAAATATTGCCAATTTTATTCAGAACATTTCATTGTACAATAAAATTAGACAGTTTTGCTGGAGAAAGCAGTCACTATGTTTATAGATATTTGGTGTGGTTTCTGAAAATCAGCAATTTTGCTAACAAAACTAGATGTAGAGGCAATCCTGGTCTCTTTAGTAACAAGGTGTAAAGTTCACATCAAGAGTAAATAACCGGAAAATGCACAAGTTTACAACTGTATTGGTGTACTTTCTACAGTTTAAATTGGGAGTTTTAAAATCGAATAAAGTTCATGTAAGGTGAACAGACAACAGCAATAACAAATAAGTTTGTTTTCGATTGCCAGTTTTTCAATTGTTGTCCAAGCACTGGCAACAATTGCTTAATTCTTGCCTACTTCACAAAGTTGTTATACTCCAATGACTACAGTTCTTTAATATATTTTCAACCATGCAACTAGCTGTAACTACTGAGCAGACCACAAAGATGCAAACACAGAGTGCTTTGCAACATGTATAGTTTTACAAAAAAGTGAAACCAACATTTCAGTGCAATAATCAAACACATTCTCATTGCATGATGCACAATTAATGGTAGAACATTCATAAAAATTGGATGACATGATGTACACGAACAAATTTGTTTTCATCAGTAGTGCATTTTTTGTGCATGCACTAAGGATTTTAGTACATGCACTGCCTTTAAGTACCAATTGATGAATACTGGTGTCTGGTTCAAAGTTTGCTGTATTTTTAAAAATTCATTGTTACAAGAAGTCTATTAACACTTACTACCAGCCTACATATCAACATTCTACATGGAATGTGTTTTTCCAGAGCAGATCCCAGGCTATGTACAGGTACAGATCTGACATCTATTGGATACCAGCAATACTCTTTGCTCTTGAAAATTTGTACATTGATGTACAAAAACAATGACGAGACATACCAGATTTTAATAAATGAAGCACTTGTTTAGGCTTCAGTTAAAAAGGGTTTTATGAAAGTGGCATAACATGGTAAACTCTCAAGAACTCCCTGGTACCTAGCTTATTTTCTCAGGGAAAAACCCATGGCACTAAAAGTGTTTATCTTCCTTAACAACTTTGGCGCCGGGTGGATTTTCCCTTCAAAGCAAGAGTGACTAAACTATGGCCCACGGGCCGCATCCGGCCTGCCGACCAGTTTAATCCAGCAGCCCACCAAATAATTTGCACATTGTTTCAAGCACCACGTTTCCGTATGTGGACAGCAATACAACAGCATTGGCTGAAAGGTTTAACAAAATGGTGTGATTTAATTGTTATGATTGTACTGCAATACATTTTTTAACAACCTATTTTTACATAGATTATGTAAATTGCACTGTATCCAGCCTTCCAGTGGCCAGGCAGTCATGAATCAGGCCCTCGGGTCAAAAAGTTTGGCTGCCTCTGCTTCAAAGGTATAATTTGCCCATGTTAACACTTTGGCGTCCGGCCGAAAAAGGGGATTTTCGAAAAAAACACCGAAACGCACATGGCTTTACGTAGGAATTACTCCGCTCCTGTACGGGTTACGGACCTGGTCGAAGTGTCAAAAGATGCGGCAAGTCTTCTAGAGTGCACTCGAAAAAAAATTTTTGGTTTGTGGGTGCGGATGAGCTAGGGAGCTGTTCAAATCCTCTATGGATTCAGCAAGTCTTCTAGTTCAATTGAAAAAAAAATTTTTTGTTTTGGGTGTGGGGTTTTCTTTGGGTGACATCATAGTAGGAGCATGTTTTCACCCTTGTGGCCGAGTTTACCTGGCCCTGGGCGCCAACGCAACATACTATTTTTTTGGCTCAATTTTTTTTGGAATCTAAGCTGTCATCCAAGTCTTTAGAGCCACTGATTGGCTTGCTAGCATATCTGGAACCAAAATTATGGCTGAAAAACAATAATTGGTAAAAATTATATCCCCGCAAATTCTAACCTGGGGTGTATTCCACCCCAGGCCATAACTCACCAGCCGATTGAGCTAGAGAGTTGTTCAAACCCTCTAAAGATGGGGAAAGTCTTGTAGTTCGCAATAAGAAAAAAAATTATTTTAGATTTGGATGTCATTTTTTTACTGATGTTTGCATGAAGGGAGTATGTTTATGCATATTTTGTTTACATTCGGATTATGTCTTTGGGCCCTGGATGTCAACACCAAGAGGCATTTTTTGACTCTATTTTTCATTAGAAACTAGGCTATAATACAAGTGTTCAAAGAGTTTGATGGACTTTCTAGCATTTCTGGTTCCAAAATTATGGCCAAAATGCCACAAATTGATTAGGGAAATCTCCGCTAGTCCCCTACAGCAGGGGTTCTCAAACTTTTGGTGTTATGGAGCCCATGAAGAGATTGACCATAATTTACGGAGCCTCACAATAAAGTTCTTTTAATATTTTAATACGTAAACGAATAGCTCACGGAGCCCCAAGGTTTCTCTCGTGGAGCCTTGGGGCTCTGTATGGAGCACTTTGAGAACCTATGCCCTACAGCATTCCCGAAATATTTGGAATTTTTTGGCCATAACTTTGGATCCAGAAATGCTAGAAAGTTGATCAAGGGCTCTAAAGACTCGTATTAGAGCTTAAAATCCAAAGAAGCTGAGCCAAAAATTCGGCTCATTGGATCAACTGATGACGTCATCCAAAAAAACGCAAAACCTAATCCCATCCTGACATCATCAACCAAACACCTCAAGTCCAAAACAACAATTTTTTTTTCTAAACTACAAGACTTTCTGAGTCTTTAGAGGGTTTGAACAGCTCTCTAGCTCAATCTGCTGGCGAGTTGTGGCTTTTAGCCAAAATGACCAAGGTTACCTTTTGTGGGATTTGAATTTATATCCAAGTTTTGGTTTGTGAGCCATTATTTGGCTCCAGATAAGCTAGAATGCCGATCAGGGGATCCAAAGACTCAGATGATAGCCTAGTTTCCAAAAAACACTTGAGCCATAAAAATAGCACATTGTTTTGGATCCCAGGGCCATAAAACTAGGATTTTCGTTCAGAACATATACATATGTGGCCTGGTAACCTGTGTACAATTTCTTCCATATATACATGGGCCGGTACCCAAAGTGTCAACTGCAAGAGCCAACTTTTGACCCAAGCGTTTAGTGGAAACTAGGCTATAATCTGAGCTTTTTAAGCCTTTAATTAGCTTTCTAATGTTTCTGGTTGAAAAGTTACAACCAAAAAATAAAATTTGGGTAAAAAAACAAGTTCAGTAAAGAGATATTTCATCCAAAAGAAATTTTATCCACATGGGATCTATCAGATGGTCCAAGAATGACCAGATAGCTAGTTCATAGTTACACAAAAAGATAGTATGCAACAGTACCTTATATAACACTTATTAGAAACATTCAGTTCCTGCCAACATTGTTCCTTGCACATTTGCTAAAAGACACCTTGATCCAAGACACAAGTGAAAACCAAAATAAAAAAACAACTTACATATACTTGTTGAAAGTAGTTTGAAAATTACTTACATTTCAGGAGTTCACTTGGTATTGCAATCAAGGATTTTGAAAAGGATTAAATTCTTATAGATCTTAGAACTAAGGATGTGTAGTGTTACATGAAATCAATTAATTTCTCGTAAAAAATATTGCTTGATTGATTTGCATGTGTCACCTTTATGGACACTAGTTTTAGTTACTAACAAAACTGTGTGTAAAAAGCCAATTTTGCAGTACTAAAATAACATAAATATCTAGAATACTTAAAAGCACTAGTGTTTCTGTATGCTTTCGAGGAATCAGTCGACTGCCATCTGCTTTCGTCTTTTTGCGGTGATTCAAACTTGCACATATCTCTATTCAAGTATGTACTTTCCACGAT
>JGI24158J21664_10013206_pt1 | contig 10909 bp, 5 predicted proteins | sample Ectturendosymbi3_FD_21664 | JGI IMG/M metagenome (IMG submission 21664)
TGTAGGACTTTTTGCGCAGAAAACAACATCGTCAACTGCTCAATTCTGAAAAAGCTATTTTCGAAATACAACGCTTGACTGAAATTTTGTTCAGATATAACGACCACAATTTCTGAGGCTAGCTGTCGCACTTTTCATCATGAGAAATTCCTCGTAAAAATGCGGCTTAAGTTGAAACGAACTCCCATTACTTGGCGTTACGCAGAAGAATGCCTAAACTTATTTGATTTAGTGGTAACCTAGTAGGTGTAAACAGCAGAAAAAATTAAGGCTGTAACTGCGAAACAAAACGTTGATACTGTGTCCTCTCGCCATGAAGCGAAATATTACAAAAGAGATCTGCGTGTGCGTGGCAGTGTATGAGATTCTAACAGCTCTGCTTACATTGGAACTGGCACTGCCAGAGGAGGAAATTCCGAAACACGTGCGTTCGACGCAATATCAATTCAAAGTGTTTGAAAACGTGAATTGTTTCATGTTATTGCTCAGGCGCCATTTAGACAAGGCAAGAGACGTTGTTGTTTCGTAGTGCAGTAGTACTATGCAACGTTAGAAGGGAAATGCTGTTGCCTGCTCCAAACCACCCGCGGTAGAGACCTGCAGTGACAGCGTTTGATATTTTATCGGCTTTGATGCTGAGTACCTGCGGTACAAAAGGGACATGTCATGACAGCCACTCAGACTCCCTGGATGCGACCCTGGCTGTGTATGTCAATCAAACGAACTTGAACGTGAAATTAAGCACAAAACTGGGGGGCGAAGCAGGGGACCAGCCAAAAACCTGGACGACCATGGCCCATAGCCCACCCAGACCCCTTAGAATCCCCACTGTCTACACATCTTAAACTCGTGGTGCATGGAACATGTTTAGAATTTCAGATTAATACCATTTTTTATCTCAAATAGGTTATAAATGTTGAGGGGTACAGACTAAGGCCTACGTGGATGCAATCCCTAATCCACTAACTGTCGGGGGTAGTGACTGCTGAATAAACTTTTCTGAATACACTATTAATTCCAACCGTCCGAGCAGCAGGTAACTGCGTAACTTTGATGGTAAGCACTAAAGTGTATCTTGCTCCTATGCAGTTCAAAATACGAGAAGGTTACCCGGGCTTGCCATACATTTTTTCACAACACTCACTACACAAGATTCGTTGATCAAGATGAAGTCAGACTTCTGGACGTATACAACTAGGCACATAACAATAAGCTAACTTCACGATCGGCACTCCAAAGAATGAATGCTGACGCTAGCGCTCAAGCCTCCAATAGGTTTATTACCTCACAACGTATCAAACATGATCAGGCGTTATTATACTAGGTTCGTAATAGCGGCAAGTACTTCTCTGTTCATAAATTACAGGACAGAACAGAATACGGATCGATAAAAACTCCCCTGATTTTGACGTTTCGTATTTAAATTTTGGGGGCCTTGTAGCTTTTTTGGGGGGACAAAAGCCCCCACGTGGCGACGGGACTGGTCCGCGTACGATGTACCTCTTGTACCCCTCTCTCGTATGCGCCCCAGCGTTGAGTATATTAGTTATAATTGTGAACTTTCAGTTGCTGCTGCATGTTCTTTACGTAAAATCCATCTGCAAACTAAGCAGCCTTATGGACATGATTGTTGAAATTCAGGTCAAGCAATTGCTAATCTATAACTAATTCTCACGGAGTGTCATGGCCTTAGATATTTCCTAGGTGAATACATATGACACATTTAAATTAAATCAGTTTTTTAACGAAATAATCGATAAATTTGCATCATAAAAGGAAAACTTTGCAAGAAAACTTTGTCTTTGAAGTTAGATAATTACTAGTAAAGCATTATATCGCAGAATTCCTTTTATTTTCTGTCTACTTTACAGGGCATTACACCCAAAGAAATGTTTTAGGATTTTGCAATTTTATATTTGTCTAGTAGTTTTGTAGAAAATCTTCTTCCTTCAGTTTTTCATACGCATTCTTCTGTCTGCCTTCTCTTTGATGTATTCGTGAGTCTGCCCTCAGTCAGTCCTTCATAACGTTCCAAAACTCACAACTCTGGAAGTGCATGTTCCAGAACTCCTTACAGCTAGCACCAGCGGCGATTGTGACCATACCTGACGAAAGCAGGAACAAGCGGGTAGGCCTACGCTGAATTCGGGATCTTCAGAAGGCTCTGAAAGACCTGCCCTTTAGAAAACAAGGTGCAACTCTGGCAATTTTTGCTGTGTTATCAGAAGATTTTTGTTCCCATAAAATCCATTAAAATTCATAGATGTTTGCAGATGACCAGGGAGCTTTTTGCCTAGTTCTTGCATTTGTTTTCACTTCTTACTACAATTCGAATGTATTACCACAAATCGGAATGTCGCAAAACAACAGTAAGATTATTCAATCATGACCGAAATTTTAATGGGGTTAACTTCACGCGAAACGATTAGATTCTCAACTCTACGATAGTTAATAATTTCCAAGATTAAAAGGTGCCGCCACTGCCTGACATACTGTATGATTCTTGTCTAGGTTTATTATTTCATTATTGTTTCGCCAAGGTAGCGGACACTGAGTAAATAATGTTATTTCAACGATGTGTAGTCATAGCAAATCAAGAAGAAAGCAACCAGCATGGAAAATGAGCAGGCTATGCAATAGCATAGACAGAAATATAGCAATACGATGCGATGAAGATGGATAGAAATCTTAGAGCTTATGATGGATGCTGATTCTTGTGTCAATTTTGAAAGCTTGACTGAGCGAATGCAGCATAGATTGGTTGATGCAAATTTCCCAGATAAAACTTTTATACAGCTTATGTATAATTGTAATATGTATATTAAAAATCTGATAATTCCTTTCTTTTATATGTTACCAACATTTACCAATGCCGAGGGACAGATTTAGGGAGCGCGGGGTCCTAGGCCATCTTAGTTTTTGGGGCCCCAAGCGGGTTTTTTGACCGTTTGTCTGAAGAGCGTGAAAGTATGCCCCTCTTATGTGCAGTGCCCCTTCAAAAGTCTATCTTTTGTTGTGCCGACTTTGGTTCTACAATTGCCTTAGATATTCAACAAAAATTAAAGCCTTTCTAATATTCTTCTTAGGAACAAATGGCATTGCGACCTTTTCTTGGAATTTATAGCTCTTTCGTATAGTTCAGAAGTTCTCTTCGTTAAATTTCCGCGATTTCTAACGTTTTTTGTAGGTTTGTTTTTCATACATACATTTTCATGCCCTCAAAGATATCGTCTAGATGTCGATTTGATTACCTGTATGTAAACTCCTAATAGTAATCACATATTTTATGAACCAAACAAACACAATAAATTCAGTGGACAAAGGGCTTATTTATGCCGTTTTGAAGTTGTCATTTCCCAAACAATAAACAATATAGTGTTTTAATCCTCTATGGCAGGGCTTCTCAAACTATGGGTCGCGACCCCAATTAGGGTTGCGAAATGTAATTTTGGGGTCGGGAAACAAATTGGCTTGACAAATCAGATATAAATGTTTTTTCAAACTAATGTGACGTTTACACGTATCTTTAACATCAGACTATCCAGGGGTCACCTAGAAAAATCTTTTTTGAAATGGAGTCGCAAAACAAAAAAGTTTGAGAAGCCCTGCTCTATGGCATGCCATACGCCGATGGTAAACAGCATGAAGACAAGTTTGCACAGTAGCAAAGTATTGTCGCAACTCGCAACACCCTCAGGCTTATAAAGTAAGCCTAATGTAGACACGTTTTTCCCAGTAAAGCAGACGAGAAACTGTTCTAGCTGATTTAACTAACATATGACCTAAACGCATTTAGCATAACAAGTACTTCATGGGAAAAACTCGCTTCTAACAAAAGAAAGTGGAAGTCAGCCATTGAAACTGGAAAGCAAACATCAAAAGAATCATTCTTGGAAGATTGTGAGCGCCGCCGTGCTCATCGTCGCAAACGACGGGATAAGCATTGATGATGAGATGAGAATGGTAGAGCTTCAACAAGAAATCTCTGTTTGCGGGAAATCTAGTAAGAACAACCAAACGTAGGATCCAATACTGACAATACTGCTTTTCATCGGAGTTTTGCAGTGTCTGGCGGTCTTGCGTTGTTGCGAGCTTTTTGTCAGTGGAAAGTTGAACATCAATTAAGTGTTTTTCTTTTCCATTCTTTTTTTGTAACCACTTTCATACAGACGACCTGCATCTGTCTCACGCCCAGATGCACAATATTGTCGTGTGGTTACTGTACTGATAAGAGTCAAAAGTAGACATTTGCATTTCCGCTAGTTTCAAAGTAACTTGTGAAGTTATGCCTCTGCGCAGATCCGCAAATTTTTAGTTAATATTAAGTCGTCATAGAAAAGAGTTGCGTGGAGCACCCCAAAACGCGGGCCCTAGGCCATTGCCTATTTGGCCTATGCGTAAATCCATCACTGCTAATGCCTACGTTACGCTAACACCTTCTTCTCACCAAGGTCGGCACCAGAGAAAAGATTTTAGGGATGAAGTTCTAGAAGTGGAGTCACATGCCCCTTTAAACTCCAATGACTCTGGGTCCTCCCATGTCTTTAAGACACCAAGATGAGTACAGTACAATTAATGAATCTGTGACCGAGTTATCACAGTCTGAGTCCAAGCCAAGTTCAATTTTTTAACCTAGGAATTTTTACATTATGTTTAGAATTGCCGGATATGCAAGTCTGCACAAATAGTAACAAAACATTTGTGCATTTTTTTGCATCCCATCATCACTATTGGCATCCGCTTCGGGAAAAGACAAATTGATCATACTGATAAACAACCTTTTGGTCTTTCTGCACATTCCAAAAATATTTCTGAAAGAATTAAAAAATAAACCCAAAGCCCTTTTGAAGCTCTCGGGTTATTACAAACGCAACAGAAGATGTTTACAATGCGCTCAGAATGCATGGCAACGGACGCGAGCGAAACGCTTCCAATGGAACTACTTGATCTTAAAGCCAGTTTCGAACTTAGCCAGTTGTTCCAGGGAATCTTAGCCTTTTATATTTGCCGTCATGTCTAATAGTGAAAAACTTTCCACCACTTGTTTTAAATTAATATCTCCATGCCAATTTGTTAATCAAAATAGTCCAGCTTCAGTGTTCCCTCTGAGAAAACTTTACACTGAGCAAATGTTTGTTTTGTTGCACACTAAGCTCATGCGGTTGCGCAACCTTGTAGACACACAACCGGTGAGGCGTTCCAAGCGGTTAAACGGCTATGCGATATACATACAGTCAGGGCCGGATTAAATGAACGCGAGGCCCCGGGCCGTCTTGACCGCGAGGTCCCCTAAACGCTTAGCGCAACTGCGCATCATTTCACATGGCCTCGTTTCAACTTTGCAAAAGCACCGGTCAAAAACGTCAAAACTGATAGAAAACCTGAAGTTAGCAAAGTGGCGTAGCCAGCCCAGAAATTTGGGTGGGGGCAAAATGTTTGATTTTAGGCGAATAACACTATTTTATTTGAAAAAACGCCTCTCAAGGCACAAAATGACCATATTTTCTAAAAGTTTTTGGGGGGCCATGGCCCTTTGCCCCCCCTGACTACGCCTATGGGTTAGCAGCTAAGTTCAATTAGTTTTTGCAATGACGCTTTATTTTCTGTCATGACAGCAACACTGCACAAGAACCAGGTTCACTGTTGTGGTGTCATGCAATGATGAGATTGCAGTTCGCTCATGTCCTCGCCTTTACCTGCAGAGGCAGGTTGCGGAACTTGCTAGCGGATTTTTGAACTGTTGTGGTCTTTATTGCGTAACAATAACACGGCAGTAAATCTTCAAACGTTCATTTCAAGTTGGGTAGTCGACGTTTTTCCGCGTGTGACCAAGGCTCCTTTGCGGTTTTTTTCCACCCATAACTGATTTTTTAGACGACCTGCGTGTCTAGGTTTAATTATGAAAAATCGCGTAAAATCTAGATTTTGTAAAGTGATAGTTTCATCAAGAAATTCAATGCGTTCAATAATATAAAGATAACTTTACATTACAGCAGGGGTGGGGAACCTATGGCTCGCGAGCCAGATGTGGCTCTTTTGATGATGGCATCTGGCTCGCTCGTTATTTTCTTAACACGATTGTTACGAATGAAACTTTTTCTGTAATTTTCCATCTACCATACTACAAAGTCATCAGCAACACCATGCAGCACAAGAAGCATTAACAATAAGAAGCATGTTATCAAACATAAAATTCAGACATTTACCATTGTTTAAAATTGTTGGTTTTGCTTAAAAATACACACGTTAGTTAACAAGTTAGTTGCATTAAGTGTTGAAAAATATTATATGGCTCTCACGGCAATACAACTAAAATATGTAGGTTTCATGGCTCCCTTGGCAAAAAAGGTTCCCGACCCCTGCATTACAGTGTTTACACGCGCACATTAGTTGAGAAAGTAGGCATATCGGATGAAGCAGAACCTGCTCAAACGGTTTCATATCCTCATATAAGAATATTGTTGTGGATATATACAATGTTATTGCCTCTAATGCCAATTGAAGAAACTGGTGAAACAAGGGTTCGGACTGATTGTTTGAATTTCGATGTTTCCCTGTGCATACAAATTAAAAAACAAAATTCAATTAGAGCAGTGTTTCTTAAACTTTTTCTACCTCAGCACCCTTTTTTGTCACGCCTAAGCAGTCCAGCACCCCCTACCATTGGTTAACACCTTTGTCCAAACGTATTCCTTTTACCTTTGACCGCAAAATATGTGACCTTCCCCAGCACCCCCTGCAATTGATTTCAGTACCCCCTGGGGGTGCTAGCACCCCAGGTTAAGAAACCATGAATTATAGGAAGAAGGCATTGGGATTATATTTTTGTGGGATTTTAGATCCCTCTGCAGTTCAAGATTGCATGAAATAACAAATGTACTCGTACAATTAGTGAAAGATATCATCAACGGAGTATGTTACTAGCGTTATGTAAAACGCCTTGAGCAACAAAAAGGTTGTCCAAACGTTGAGGTTTGTCCTGTAAAAGAAAATTTGGAAGAGAGACTATAATTAAATCAGTATTCGATTATCGTTTCAAATCAAATAAGCACACTCATATGTTTTTGTTCGTAACGCAAGCTTTCTGGGTTTTTATTATACGAATATTGTTTTTTTGGTGTGGAATCTGTGTTTATTTGAAATCACTGAATGGGAGCCCATAAAGCGTGATGCTGTTTAGTTCAATTCTTTTAAGTCACTCAAAATCGATAAATGCCGAAGTTGTCAGTTTCCTTAACTTATAAACTAAACGCAGTCATCAGAAAGCTCTATTTTGACGCACGCTGAACAGCCTAAAAACATGAAAAACCAGAAAAAGAAGTGTTTTGATATTCAAGCACGAGGCCCCGGGCATTTGCCCGGTTTGCCAAATGGTTAATCCGGCTCCGAGTGTAGGCCATTCTAGGTGTTGGGCAAGGTCATGCTAAACGAGTGTATTTTTGCAGTAGGCTACTTGAAACTGTAATTGAAAGTAAGTTGTGTAACTTTCAATGAAGAGTTGATCAATCTTGTTCAGGCAAAACCACTGTCACATATTATCAGTTATGGAGTACAAGAATGATAAAACAAAGGACAGCATTTCGCAAACATCACACATTTTGTAAAGTGATGATGTTTTGCTGGCTTACAAAAGCCAATTAAAGGCTATTGTTGTTTATTCCCCTGCTAGTGATTGTGTTATGGGATCGTGTGTGACATTAATTGTACCTATTGTCCATGCTGCTTTAATTTTTTGATACTCACCCCCTCTAGAAATGAAACAAATAGTTTTTAAAGCAAAGCCGTCATGACAATGGAGGTAGGCCTACACAAACCTCATTCAATCAACAACCATGCAAATTTTATGTAATGCAGTATTTTGTAGCAACAAATCATGCAAATTTTATGTAATGCAGTATTTTGTAGCAACAAATCATGCAAATTTTATGTAATGCAATACTTTGTTCGTCTGAAATGTGGACAACGCTAGTTTTTTAATAATTTGTGAGGCAATGTACTAAGTTGAATTTGGCAATTTGCGTTTATTTTAAATGCATGTAACCAGTCATTTCAAGGTTTTATGCAGTGTACCGCCACAAGTCTTGTGTAACTTTGTTCAACAGTATGGTGTACAAAATTAGTAACACCCTGAAAATATGTCACTTGTGATGTCAGAACTTAATTAAATGACAGATTTGCACTGCAGCACACCAACGTCCTCGCCGAATTTTGGGTCTCAATCATTCGTTCAGCCCAGGCCGTCCACAACGAACGCACCGCTTCATGCGCATACGTGTGCATACAATGGCGCATTGAACTCACCACACCAGTCGCAGGCACAACAGACGCACCGCACTGGAAGCATCCCGTGTGCATATAGCTTTATGCGTAATGTTCATCATGTTAATTTTTTTGTAAGATTTGCATGCACATTGACGTCAATGGCTTAATTTAGCACAGTCATAGTTCAATCTTTTGTCTTAGTGTTTAATTAAAATATGATTCAATTTTGTAATCAGATGATCAGCTCCTGACCTTGAAGATTTAAAATGAGTCTATTGTGAAAATTGAAAGTTAACGCTAATTCAAACGATTGTCAGATATCTGGTGAATTACTCAAGCTTGAACTACGTAACTAGTGTTTCAACGGTGAACACTTTATAACTTAAATTACAGTAGAACCTATAGTTTTAAAGATGTAAAATTGATAAGCATGTCTATTTTGTCTCATGAGGCAAAGTTATTTTGTCAGTAGCTGTACACAATTGTTTGAAGTGATCACATGACAAATTTGGAATGCATGACCTACATAGCTGACCGTAACGCCTAATTTAAGTGCAGGCAAGCTTTTAATGGCTTTTTGTCTGTGTTNCGTAAAGTACAGTAGAGACTAATCCATCACTCCAAACCTCAATACGATGTGTCTCTCAGTATTGTGCTTTTCACGTGACCACTTCAACCATTTGNATTGGATAAAAGGCAAAATAGCCACAACATATATTTTGCCTCATGAGGCAAAATAGACACTATCTTTTTGATTTGAGTTACTTGGAAGTTTTCGGAGTGTAAACAGGAGTCGGAGTTGACGTTAGAAAATTTTTTGGAGTTGGAGTTAGAGCAGGAGTCTTAAAGCCAGAAGCAGGAGTGGAATCGGAGTCTGAAAAATGTGACTCCGCTCATCTCTGATAACTGTTCCCATTTTCTTCTCTATGAATCAATAATTGCAGCACTGGTTTAAAAACCTTGATACCGGAAATTTGGGTGAAAAATGCTTTTGTGTTTACTTGGCAGTCCTGGCGGGGGTTCCTTGTCCACTTAAAATAACTTTGCAGTGTTCCACAGACAAAAAAGTTTGGGAACCACTGCATCAGAGATGAGCATTGGACTGGACTTGGATTGAACTGGAACCGGTGTCAAGCGAAATTTCTGACTTGCGAAATTTCTGACTTCATACCATGCACAGAGTAATATTCTACATACCAAATACGCTGATAAAACTGATTATTAGGGCTTAGGAATTCGTGTTTAGGTTAGTGTCTGGGGTTCGGGTGAGAAAAAGAAAAATAATTGAGGTGAACGACTAAGTCCGAAAATTTTCAGTGATTAATGTTATTACCATGCTATAGCTTGTTGTGGTACCTGGCTTCTAACCAAAATGTTTCAAGTTTCACAACACACATCAAAAAAGTACTTGCCAGACTTTATTTCTTTATTTTGAGAAGCAAAATAACTGAAAAATAATAACAGGTCAGAAATTTCGCAGAGGTCAGAAATTTCGCTTGACACCGGTCTATAGCAAATTATGTTTAATTTGGATTGGATCCGGACTGTGAATCATTTTAAAATTTAGGACCCGGATCGGATTTGGACTGAGTTAATGGAAAGGAAATGCGGAATTTTTCTTGTGAAAAGGCTGAATTTTTGAACTTTTCGGATTTAATTTGGACTTGGACTTTGCATTTGAAAAAACTTTTTGGATTGTGGTTGGAATTGGACTTAGTTTTAAAAATCAGGGCTGGATCTGGATCGCAAAATATGGCAGTCTGCATATCTCTACACTGCATTAGAGGTATGTGGACTCTGATTTTTTTGAGTCCGGTTCTAATCCTGTTTTGCAACTTTACAATCCGAATCCGCTCCGGACCCGGTAGACACAAGCAATCCGACTTCTGTTTGACTCCGCATAAATATAAGTCAGGTGAAGAACCACGAACGTGTTATCAGCAAACACAAAATTCATATCCAATTCGGCTTCAGCAAAGAAAACCTCACTCCTGATCCTGCTGGAGGCAGCAAGAGTCCGATCCAAAAAATCCAAAATCCAGTCCGTTCACACCTCTGCTACATGTAGAGGTGGGACCGGATCCGGATTACCGGAGTGACTCCAGCAGGAGCCTGCGTTTTCCTTTCGGACACGGATCTGGTCCCGGAGTCAAAAATTTGTGAAAAAACTTACCCGGAGTCATTTTTCAATTTCAACAGTAGCAGGAGTTTGTGTGGTCATATCCTAAGTAAAAACATGGGTAAATTACGGTTGGATTGATGATTGTAGCCGGAGTCTGAACAGGAGTCGGATTCTCAAATTTGAAAAATTGCCTGACCCGGATTCAAAAATCAAGGAACAGGAGCGGAGTTTGAGAAACTGACTTCGGGCACCAGAGATGTAGATGCAAATCTTAGATGAGCAGGCTATCTCTAAGCAGGCTAGTTTGATTTGAGAAATAATCGTGATGCAAACGTTTGTCACATGATGCTAAAACAAGGTCCGATTGTCAGAATGTTTGTTTTACTGTGAAAAAGTCGTCATTTTTAATGCAGCCCGACTTTGAATTGTATTGTATTGAGCTTTAGCCGCCAGTATAAAACATTATACATACACAGGTACATCAACAAAAGAATAAACGTGGGGCAGGGACACCGAAAAACCCGA
>JGI24158J21664_10013210_pt1 | contig 10906 bp, 7 predicted proteins | sample Ectturendosymbi3_FD_21664 | JGI IMG/M metagenome (IMG submission 21664)
CGATGGGGTGCAGATAAGCACGAAAGTCGGCGTTGGCGGCAATGGGCCAGGCGCTATCGCAATGCGCCTTTTTCAGTTGAATTAGGCCCTCACAACGCCCCAACGGGCACAAGGGGAACACACTATACGTTCCCAGCAGGCTCTGATAACGTCTGCCTTGCACCATCACCGGGTACCACACGCCCAAGAGTGCCTGCCGCGAGCTCAGTTAATGCTCACCACTTGCCACACGCCATACAGGTTGCCACACACGATCCACCGTGACCCAGCCGGACCTCTCTTTAAAATGGAGAGGTTGTTGTTGTGGCCAGTGGCCCAACTATATGGACAAGTACGTACGGATTGGAACCAGTGCTTTGTAATAGACTGCTCATTGAGCCATCCGGCTGGGCGCAAACCGTTCACATGTTCACACAGCGTTTTGCGTAACACGTGACTCAATATTCACGCCGTTCGTTGAATGCGTTTTTCTGCTCGCCTTTCTGTGCATGTATTTACGATCTCGCGGAACCTTACTTGGTCTTTTTTCGTCAGTAGTGCCGTGAGCGAATTGTCGTCTGCCTGATCCATTAACTGTTTTCTTCGATATGTTTGCTGCTGTATAGTCGTAAAAAAAGTCGCTGTCTGTGTTAATTGTCGATAGATGTTGTCGTTTTGAGTCATTAAAACCAATGCAGAACTCGAGGCAGTAAAGTGTACAGTGCACCTCTCAACTCCCCTGCCTGTTTCGTGTCTCTAACAGCGGCGAGCCTGAGTAACGCCGTCATCATCGCATAGGACAGCGTGAATCAGATTCACAGCTCGTGCTTGTGTGTTACAGAGTGAGAGACACGTCAACAGTTGCAACGAGGATTTTGTTAGACACGTGCACAGGTCAGACTGACTTGTTCTTTAGTTTCTTTTTTTCAAATAAAAGACTTTCGGTATCTCATTACGATATTTTGATGGCTAATTTTCAAAATTGGGTATCAATGTTTTTAACATTGGTATGGTGCCAGTCTTACTTTCTTTGTTGACGTCTATTTTACATGTATGTTTTTTCCCGAACAATGGATTTTCCTTGAAGCCTGAGTCAATTTTCCACAATTTTGAGGGACATCATCCTTAGACCTGCAATTTTTTGCTGGACTCATGAAATGAGCAAAAAAACGAGGTTGACCTCTAGTCACATTAATGCATGTTTGGAAAAAGGTTGCACGAAATTTGTAACGTTAGCGCTTGGTAAACCTGAAAATGACCAGTGGATTTATTTTTTTTTTAAATTGACATCCATTCCTAGTTTGTTTCAAAGTGATATGTTGTTAAAAAGGCCAGGCAAAACTTGCCTGATTTTTTCCATGTATTGAAGACCTTTGCATCCAGATCAACATGACAGCTATTGCGTCATGTATAACTAGTGCTGGTAATGTTAGCTCTTTAGCATTTTTCAATGAAAAAATTTCACTTGAAAACAGTTAGCAAAATCTACTTGTTTCTTTTATATTAACGTCGAGATCAAAGCGTAAAAAGCGCACCTCCTCAACGAACCTTCCAGATTATTGAGTTTCATTGAATAGTATGGATCGGGGTTTATAACATAATCTATGCAATCCTTTTGCTGTAAAACACTTTGTGCAACACTAAGCTCAACAGATTTGTCTAGCTTTCATGTTTTCATTTTCAAATTATAATTCCTAGTCACACGATGGGAGGTTTCAGGTCAGATGAAACATCTTGCAAACCATCTCGACCCACCATTATGTTATCATTTAGTCTAGACCACACGACAGATTGTCATTCGATAGATGACTGTTGTTTCCTTGTCATGTAAAGAGTCATCTGCGGAAGGCTGTATAAAGCCACTAGAAGGTTCGTTGACTGTGTTTAGCAGGAAAGTTGAAAACTGGGTGTTTGGAAATTCGTGTTTCAACCAACGAAGTAGCTGGCAAGAGTTATGGCACAGGGTTTAGTTGTGCTAATTAACTTACTATTTATACATCTTTCGAGCCACTATGAGGCTTTTAGAATTGTTATGTTGCTTTAGTGCATGCAGAGTAGTGACCTACATGGTGCAGAGCTGGTTATGAGCAAAAGTTTTTATCGAATTCAGCTTCAACAACGCCTTGTGATTTGTAACTTGCAATCCTTAATACCTGATTTTAAAGTATAGCTTTGTCAGCGTTTTTTCATGTAAAAGACAATATTATTTCAGACCTTCTTGCTGCCGCAGAGTTGTAAGTCGGGCCAGGTTTTTCNGGCTTTTCGGGTCGNGCTGAGTTTCGGGCCGGGTTCGGGCTTAAGTTTGNCGAAAGGTTTCAGAACGATTACGGGCCTGCATAAAAATTTTTATAATATTCAACGATTTTTTTCTTTCGTGATGTGCTCATTCACCGCGGTGGCTTTTGTGAGTGTAGTGATTGTGAATTTTTCTTCAGTTAATTCTATTTGCAAACACAGTGCGTTCTTTTGTTCTCTGCTTGGATTAGTCGCATACTCTTTTGAGAAGGCGACAGCCTTGAAGAAATTAGCACGCAATGGGATTGCCTTGAAAATCATTCATTTACGTAGTTCTTGGCTTGTTTTAAGAAACGATGGCCTACAAACCGGCTTTTCATGCCTATAGCGCCATCCTAGTTAGTTCTTTTATGCCTATAGCTTCATCGCGGATAATTTTGTGATATTTTCTCTTTTTCTTGAGAAGCTTTACATTCCNCAGTATTATTGTTGACTAACAAGCTAAGTTTGGGCTTGTTTAAGCCAATATTTTCGTCAAGGTAATTGCTATATTGGGTGTGATAAAACCGTGTACCTGCAGCTATACCTGTACACCACGTTTTTTCGATACCACGGACTTGCGCATGTATTGAGTCACTTGGTAAATTTGGCTTTCAGGCCTAAATCGGACTTCAAAAATGAATGTCGGCTCGGGTCGGGTTCGGGCTTCAAATTGAGGCCCGTTTGCAACTCTGTGCTGCCGTTTACCTGTTTTCGTTTATGAATGCAGTTTCATCCATGAAGCGATTGCATAATTGCAAAGACATTAAGTTGTTGATGTTGTATTAAAAATTTCCACAGGTTTATGTTCGAGTGTGATTTTCTTGAAGTGGTAGTTTGAACGCTCATTAAGACAGTTGAATAATCGTTCCAGAGTAGAAGATCGAACTAAATTAATATCGATAGCCAAAACGCTGTTCATAAAACTGCAGCCTATGTCAACTGCATGGTATAGTCGGCGACTTTTCTGGGATGCAAGTGGAAACTTCGATGGGTCATCTGATTCTTATATTATTGATTTTCGGTAAAGATGTTCTCTCAACTTCTTAATGTTTTTGACTACCTATCAAAATTTGATCAGCCTATGAATGAGTTATTTGTTTTACTTTCGATTTGCTTACTGGAACTTTACATTGCACTGCATAAACGCATTCCAACAATGCGTTTCCACATAGGCGCCGCGCAGTAGTATATATCAATCAGTAAATTGTTTTGCTAGGATGTCGATTTCACGTATTTTATTCTCGAACACTAGCTGTTGTATTCTCGAATACAAGCTGTTGTATTCTCGAATACAAACTGTTACCATAGAGTTGGTCTCACGCGAAAGTTGAAATGCAAAATTGACGCCGTTTAGTGAACGATTAGCTTGTTTAAACGCTGGACTCTTGTGCACGTTCGAATCTTTTCTTTTTGCGTTTTCAGTGCCAGATTCTTCAACCCCCTTTAATTTGACGTACACTGATCTTGGATGTTGGGCAGACAATATAACACAACGATCAGTACCAAGTCAAGAAGGAGATCCTTTGCTTGTTGGAAGTGCCTACAACACTAGAGAAAATGCAATTCAGAAATGCGCTAAAGTTGCTGCGAAACATGACTTCGAGGTGTTTGTTTTGCAGGTAAACATCTTTGGGTTGTTTAACTGTAAATTGCCATATCTGTTTTGGTGATGGCTTCTGACAACAAATTTTGAAAATTTTTGGGGTTCACAGACCTATTTTCTCTCCTGGAAAGATAAAGCCAACACTATCTTTTTAAACGTGCCGTTTCTAACTAGATATTTGTGAGTAATTTCTGCAGAATGGAAACACATTTGTGGTAGTAATAAATGAAATAAATATTTTTTTTGAAATTACATTTTTTCCATGCAGAATTTGTTCATGCTGAAATTGCTAAAAAGTGCATAAAGTTGAACCAAAATACTTCTTTCATCCTTGTTATTTTTATTATAAATCTAACAAATTTAAAATTTCACGTTGAGAGTGAAAAGACGTAATTTTTGAAAGCTAAACTTGTTTCAGACATGGTATCAAACCACAAATATATTTGACTTGTAAATAAATAACAAAAGTATGTTCTCTAGATGTAAACAAATTCGACCAAATTATCCAATTCCAATAACTTGATGATACCTAGATGTGTCTCGAAACTAATTGAAAATCATAAAAAGGGTGTTTCAATACAGTATGAAAAATATTGTCTTTATTATGTCCAACTGATTTGCAATGACTTTGCATTATTCGTAAAGTCTTACAAGAAGTATCGTAGCCAAATTAGTGTTCTAAGAGTAAACAGTGGTTTATTAGGAGATTTAATGACGTTTAGCCATGATCAAGAAATGTATCCATGTAATTAATGAGACAGAGCCATGTTACACATCACGCTTGTTAACTCTGTTTAGAAGCACATGCATCATGGTCGAAATACGAAGAAAAGCCGTATCGAACGCGTATCCAACTTAGTTATGTCTTTTCAAACATGCGTCATTATTAGCAGGCAATCAGCAGCATAGAGCAACGTGTTCGAAAAAGGGTAACTGGTGGTTATAATTATCAAGCAATTATCAAATTATCACAAGTAATCAACGCTGTGGGAAAATATAAAAATAGAAAACACTTGGCGCTTTGCAGAATTTAAGGTTCAATCAGTGGCGTACCTACAGTTTCCCGTTCCCGGGGGTAAACTCAATTTTGGAACCCCCAACCAGCCCGTTCATGGCAGCATAGATGCGAAGAATGAGTTGGGAATAACGGGGCGTCGAAAGCTGACTCGGGCCCTGCAATCGCCTGCATACAGTTGTTTATAGAACCGTCTGAAAACTTCCTGTGATTGTTACGTCGCAGAATTGACGTCAGGACCTAGGATCTTGGAAATCATTAACTACTGTAGAGTTAAGAATCTAATAGTTTCGCGTGAAGCTATTCCCTCTTAAATTTTGGTCACCAATGAACATTCAAACTGTTTTATTACGACACTCCAATTTGCAGTATTACATTCTCGAATTGTAGCAACTAGTGAAATAAAATGCAAAAACTAACCAAAACGTATCCTGATCATCTGTATAAAAATGCATGAATTTTAATCACAAATTTTTGGGCACAGAAATCTTCTGATAACACAGGATAAATTTGGCCAGAGTTACACCATGTTTTCGAAACCACGGGTTTGTCAGGACCATTTGAAGATGCCGCCGAATCCAGCGCACCCGCTTGTTTCACTCCCTGGTCAGGTCTGGTTACAACCACCGCTAACGCGAACTGCAGGGACTCGGCCCGAGGGGTTTCTGGAGCATACACTCTCAAAGTTTGGAGTAATAAAACATCATAAAGGACTGACTGAGGGAGACTCACCAGTCTCGAATACATAAAAGAGAATAACAGACAGACGAATGCATATGAAAAACTGAAGGCAAGTGATTTTATACAAAAATGCTAGACAAATATAAAATTTCAAAATCCCGAAGCATTTTCTTGGATATAATGCCCTGAAAAGTTGATTACGTGTGGCATATAATTTTGGATGAGATTATGTGGCATGTAATTTTGACTTCCCAGAGATTGCGTGTGGCATATAATTTTAGATGCAGAGCTCTATACAACCTGCCCTGGAGAGCGAGTGCTAGTAGCCACCAGGTTCAATGTAACATTCCTACCTTTGAAGCTCTGCAACGAAAAAACTCGTACCTTTTTCTGGAAAGATGCAGAAAATCTGACAACGTATGGTTACGTGCTTTGATGCAGTCAGATTGTTTTATTCGTCCCTGTCCTTTGAACACTACAATCGCATTTTACTTTGTGAATGAGTGTTCGAACATTGCAGTGTCTGTTTGCTTGATAATGCATTCGCATTTTACCTAGACTCGACCAGTTCAGGAATTGGGGCTCTACTCCGCAGTAGTGGTGTAACAAATGTTACGTGTTAACTAACACTAGTGTTGACAGTGTGTCTGTTACCCTATGGTTCTGTCTTCAACGCAGTTGCAAAAAGTGTCTGTAACTCTGTGATTCAGCCAGCTCCAGTGCCTTCTAAAACGTTCTGTTTTATCTGTTTCTAATGAACTGCGTTCTGCAGAGAGTGTATGTTTATACTATGGACTTCGTGTCTGTTCATAAATCAATAAATTAAAATTAAATTAAATGCTTTACATGTAATTATCTAACTTCAAAGAAAACGTTTTTTTGCCTTTACTGTAAATTTATCGATTGTTCCTTCAAAAAACTGCTATAAATGAAATGTGTCACATGCAGATCCACTAATCTAACAAATATCTAACGTCAGTGTTAAGTTGTGTTCCAGAGTTGCCAAGTTCTAGGTTAGCAATGTGTGACCTAAATTTCGACAATCGTGTCCATGGAAATGCTCCGTTTCTAGGCCAAAGTGATATAAAGCACATGTAGCAGTAACTGAAAAGTTCACAATGAGTAATATACTCAACGTTGTTTCACAGCTCGAACTAGTATTTTGCAAAACTATTCAGCATATATTTAAATATCCCACAAACAAAAATCTTCATGACTTCCTTCAGAACCACACCAAATCCATTTCAACATGAAGTTGGTCAAACCATAAAAGCTCAAAAATTTTCCTAAACATCAGATCTATAGTCGTAACAACCAGGAGCATGCAGATAAATCTGGTGATTCCCGGGCAATTGCTTGATTGCATGCCCCCCACCAAATTTTAGTATTGAAGAATGCGAAAAATAGAGCCATTTGAAATAAATAAAAACTAGTTTTGACAAATCAATAAGTTTTGAAAAATTGAATTAAAATGAATTCAAAGAGTATTGTTTGCTGTTAAATGTGTTAGTTTTTTAATAATTTGTTTTATTCTGTGGGCTTGAGACATCTGTTTGCAAGAAATTTCTTCCACTCATGGGTAAATTTTGCATTAAGGAATTAGATATTGCATTTATTCATGCAAGTAAATTTCAGATAGGCCCACAAAAAGAAAATAGCAGCTATGTTAGGAGATAGAGTTGTCTATTTTTTCTCTTAGAAATAACATTTGAAAAAAGTAGTACAACCATGCAATTTGATGCACTGCCGCACTTTATATTTTTCTGAACTATAAACAAATTGCTAAGGACGCTTTGTTCAGTATAAACAGATGAAGGTAACGATGGCAGTGCTTCATTTCTCTCTCTCGCTCAGGTCACTTGACATACAGTTGCATGCTCCCTCAGGCAAGTTCCCATCCGATACATGCAGCATGTTTTAGTAGCCAGTAATAAGCGTCTAGTTCAGGGATGCGACAATGTGGTCGCGCACTCGCGCCGCGCGTCCAGAAACATGGAGTGTGCGAACGTTTTTTTCTTCACTTTTTATATTTCATGCATGTGAATGCTGTATGGCAAAGCTTACACGCGTGCGCTACTAAAAATTGCTGCGCGCTACTAACATTCACAGAAAATTTTGCACCCCTGGACTAGTTAAACAATTTTGTTAAATGCACTTTTTGTAATTTCACTTTTTGGATGACCCACTGCCTGAGATGTCCGGGGTCGTCGCCTCGTTCACCCCCCTCTGCACATCCCTATTAACAACATTGTGTAAGTTTTATTGCTGCTCTGAAAGCACACGCAGTATAGCACTCTGCATGCACTATTCTGTCGTATACACACAGCTGACAAGTGGTAGGATCCATGCACTGTGTACGCTGGCTGCCCATCGTGACGCAACTATAAAATGATAGCGAAGACAGAAAGCTCGCAACCCTGGCTTTCTGAAAGCATTGTGCCGCAGCCGAGAGTCAAACCACCAGCGGGCGCTTATTGCTGGAGACAGAAACTCCGCCTTGAAACGTCACTTAGGTTCATAATTGCTCGCTTTGCGAACCTTGGTGATCTTGATGAGATTTCGCAGTGACATTCGACGTTTTGTAAATTGTAATTATTAGCATCTGCTGACATTTGATATTTCGTAATTAATACGTAACATTCCGACAACAATTTGGCGCCCCCAAAGTGCTGCACTCGAGGGGAGATCTCCCCCCTTGCCCCCATCGTTACTCCACTGGGTTCAATGCCGTTTGTCATTTTGAACAGTTCGTAAAAGTCCTTTAGTGTACAGGTTGGGACAAAGGTAAGAGTGTTTTTAAGAGAAAATTGAAATTCGAAAATTATTTTCTCTCACATTTATTTTTTGATGCTAATGACGTTTTAATCTGTTAGTGTTGACCAACCACCCATGTTTGTGTTTATTGTATCTTACCTGAAAAGTATGCCAGTCAAATACCACTGAAGACTTATAATTTGAACTTGAGAAAGTGTCCAACTAATTGATAAAATGGCATTATCAATGATATTCCGTAATGCTTTTTTACTGTAAGTATGCTGTTAAAATATTTATGTAGCAATGCAATAATGTGGACTTAGCAAATTAGGAATACGTTTTACAACATGGGCGCCCAACCAGTCGATCGCAGTCTACTGTCACACCGCTAACAGATCATAAGTCGACCTCAAAAGGGTGTAGGAAAAAAGATCTTTTCTACAGTGAGTTTTAATTAATTGTGTGCATGAGCGAGGGAGAGTTTGTGATGTGATGTCTAGGGATTGTGTAACAACAAGAAAGGGTTGTGGTGTTAGGTACTGCAGACTGGAAGCGAAGTGCCTGGGTTTACGATATTAACATTGAACTGGTAGATTCGGTGCTTGAAAAGTAAGTCTTGTCTCAAGAAAGTTGGGGTTTCCCTGCTTTAGACGAAATGGACAATAAGGTTTTAGATTATCAATGGTTTTGTCAATATTAAGATGTTGTTTAACTGTTAAGATTTTGATGATATGCCCTACCTACATACGACGAACTGTTGTAGACATAAAATTTCTGTTAGAAACGAAATCGGACGTGCCAAGCCCGCCGTGAGTACAGATTTTGCCAAAACTAATTTGTCAAGCCCATTTGATACACATTCGAAGCAGTTAACATCCAGTTTTTGCATCAAAAATCAATTTACTGCAATAGCGGTTTTGTTGATTTCTAGGCTTATATAGCAGATATATTCAAGTAATTATTCTCCGCAAAGGTGACGCAGTCGAATTAGTCAACAACGTTATATTCAACTGCGTCTCGTTTGCGGAGAATAATTACCGGTAATTTAATATAGATATGTGCAAGTGCGAAATCATCACCAAGTTGTGAAAGCGGACTCAATTCCGATGATTCCTCAAAAGCTTGCACCAAACGTATAAGCGCTTCTAATTATAAAGCGATTATGTTGTTAACAACAGTCACCAAAGTGTTAAATTTTTGTTGTTACAAGTTATAACCTTGTAACATAACAGGGTCGTTAAAAAGATATACCTAATTTGATAAAGCAGAATCTTGTATTGAAAAGAATACTTTGCAATTTTTTTCATAGGCCTGTCTTAAAGACATATAAGCTTTAGTGGTTTAAGTTTTTTCCTCGTGCACCATCATTTCGGGAACACAGCTCAATAATTTATATTGTGCTCGATCCAAGCTCCTTGGTGCTGAAGCACTGTGGCTACTCGTACATTGGTATTTGTAATGACCCAATCCAATATCTCATGGGGAATTTTCCTCATGGTCTCCGTTCGAATGCTATTCTTGAATGCATCAATATAGTTTAGGGATTGTTGGCACAGACCCTGTCTATTAGGTAACCCCACACAAAATAATCCAAAGGGGTATTTGACATTTGATATGAAATGATAGCGATAATAAAATGGATGCACTTTTTTGGAACATCCTGTATTTTTCAGTCAGCAATAGCTTGCAAATCGTTTGAACAAAAGCCCTAAGTTCATTCTGTGATTGTTCAGAAGCAACATCAACACACAAAGGTTTAGCCACTAAATGCATCAACAACTGTAAGAAGCTATGGACCTACAAATCCTGTCACGTGGAAAAAGGAAGAAACCTATACGCTATTGTGATGTAATCAGTAAATAACTGAGAAATTCACGCCACATACCTATTTTGCATTGCAAAAGAATGGAGGATGGTGCGGAAGTTCTGCTAATGCCAGTTCGACATACAAAGTATATGGTGCGAGTAATGGTTGTAATTCCAGTGGTGAAGGAGGTCATTTGGCGAACAATGTCTACAAACTGGATCCTATTCGTAAGAAATGTTTTAATTTTCTTATATACATTAGCAGTGGTAGGTTTGTTAAAATAGCATTTATAATTTTTGTTTGATGAAACAGGGTTTTAAAAAAATATTTATAAATTTAATATAATGATGTTGCGGAACGATGCAAGATAGCTCTGGTACACGGGTTCTTAACCTTGGGTCCGTGAACCCCTAAGGGGTACGTGAAGGTGATTAAAAGGGTTAATAGGCTTTGCAGACATTTCTATGACTACTACGATGATTAAGACTCAGTTTCAAATATTTATTGCAACGTTTCTTCTTGAGGGGTCCGTAGCCTTTATTACGGTGTACTAGGATTCGGTGACCCACAAAAGTTTACGAAACGTTGTTCTACTGTAGTGCAGTGGTTCCCAAAGTGGGTGGTACCGCCCCACTGGGGGCGGTGAGAAACTCTAGGGGGGCGGTGAAGCAGAAATGGGCGGTTAGGGGGCGATAGGAGAACCAGTTAATAATTACATTTCTGTTGTCTTTGAGTGACCAAATGTCATAAAAAACATTATGAGCAACAAACATGTATGCATGTAATTTGT
>JGI24158J21664_10013211_pt1 | contig 10906 bp, 5 predicted proteins | sample Ectturendosymbi3_FD_21664 | JGI IMG/M metagenome (IMG submission 21664)
ATTCGCTTGTGGTGACTATCACAGTGACTTGTTACTCATGGGCACCATCTAGCGGTGACCATTTATTTACATGTGGCGCCATCTAACGACCGCCACATCACTTCCCTCTCCATTAACTTGAAGTTCTATCTCACTTATCATCCGTACTGTAACTCTCAGTTTACAAGTTCGACTTTTGTTCAAGACTCCGCCCAAGACGAATCGGCCAAAGAGAGCTCTTACTTCCATGTGCATGGAAGCCACTGATAAGCATCGCTTGCTTGGTCTTTCCCTTCTCCTTGCTTTGGCCGTCTTTGCTCACACGTAGCAGTTGCGCTAGCGTGACTGCTGCACTTATTCTAGCTAGTCTTAGTCCAGGTGCGCAGCAAACAACGTCCTTAATTGTATACTGAAAGAGCCCTATCTTGGCACACCAGGAACAGATCCATGTCAACAAATTTGGCGTGTCCAATTAGCAGATCAAGAGGGGAATGAGATTACACTATGATACACAGAATACACCATAGACAGACTCGGAGTCATGGCACAGATGGCTGAAAAGATGCTTCTGAATGAAGATAATAAATGAATGATTGTGCAAAGTGCAACTTTTTCCAAAAGTCAGAATCCTCGAAATATCAATAAAAGCGTTTCGGATATATGGATCTGTATCCGGTACCTGTTTCAAAACAGATTTTGGATATCCGTATCCGGTTGCAAACTCACTATCCTGCTGGATATCCAACCGGCAAAACCAGATAGTGATCATCTCTGGTAAGTAGTAGCCACCTAGCTGAGGTGTGCGGAATCTGATTTTTTTGAGTCCAGATCCAATCCCGTTTTGCAAATTTTGAATCCGAATCCACTCCGGATCCGGTACCAACTAGATTCAAGGAATCCGACTCCTGTTTGAATCCGGTTGAATATCACTAAAGTAAACAACCAGTAACGTTTTTTCAGTTAGTACAAAATCCAAATCCAGTCCGGATCCGGCTACAGGAAGGAAAACCAAACTCCTGATCCTGTTGGACGCAACCGGAGTCCGGATCCAAAAAATCCGAATTCCAGTCCATGCACACCTCTGCCACCTAGGAAAAGTGAGCCCGACTTTCCAACCGCACTTTTTTCAAGGGATGCGAGGTTCGCGCCTAAAATTTACAAGCCTCAAAAGGGCATTAAATGAGCTGATATGACAAAACAAACGCAAGCAAATGAAAGAACAAGTTCTGAACATGAGATCCAAAACAAAAAAGCTTGCAAATATGTTGTACCAAGCTCATAAAAATTGTTCAAAACAAGCAAGTTTTTGAAAATTAGTGATAATTCAACTAAAAATTAAAATACTTTCCGAGGTGGTTATGATGACAAATTTTGTAACAAAATCTTCAAAATTTATCAGACTATTGATCTGTAAAAAAATCGCGGGCGTCATTTTTGTTTAAACGAAATGAGAAGAAAAATCACAAAGGTACTTTAACACCAAAAATGACTTTCGCTGCCAGATTCTCGTGTTGCGCGACTATCAATTTCAATTCAATATTAAAATACTTTCCGAGGGGTTGTCATAACAAATTTTATATCAAAATCTTTGGAATATATCCAACTATTGATCTGTAAAAAATCGCGGGGTTATTTTTGTTTAAACGAAATGAGAAGAAAAATCGCAAAGGTACTCTAACACCAAAAATGCCTTTCGCTGCCAGATTCTTCTGTTGCGCGACTATCAAATTCAATTAAATATTAAAATACTTTCCGAGGGGGTTATGATGATGAATTTTATAGCAAAATCTTCGGAATTTATCAGACTATTGATCTGTAAAAAAATCGCGGGGGTTATTTTTGTTTAAACAAAATGAGAAGAAAAATCACAAAGGTACTTTAACACCAAAAATGACTTTCGCTGCCAGATTCTCGTGTTGCGCGACTATTAATTTCAATTCAATATTAAAATACTTTCCGAGGGGGTTGTCATAACAAATTTTATAGCAAAATCTTTGGAATATATTCAGCTATTGATCTGTAAAAAAAATCGCGGGGGTTATTTTTGTTTAAACGAAATGAGAAGAAAAATCGCAAAGGTACTCTAACACCAAAAATGCCTTTCGCTGCCAGATTCTTCTGTTGCGCGACTATCCATTTCAATTCAATATTAAAATACTTTCCGAGGGGGTTGTCATAACAAATTTTATAGCAAAATCTTTGGAATATATCCAGCTATTGATCTGTAAAAAATCGCGGGGTTATTTTTGTTTAAACGAAATGAGAAGAAAAATCGCAAAGGTACTCTAACACCAAAAATGCCTTTCGCTGCCATATTCTCGTGTTGCACGACTATCGATTTCAATTCAATATTAAAATACTTGCCGAGGGGTTATGACAGTGATGTGCCCGAGTCATTTTTGTCGAATCAGAGTCGAGTCAGAGTCACGAGCCCTTCGAGTCACAGTCATCTGAAATTTTGTCGAGTCACAAGAATGGTCGAGTAATTTCGAGTCATTGGTTTACAAGCTCGAGTCAATGTCGAGTCACACAAAATTTCAAACTTTCCCTATATGATTTTGGCTATAGGTCCACCAGTGGACCTTCAGTGGCTATAGGTCCGCCAGTGGACCTTCAGTGGCTGCAGAGCCGCCAGTGGATCTTCAGTGGCTATAGGTTAGCCAGTGGTTCTTCAGTGGCTCTTGGTCCACCAGCGGATCTTCAGTGGCTATAGGTCCGCCATTGGACCTTCAATGGCTGTAGATCCACCCATGGGCGCAATTTTGTTGTAAAATGTGGGGGAGCAGCTCGGTGTGAAACCAATATAGTCATCGGGTCTATCAGACGTGACGTTTTATATATACAGATTCCCACTCTTGTTTCTAGAGGTGTTTTGAGAGCAACACTAATCACGCTTTGCTTTCTTCTTGCAGATGATTTACATATCAATATACTAAAATTTACAGCTGGACAAGGTACTGTAGTTCAGCCTGCTTCCATTAATGTCGTATTTGGATGGAAACAAGCACAGCAATATAGTAGAATACATCAATTGGGTTTAAGCAGAGCTGTCAGTTGGAGTGCACAAAATGCTAAATCGTATAGGTCGCACGTGCATATCACTCTTAAAGTAGAACACTTCAGTTTTCATGCATTTTATAAGAAGTGTGGGTTATAGCGCGATTTGATGTCTTGTTCAAAGAGCGATTTGATGTCTTGTTTACAAAGACGATAAATATTTTTCTTGCACATTTCCGTTTTTTGTAAAAGCTACAAATCCTTTACTGCTACTGGGCATCATGCATGCAGCCCCACCCCTACCAAAATCTCGATTAATATCCTCTTACCAGCAGCAAAAATATTTGGCTTAAAATTAGCGTAGCCTACTTCACAAAATGTTTTCTATCTATTTTACTGTCGGTGGGTGGAGGATGTATCCTTTCAATCTCCAACTGTTGGCCCCTGCATACATACCCACACAGAGTTGTAAACAGGCCTCATTTTGAAGCCTGAACTCGGCTGGAGCCCGATGTTCCAAGCCCGAACCCGGCTCGAGCCCGATATTTAATTTTGAAGCCCGATTTAAGACTGAAATCCAAATTTGCCGAGGGAGTTAAGATATGCGCAACTGCGGAGCAACAAAAAACGTTGTGTGCAGGTGTAGTTACAGGTAGGCAACACGGTTTATCACACCGAAAATAGCAACCACCTTGACCAAAACATTGGCATAATATGGCATAAACGTAATGTTAGTAAACGATAATACTGCGGAATATAATGTTTCTCAAGAAAAAAGGAACTATCACGCAACTATCTACGATGGCGCTGTAGGCATAAAAGAAACTTTCGAGGATATCTCTGTAGATATGCAAAGCCGGCTTGTAGGTGTCTTAAAACAAGCCAAGAACAGCGTGAGTGGTTGATCTTTTCGACGTAACGCCATCTCGTGCTAATTTCCTCACCGCTGTCGCCTTCTCAAAAACAGTGTGAGACTAATCCCAGCAGATAATAAAAGAACGCAGCTGTGTTTGCAAACAGAATTAGCCTAAGAAAAATCATAATCACTTCGCTCACAGAAGTTACCCGGCGAGCACAACAAATCTACGTCACGAAAGAAAAAAGTCGTTACTTTTAATGTTATAAAAAAGTTTTGTATGCAGGCTGGAAATTAACCCGAAATATTGTGACAAACTTACCCGAGCCCGGCCCGATCCGACCCGAAAACCCTCGCCAGACTTAACTCGGCACCATGTCAAAAGTTTCATTCTAACAGTTCTACTTGCATAACGAAACAAAAATATATTTGAGATTAAATCAAAATGCGTAACCATGAATTGGCAAAAAGTACCAAGTTTCACCTTTAACACGAAAAGAATGCGCAACAAAACTACGTGTGATGTATCTGCAAAGCAAATGTTGCGCACTTGGATGAAAACATTGCTGCATTGTGGTAATTTGGTTAAACTCAAGTAAATCAGATGACGTACGCACCAAAGCATTCAGCACAAGCACAAAGTGTAAGAGTCAAGGGAAATATATCTTTTGGATTTGTTGGTCACCACTGTCGCGACATTACAAGAAGTTAGGGTAAATCTATATTTTATCCTTATTTCCGAGTCAAGTCCCTAAGTTTTGAGCTATAGGTCAATATACAGCTGGGGAAATACTGTAGGCTATTACTCCAACATTTTGATTGAAATCCTGTTCACTAATGATTGGAAACAGTCTTTTGCTAAACTCTCCACCCCAAAACGAAGTCTCTACAGGAGTAATGGTTTTTGTCTTCGGAAGAATTTTCGCAGAGGTTTGCCTGATAATCTAAGTTTCTAACATTATATACGCTAGCATCATTAAATTTTATGCTGTCTGTTTCTGAATACGTGACAACCAATGTTACAGCAAAGTCAGTTACATTTCTGCACGGAACAAATCATGGCTGTACTGTCGTCTCTCACATGTGCAGCTGTAATACTCTCACTGTTGCAAGGAAATAACCTTTCGAACAGTATACCACACAGGGTAAAATGTCGGACAGAAATAGTTAAACATCTTTCACGGTCTCTAGAAACTTGAAAAATGCTAAAAAATATTTTATCGAAGCTAAAATTTCTAAACTAACAGAATCAGTGAAACTCTGTTTCAACCGCACCAAACTCTGTTTCAACATCAACATGGCTATGTGTGGCCTACCATCTAACATGAAAAGCTCATCACACAAAACATGACAAACATCACTTTTATTTTTGAAACCTCTACAAATACAAAACTTAAAGAGAAAAACGTGGGAGGCACATGGCATATTATGTCCCCCCGTCTGAAAAAGTGAGGGGAGACGTCCCCCGTGTCCCCCACCAAATTGCGCCCATGGCTGTGTGTAGCATCTAACATGAAAACTCTTCACACAAAACGTGACAACCTTCACATTTAGTTTTGAAACCTCTAAACACAAAGCCCTAAGATAAAAATGTGAGGGGACGTGGCATGTTATGTTCCCCTCGCCTGAAAATGTGGGTGACACGTCCCCCGTGTCCCCCACCAAATTGCGCCCATGCTTAGAATGCGAAATGGCACTCAACAAAATGCTTAACCGAAAGCACATCTCAGTACTTACTAAAGTCGTAAATCGAATGAGTCATTGAGCTTAGTGTGAGCAAGCTTAGAGTTACTTGAACGAAATGTAAACAGAAGTAAGACGTGCTTGATAAGGCTTAATTCTTGTTATCAGTTAATGTTTAAAGTAACTCGATATTTGCTGACTTTTTGTTATTGCGTTTATTCTGCTTTAAGTCAGTTATCAAGAATTACACCAAATAATGGCGATTCACATAAAGGTACAGTAGTATGCACCAAAGTGTCCAAACTTGCATCTTGGAAATAAATAGTACAGAATTGGTAGCAGTTGACATGGTGTAAGGTCTTCACTCCCACACGTAACGCGCTAGACTTCAAACATGCATCACAGTAACAAAGAACACACAAATACATGAAAGTACACGAGGATATATACGGGGCGTATATACCAACTCTGGCAGTCCTGCCTTATAACACCATGATTTATTATCCTAAGCTAAAATCTAATTGCTTTCACCATTGTTGAGAGATTTGACACCACTTAACAAGTTCACAACTTCCTTCGGGGTTGCCAGCAGGACCGATATTCAAATGACGTGGATACCGCATGCGCATCCGCAACCAAAATAAAACAAGCGGATGGAATACCTTAATTTTTTAGACCTTGGAGTACTGACTTGTTAGTGAGTGTCCGCCAGAACACACGCCAAAGAATCAACTATTTTTATGTCAACGAAGCAATTTCAATGAGTGAGCACAGAGCACCTACTTATTATTTCCAAGTGGCAATGGTATCTTTTGCAGCATAGGCCTACTGTGTATTGTTCACATATTGCACTTTTTACCGACTTTGGGATTGGGGTCCCCTAAATGTTAGGGGACCCTGGCTGTAGCCCCGTCATCACCCCCTGAATCCGCCACTGGTAAAGTATCACAAAGGAAGAAACAAAGCGATAAAAATTCTAAACACGAAAATCCCTACGGATCCCTACAAAATGGCGATTTTTCACGTAGGGATGGCCTACTCCCTACAAAAGCCTAAAAATCCCTCCTGTAGGGATTTTCCCCTACGAGTGGCAACACTGCAGTCCGAAGAAGCGCCAGCGTTGCCAGTTGGGCGGTTTTCCAGCACATTTGGGCTGGTTTTTTCGTTGCGGGAAATTTTGTGCTGTTGCGGGTTGTGTTTTTTGGGCTTGTTTTATCAGGGCCTCCTAGATAGACTTTCTAGGAAGCCTTGGTTTTATCGAAGTGCATGCGGTGTTTTGGACTGTTTTTGCGAAATATTTTTCTATTAAAAGTATAGTTTTTGTCAATTTTGCTGAGGTATTGAAGTTTGCTTCGACTTGAAAAATTAATTCGTTTCTGTTCTCTTGATGCAAGATCCAATAGTTAGCAGAGGTGTCCGGAGTCACCTTTTCAGACTTCGACTCCGCTCCTGTTCCAAAGTTTTCAATCCGGATTCGGGTCCGGAAATTTTTCAAATTTGAGAATCCGACTCTTGTTCAGACTCCGGCTACCATAATCGATCCAGCTAAGGTTGCCAGACGTCCTTGGATCCTTGAATTTGCTGTAAAAACTTGTTATGTCCTTGATCCTTGAAAAATATCCTATTTTTCTTGAATATCTTCCGGCGTCCTTGAAAATTCTTGAATAGTTTTTTAGCTTTTCTGTGTTGAACTATTGATTACATTGAAAATTCAAGAATCAAGAATAAGCAATGCAAATGAACAGAACAATGTGTATATTTGTTCCATCTTGAACAGTTGTGCAGTGAAAAGTAAATTAATTATTCAAGAACTGTCGTGTCGTCTGAATACGTTTTGTTTAGTTTTCAATTTCGTGCATGGATAGCTTAGCCTAATTTGCCAATACATGAAAGCTTGCTGAAAGGGTTAAAGTAGCCATAGGTGTCCGCAGAGATTTTTCCAGGAGAGGCAACGTCGACATTTTGCTTCACATTTGCAGGTTGCTGACGTTGCAATGCAAATGGACGTTCACAAAACTCTTTCCTGTTTCCACGCCACAAAGAAAATTCCCCATGAAAGCATACGCTCCATTCACATCTATTTTGAAATCTTTTTCATGTGGAGCTGTATACGAGTTCACCACAAAGGTGTAGCCTACACTCTGTCATCTGTTACAACTTTTGCTGCGTTGTTGCCAGGGGCGGAGCTAGGGGGGTGCCAGGGGGGCCACTGCCCCCCCAAAATTTTGCCTGGCTCCCCCAGTGGCCCCCCCAAAATTTTCCGCGTGACGTCATGCCACCGCATTGAAGTCCTACACAGACCATTGACAGCTCCCCTTGTTTCAAAACTGGCCCCTCCAGTGGCCCCCCCAAATGAAAATGTCTGGCTCCGCCCCTGGTTGTTGCATACATGTAAATGTCGTTATCATTGTGAACTCCACACAAATGAGTCTTAAATGGACTTGAACTATATGCAACTGCGTTTGCGGCTCTCTCATTAATCTATTCTGGCTGAACGGAACTCACTTCTGAAATCTTTTGTCCGAATTGTTTTCTACACTTCGGTTATCAGAAATTCTTTTGCTTTCCATGTACTACCTAACATCCATTTTTGCAAGCCCTTTCTACAAATAAGTCATAAGTTAAGAACAATCCATGCACAGATCAAGATTATTGGTGAAAAAACAAGAAAGTTAGGCACTCTCGCAAAACTGTTTTACTGTATCTTTACACGACTATTGGACAACTTGAGAACTTACTAAAATTAGAAAGGCGTAAAACTAAGCAGATGAAAACTAAACGGATTTTTTTACATGAGCAGATTTTTCACATAAGCAGATAAAAAGTAAGCGGATTTTTTCACATGAATTCTGAACGTAATATTAGCGTCATAATACAGTTGCTTAGTTCACCTATTTAATGGCATGGTTCAGCTATTTGGGCTATAAATTTTTTGGAATAAAATTATTTAAATTTACTACCTTCCCTTGTGTTTGCTTCATCAGGCTTGGGGGCGAAAACAACGTGTCGGGAGTGAAAAGGGGGTTGGAATTAAGACACTGATTTAGATCATCAGTGCCGTATCAGTCCAACTCTACCCCCCCAAAATGCTTACAGGGCCCCCCCTAATGGTGAGTTATAAAAAAGTTTTCCACGTTATACTACACCTTCAAGCCGAATGGCCTTCAAAACATAATATCTTAATTGCAGACACAATTTTGGCAGAATCAATCCCGTAGCCAGGTTTTAAGGTTTGGGGGGTAAAATACATTTTTAAGGGGAAATGTTTTTTATTTTTGTGATAAGTTTAAAAAAAATTTTCTGAGCACAACAAAATTTTGGGAGGCACAAAAAATATTTGGGGGTAACTTCCGGCGATAGCCCCACTTGTCTGCGGCCCTGGGCAGAACCGTCGCCAGAAAGTCTTCCATCGGGGACCTTCATGTTCGTGCAGGTGGACTAGAGCTAGACAACTACATAATTAACTCCATCTGGCTGTCTGAACAGCAGGTGGCGCAAATGTGTAACTTTGGTCGTAAGCACCAAAGGTATCTTGTTGCTATGCAGTACAAAATAAGAGAAGACTACCTGGGCTATACACATAGTACATTTTTTTACAACAATCACTTCACAAAATACGTTTATCAAGTGGAAGTCTGACTTCTGGACGTATACAATTAGGCAATGTAGAAAATCTATACTGCAAGACCTCAACAAGGCTTTATTCAGCAAAAGAGAACAACAGTGAACAGTCACGGTCAAGTCAGAATGACAATGACGAACACGAAAGTAAGGACGCAAACCAAGGAATGTACACCAAGCAATCAACGCGCGCAACTGTTACGCTTCAGGGAATTGACTACCACATTCTACCCCCGTACAAATAACATGCGTTGAACGAACGAAAGAAAATAAAAACAGCTGAAGATTAGTGAATATAAGGCACAGCACCGTATTTGTCAACGGGCTTTCTTTCACGAGTTGATCTTCGCACGCCACAGGACACATTATCCGGCATCTCAGGCGAGGGTACTTCTGCAAGGGGAGTTTCGTTAGTGAAATCGCTGTCGTCTGGGGCCTCACCGTTATCACACACTCGATTCCACGCGTAACTTGCATCAGGCAACTCACTAGCGTCAGCGTTCGCTTCGGGATTTACGAGGTTCCCAGACTCATCAGGCGAGAATGTGATTGCTTGTCGCGCAGGTGCAATGTCACGCAAAGACACTGTACTTTCTCTACCAGTAGGAAAGCGCACACGAGCATAAGACGGCGTTGCATGTACAAGGTCAGCTTCTTCAATCACTGGGTCATACTCAGATGGAGTCGCGTGGCGTCTCAAGTACACACGACCAGGTGAGCTCAACCAGGTTGGAACAAATACACCAAATGATGATCGACGCTTATGTTTAAACAAACGTTCGTGCGGCGTTTCATTGGTAGTGGTGCAAAGCAACGAGCGAATTGAATGCAGCACATCGGGCAATACTAACTCCCACTGCGAAATATGGAGCTTACGAGTTTCACAGACGGCCAGATAATCCCGTTGTATCGCTCACATTGACCACTGCCTCTAGGATTATATATAGAAGTGTTGCTGCAGCCGATGCCTCGATGGTGCAAGTACGAAATGAGGTCGTGTGACACAAGGCCGAGCCCCGATCAGAGTGTGTATAGGCAGGCATTCCGAATAACGTAAACAATTGATTCAACAAGAAATCACGGTCTCAGCATCAGTACTGCGGCAAGAAAAAACAAAAGGAAAGCGTGAATACTCATCCACAACAGTCAACATATAATGGTTTTTGGTTGAGGACGGCAATGGACCTTTAAAGTCTAATCTAAGCTCAATCGCTCAAAAGGTTGAGTGGCTTTAACTAGTTGAGCATCTGGCGGTTTATAGAAGCTCGGCTTTATTTCTGCGCATACCGTACAGTCGTGTACTACTTTACTAACGTCGTCGACGGACTACGGTAAATTTTTTGCGCAAACATAATGATTAAGACGGGTGATGCCAGGATGACACAATGACACATGAATATTGTACAGCGTATTTTCACGCATGGCAGCACAATAGACCCTAGAAAGGGCGTCAGGAGCAGCGTTTAATTTCCCTGAACGATACGCAATGTCAAAATCGAACTCCCTAAGCTCCATCCGCAAACCCAGTACTTTGTCATTCGTCATTTTGCCATGATTATTGTTGTCATACATGAAAGCCACTGACATCTGATCAGTTACAATTTTGAAACGGCGACCGGTCAAAAGATGCGCCATTTCGTAACAGCTTCTACGATAGCTAAAGGTCAATCTACACCAGTGATTTTCAACCGGTGTTCCGCGGAAAACTAGTGTTCCGTGAAAGATCGTCAGGTGTTCCGCAGGAAATTTGATAAGTTTGACTGGTGTTCC
>JGI24158J21664_10013212_pt1 | contig 10906 bp, 8 predicted proteins | sample Ectturendosymbi3_FD_21664 | JGI IMG/M metagenome (IMG submission 21664)
GAATGACAATAACGAACACGAAAGTAAGGACGCAAACCAAGGAATGCACAGCAAGCAATCAACGCGCGCAACTGTTGCGCTTTAGGGAATTGATTACCACACTGACCTGTCTAGTCAGCTCTTAATCTGTAAAACTTTAGGTTTCAAACAATTTGGTTAGGCCTAGCACTATTCAACCGTACTGGCTACCAGTGATGGAGTCTCGAGACTTGGTCTCGGTCTCGAGACTCGACTTGAGAACTATTTTGGCGAGTCTCGGTCTGGAAGGTTTCAGATCTCGAGACTTTGAATATTGCAAAGAAACGGGTCATCAAATTTCTATAATTCTACGATTTTTCTGTTGTATTTGCAAGTAAGAAACAACTAAAACACGTCGGAAAAATGCTAGAAATTTGAAAAATATTGAAGTCAGAAGTGATGACGACATTTTGAAAAAAAATTTGAATCTCGGTCTCGAATTCAAGTCTCCAGTCTCGGAGTTTTTGATGAAGTCTCGATCTCGTCTCGAAATTGTAACCAGGTCTCGGTCTCGAAGATTACGGTCTCGACTACATCACTGCTGGCTACTGTACTGACTGCACATTACGCCTGTGAAACTACTGTATTCTTGAATGGAAAATACAATAATACAACATACATTTCTAAAATGTAACCAGAGTAAAAAAAACCTGATTTTCAATAAAAACCGCAGAACCCCAGATAAAACAGAAAAACCACAGATCTAGTGAAAAAAACATCAGTACCAACACTGGCAGCAATATGCGCCAAAACGCCTACTATTGTAACTTGAAGCGAACCATCCTTTTGTTGCGCATTAAAGACCGACAGCAGAAGAATCCGCTGCAATGGAGCATACATAAGTGAACTGCAAGCTTACCACTGCATGACACCGTTGGGGACCGCAAACCTGGCTCTTGTGCAATGTGAGTGTCTTGCCGGCAAACAAACTTTCACTGCAAGAATCAAACCACTTAATCGAAATTGAGCTGCTGATTTGACAGTTTCTAGAACAGTTTGGTTGCAACGCCCAATTTCCAGGGGGGGGGCAAATGGCCGTTTTGCCCCCCCCCTGCGGGCGCCCATGCTACTGTTATGCTGTCAATTCCAAGAAATTTTGGGCTGAGAACTACATTTCCACCAGCAAAGTTTCTGCTTTGTAACCAACCGGCAGATGGGTCAGTTGATCTCTAGAACTTTCAGAGGCATGAAATTGTAACCGAACATGAAATTTGAAAGGAATCTAGCACGAATTTGGACTTTTCCTGCACCATGACAAACTGCAATCTTTCACACACCAACGACGCGTTGAATTTATTTATCACATAGGCCTCACAACAGCGCCGGATTTCGGGGGGCTCTAGGGGCCCGGGCCCAGGGCCCCCCACCAAACAGGGGCCCACAACCATGTTTATATTTTTAGCCATATGTGCATGCCACCTAGTCGTTTTTGTTAGCAAGGAAAGTTTGTAGACGCTATTGAATTATCGGTCGTCCAGACGGCAGTATTTCACTTATATATTGCAGTATTCGATATTGTGACCAAACAACTATTACTCTTATTGTTTTCCTGAAAGTCGGTCAGGTATCTGGATCTAGTGAATGCACGGCCACGCCACGTAGAACATATTAACGTGTGTCTCAACTCATTACGTACAGATTTTGTGTCTGCCTTCTCAGAACGCGTATGAGTAGCATTGTTAAGTGGGGCTACCACAGGTCCTCTTTTTGGAGTGCATGTCCACTTTTTTCATGAGAAATTAAATTATCTCCGAGTAAATTCACAAATGTCAAAATATCCTACTTTTTACATTTCATGTTTTACATAGCTATCATCAGTGGCTTAACTAAAGGTTTGAATTAGGGTGATAAACTTAGAAAAAAGAGGCCACTGGCAACTGTACAGGGCCCACTAGCCAACACTCAGAAAAAACTTGAGAAATGATGGTGAATCCGGATGCGAATGGCTGAACCAAAACCTTGAATCACCAGAAAATAATCCCAAAAACACACAAAAACAACAACCTACTGAAAACCTAAAGAATGCTTAAACCGAAATATAAGCGGGAGACCGCTTTTACATTCAGCTTGCCGGGTGGGCAATTCGCCCCTCTGCTCCACAACAGTTACGTCACTGGCAATATTGTATCGACATAGAGCAAGCTGTATACTCAACTGCACCAACGCCCAAACTTGTTTGGGTTCGTGCAAAAAGAGCATCAACCAACTGCAATTTATAGTAAAATGATGGGAACATGAAAGATGAGCAAAATATTTTGAAACTTGCAATTACCATTGAATGATTCAGCGAACTGATAAAGATTGCACAGTTATACTTCGGCGTTATGGCTCATTACGCTAATGTGGAACAATTTTTTCCTTGATGCAGCCACAAACCTAAAAGAAAGAGAAATCTTTCTAATTGAACCAGTTTCTACTCTGTTAAAGCTGGTGTGCAAATTGAAACAAGTAAATAAAGATTTTGTGTGTTTTGACTGAAACATCGTCGGCACTGCACGTCTTACTTCAATGCTTGAAAGTTACCAATAGGCCTAATTGTAATTTGACTGGTTAAGTGTAGATAGTACGCTCAAGTAAGTGGCTATCGTAAGCCGTCCTCTCTTTTTGCGATGAAAATGTGGCAGTTTTATTGAGCTCATTAATAATTAAACATGGACAGGAGGGGGATCGTCATCTCAACAAGTGTGGAACTTATCGAAGTGGTTTGAAAAGATGTAAAAAACAAAAGAGGCAAAAACAAGAGAAGAAGAAGTTGCAGCCAAGTCAAGAAACATTAAAGTGACTATTTTGCTGTGGAAGTGAAGACCAGCGGAGACATTTCTGCGGAACCTGTAAGAGGACAGAAAATCAAAGAACATGTTGTGACAGATTAAGATCTACGTAACGATGAAAATAGACCTAGTTTAGCAGTGCAGTAGCAGAAGAACGCCGTCAGAGGATTACGTCATAAATATTAATGATATGTGGAAATACTAGGCATTTCATGGATCATCCCCTATATGAAAATGTTGTATCCGCACATGGGGCCTCCCACCACGCCTGGGCGCCAGGCCCCCCACAATCTAAATCCGGCGCTGCCTCACAACAAGAAGGTTTTTTGTTTGGAGTGCCTGAGATTTAAATCAGTTGCGTTTGTCAATAATTGGAGGTGCGGGGCATTTTTAAAATTACCTTTGCATTGCTATCACTAATCCTACTTTCAAGACGGGTGAATTAGACAGGGTTTCTCCTAAGAGACGTTTTCGGAATATGTGACTACGTTGTTCCCGGTTAGGCCAGGTGACTATTCTTAGATCTCAGCTTCGACAGTTATGTCAAGTGACCAAAATTCCCGAAGTAAGTTTGACAAGGGGGTATCATTTGTTAAACGTTCGTTTTTTGAGTATGGCTGCTAATTTCAAAAAGATATCAGAGATCGTTGGTTTTATAGACAGAAATGAGATTTTCTTCCTGTAAAACATAGAAATGCCGAATTCATATCTTCCAACCTTTGCAACTCATTTGTTACAATTGCCTGATTTCAGGGGCAATTTTTGTGAAATTTCATTCGATTGCGGCATCATGCTTATTCAACCGTGGTGCAACTTTTTCGCAAACAGTCACATATAATAATGTAGTTTTGCCCGCACACACGACGTCCATAGTACAAACACACACATTCTACACAACGCTGGTCAATAAAAACAGACAAAACAGAACGTTTTACAACAGGGTTGGAGGCTGAATCACCGGTGTCAGAGAAATTTTTGACTTCACGCCGTATACACATGCACAGAGAAAAATTCTGTATATCAAATACGCTGAGAAAACTGATGACTTGGGCTTAGCGGCTGGTGTTTAGGTTTGTGTGTCGGGTTAGGGTTTATGTTACAGTTAGAAAAAGAAAAAGAATTATGGTCTAAGATTTAGTCCAATATTTTTCACTGATTTTACTTATTCCCGTACTGTAGCTAGTTGTGAGTGTCTGACATCTAACCAAAAAGTTTAATTTACAAAAGACACATCAAAAAGTAATCCCCAAACTTTATTCCTTTACTCTGAGAAGCAGCATAACTGGCAAAAAATAATAGGTTAGAAATTTCGCAGAGGTCAGAAATTTCGCTTGACACCGGGCTATAGAAACGTATTTTAAAGAACTTTTTCTAACGGCGTTGGACGCCGAGCCTAAGGTTTACATAAGCATTCTTAACACTATTTGTTCTCTTGGTGCAACTAAGGTTGCGAGATGGCCGGTATTTCACCGGCCTGGCCGGTATTTTACTACCAATTTAGCAGAGGCCGGTAAAAGGCCGGTATTTTGAAAATCAGTGCCTGAAGCCGGTATTTTGAAAATAAATAAGTCTCCGTAACTTCAAAAAGAACTAACGCAGAATTTCTCAAATTATATCGACTCTAGTAGTGAATCTTGTCAGGACAGTTCTTTCAGCAAAGTTCATTTGCTGCTGTTGAAGCAATCCATAGTGCGATTTTCACGTCACAAACACACCGAAATATGATAAGCCAGCCAAAATACGGGCAAATTATTAATTGTAGCTTAACGTAATACATTTATTTAAAAAAAAAACGTTGTTTTGCTGCATTTTCGCTTTGAAACCTGATAGCTTTTAACTAAATTTAGGCTGAGGACTGTTTCCCGTTTTAGTGTCTTTCTGGGTTAATCCCAGTACCACGGCCTGGCAAAAAGGTTTAGTAAGGTGTCATATGAGTGTTAATCAAGTATTGAACGCACCTACCTACTAGATCACTTTGGCTCCGACGCTTTACAAGACCCTAACGATTGCAACCAGTGCAGGCCCTGAAACCTTAGAGCCTTAAAAACTTTCACACATATCATGGATGCCAGAAAGAGCCGTTTTCCCCAAACACACCTGATCCGTTATGCGCCAAAGGCACAAGACACCTGAACCGTTTTTCCCGAAATGGCAACATTCAAAGATCCCCCTCACCCTTGGTATAGGTTATCTTTCAAGTTTGGGATCTTCATTTGTGATAGAAATTCAAGCACATGCTAGAAGAATAGGGCTAGAACGAATTTGCTAAAACTAGACGAAAATTAGACAAGTTTACTACTGTAGTAGCCTATACATGTGTCACACAAAATCCATGACTACACTAGTTGAGTACGGAACCAGGTGTTTGTATGAGGATACAAATTTTTACTCTGTCCTGATCGTTCGGTCTGCATATTGATTAAAACTGAAATGTTCTCATTTTCGGGAATGTTGTGAAGAGAAGTTTTATCTGCGTGTCAGGCATTTGCAGAATCCCATGGAAATATTTTCAACTGCAGCAAAGCCGTTTGTATGATGTTTAAGGCTAAGAGTGCAATAAGCACAGTCACCCCATTATTGACACATGGGTGGTAAAAATCTAAAATCTGTTAACCACTGCAAATATCTGGGAGATGTACTGGATTCTGAGCTCTCAGATGACAAAAACATTCAGAGATAACTGCTGCAAGAATATTGTGCAGCAAACAAGCTGCGAACCTCTTTTACCCGAGATTCAAATGCAATCAAAAATGTATTTTTTCGTTCTTTTTCCATGTATGCATCACCACCATGGTGGAATTTCAGAACGTCATGCACGCAGAGATTGCGTGTGGCCTATAATTTTGGATGCAGAGCTCTATACAACCTGCCCTGGAGAACGAGTGTTAGTAGTCATGACTCGTCAGGTTCAATGTAACATTCCTACATTTGAGGCATTATTAAGAAAAAATATGCCCTTGTTTCTCGAAAGATGCAGAAGGTCTAATAACGTAATGGTTGCCTGCTTTGACGCAATTAGATTGTTTATATTCGTCCATATTCTTTGAACACTACAACTGCATTTTACTTTGCGTCTGAGTGCTCGGACATTGCAGTGTATGTTCGTTTGAGGGTGTGTATGTCACAATGCATTCGTGCCTTACCTGGGTTTGACCAGTTCAGAAATTAGCCTCTTACTCTGCAGTACTGTAGTGTTGCACCTAGAATTGCCAGATGCGTTTTGTAGAAATACCGGCCATTTTGATTTGCCAGCAGTGCCAGATCTAAGCTGTGTCGTATTTTGCAAGCGGCACAGGGAAAACAGAGAGACAATCAGTATTGTTAATAATGATTCGCTTTGCCCCTAACAAAAATAATCACACGGTCCTAGAAGAACAAGCGGTTTGATGAGGCAGTAAGTGTTATGTTAAGATTGCTCTTATCAATTTGAAAGTTTCAGCAATTTGCACAGTTCAACAGTACCCTTTTGGTATGAAGCTTCACGAGGGCAAATTGAGGCCTGTTTAAAAAATAGTACACGAACAAATAGATAAAAAATGCCTTAGAAAATACGAACGTTTCAAACTATCTACCAAGATTTGACACTTCCAGCATATTTGTGGTTAAATACCAATCATTTATGAAATTTTCGATAGACAATCTCTCTCAAGATAAACCTTGTGAGGAGATAATTTACCAGTAGGACAAAGAAAAACTACAATAGGATTTCTTAAAAATGATCAGAATATAAAATTTCATCCTTATTCTTTAATAGTTTCTACACACGTCAAAATTGGCATGTAATATTTTAAAAATTTCGGGGAGGGAAAATGCCTCAAATGCCCCCCTCGTTGTGCGCCTGTCTGATTTCAACAAACGTCCCGAAGCAGTTTGACCGACGTAATTTTCCCTTGTAGGGGAAGGTAGGGCACAGTAGAACTAAAGACACATTCATCTTTTTTGATTTATTGAAAAACTTGAAAACGTTTACCTTTAAAGTTAACATGGTGATTTAGTCTCATACCAGCCGTGTTAGCCTACTAAAGTGAATTTGTCACTGATAGGACCCATTGTTGCGAGTTACAGCGCAAGTTGTGTTTTGGCTAGGCAAAAGGAATTTATAAAATCAGATTTAGATTGGGGTTTTGCCCACGTTAATCAACAACTTCTGTTCTGAGTTTTTGTGACGTTGTAGTCAGGGCAGTGCAACAGTAGTTGATAACGCCAGATTTCAATCTTTTTTAAAGCTGAGTTGCTACTTCTTCATTTTATTTTTTAGTTATGCATGGGGCACATCAACCAAATAAATATGGGGCACACTCAACACATTGCCGCAGGTCAGTCTAAGCAAGGTAAAGCTTGAGGGATTATATTGAAATGCAGTACAGAGTAATTCTAATCTATGAGCATTTTCAGGTTTATTATGTGCTTAGAAGCACATTATACTTCGATGGTAAAGCATGAATTTCAACATACTGCATTGGTTTCATTTAATTTTTGGTAATCACACAAATTTGTTCTGCCATGTAATGATAGTGAATAATTAGAATGTGAAAAAAGTGGCGAGGCAGTCAACAAGTGCCTATTTTACGTGGGATATAAGGTGAGCATTATGCAATGCATGCAGCCCAATTTTTATTGACCATTCAAGTGTACCCCGTGCTCATGCCGAGTGTGGCGCAGACACGGGGCACATTCGACAGAAACAGCACTCTTTTTACAATGGTTGCAAAATTTTATCTTAGGGGCGTTGTTTTGATGTTTTGGCATGATATTGTGTATATAGAGTTGCTTTATTGTGTGACAAATTCTGAGCTTGTTCAGACTTGAATTAAAGTAGCAGTGGTTGCAAATGCAAAAAAGCGTCGACGGTACCCCACCTTCCCCTTGCATAGTCTACTGCATGAAAATTATTCATAATATATATAAATTATAATACGGGGAAAATATGTCCCCTACCCTTTTTGTTTTTACACTAGGAATGATCAATTAAAGGAACTAGTTGCTTGTGGTGGAAAACTATTGGAAAATTTATTGTGAAATCCTGAGCGCCGAAAAAATTTGAGATAATAATACAAGTAATATTTTTGATAAATTACAGTTTTCCACATGTAGAATTTTATCTGCATCTTGCATTCATGCTCGTAGGTGATTTTTCATAAAATTTTGGCGCTTACACTGAAATTGTCCCAGTTAAGTGACTGTGAAAGGTTCAATCCAACCACGCTGCCACAATTTCAGATGGCTAGCAGTGGGAAGATTTTCGTTGGATTTGCAATGGTAGAAACTGATTTTTATTTGTATCACAGCGATAGACAGTAGCGTCGAGACATTAAAATGTGAATTCAGTTGGTGTATTGCCTGCGACCCTCCTAAAAGAACGCTTTTCGTAGCTGAAATATCTTTTGTATGTCTCAGTTCTCAACGGTAGGACATAATGTTGTGCGTGAATGTAATCAACAGCGATCATCTTGATATTTCATTCGTTTGAGTAGCGAATGCAAATTTAGCAGTCGTACATTATTTGATATAATAGCATCATTCGTTTCATGGCTTCATTACGGGCTTACTTTCTTCCCATTTGCGTATAAGCTGCCTCGTTCTGCGTTGTGTTTAAACACACATTATTAAATGAAGGTCTTCTAAATTTCGGGCGCATAAAATGATATTGCAGTGTTGGTAGATTTTGTTGTTGATCATTGAAACTTGGACTGACACGTTGTGAAACAAAACATATCTTTCACTCAGGTGCGGATTTACCATTAGGCTAAAGAGGCTTACGCCTAGGGCCTTCGCTTTCGGTGGGCACAAAAATTTTGGGAGTAAGGACAATTTCCAACATTTCTCTGAACAATTATATTTGTATTTTTGTTTTGGTTCAACGCACGTTTTTTTACTATGCCAGTACCAAAATATCTCTATAGAGGAATGAGCGCGAAGGATTGAAGTGAATCACGCTGATCTTTCTCTTTTTATGGCGTTGAGAATTGGTTCTTGTCGCGTATGCTGTGTGGAAGAAAACGCTTTGTTATGAGCACAACACAACACAGCCAGTTTATTAACGTGGCTTAAAAAACTAAAAGGCCAGTACCTTCAAGAAGAAAAATAAGACACACTACACTAACATCCAAACTGCGACCGATCGCCAGACCAACCAACGCATAATGCGATACCGGCGGATAACCAAGCACACGAAGCATTGCGGCAACCAAGCAAGCGCCATGCAATGATTACGAACGCGCGACCACTGAACACAAGAAACGGCATAATAACCACAGGCACATTCCACGGCATTCACCCCCTCTAAAAATAAACCGGTTCACCATATCTGTCCGGGGGTACACCACGAGTACTTCGCGTGGAACGACGCGGCTCAGCATTTGCGACATCGTTTAAGTTAGAATGATTATCATTTGCGTCAATCGTTGGTGACGGACTCGACGAAGTTGGACCGCTATTCTGCTGCTGCTCATTGTTCAAGGGAGGGGAATCGATTGCTACCTCGGAAACAGGGACGTCTACCACCGGGTCAGGAGCATCCAGTGTTTGCGTCCGAGGACAAGGCGCTACGTCGCACAGAGAAACATTCTGTTCTTGGCCATCTTTGTGACGAACATTCGCATGCATCGGATTCGCATGCAATAGCTCTACTTCCTCTATCACATCGTCATGTTTACTGGAACGCGCATGTTTTTTTAACACAGGACCCCTCCGCAAACAACTTCTTTACATCGGATTCAATGTAAGCAGTGTCCACTGCACTATAACGACGAGACGTCACGCATACAGGACGCCAGTCTGACGTAAGACAATTGAACAGTGGAGGACATTCCACAGTTGCAGCTGCCACCGCACAGGCTTTGTTATATGCAGCACGTAATCGCTTCATACTAGTCTGCGTGTGTTTGCTCCACAATTGGCAAGCATACATTGGCATGCAATAGGCACGAAATAAAGTGTGTTTTACTGCTGGATTGCACTGATCAAAAGTGCCTCGGAGTTTGTTTGCTGCACAGTATAGTGATTTCACCTGTCTCTGAATGTCATCATCATCCTTCAATAATGCATTTATCCACACGCCAAGATATTTCACTTGGTTTAAAAATTGTACACGTACCCCATTTAGGCAAACATTTGATGGGGCAGGTTGTTTATACTTTTTTGGGCAAAAAAGAACACCAATTGTTTTGTTACAATTTAAAAAAATGATTTCGTGTTCAGCAGCATAGTCACCACAAATATTCAGAAGACATTGCAGGCCACTAATACTGGGGCTGAACACACATACATCATCAGCGAACTTTAGATGATTCACAACCATATTTTGCACAGCACAGTGCATCCCAGCTGAATTGAGAGTTCATCAAGGTAAACAGCAAATAAGTATGGGCTCAGGACTCCCCCTTGCCTTACCCCATTGTTACAGTAAAGGGGCATGAGTAGTTGGTACCCCATTTTACTTGCATGGTCTGTTGCCTGTACCAGCTCAACAATGGTTTTACTATGCACATAGGTACATTGCGCTTAATTAATTTAGCAAACAGCAGGTTGTGATTAGTTCTGTCAAATGCTTTAGATGCATCTAAGGAAGCTTAAAACACTGGAGTCTCTTTGTTTACATTATAAGTCACAGTCTGTTTAAGAAGAAAAATACACATGTCAGTGCCATGTTTTGGGTTGAAGACAAACTGGTTGTCTGTTGTGGCCAAAAGTGGGCAAATGCATGACAAGATGTAGTGTTCAAACAACTTGGAGATGATAGTTGCAAGGGAAACAGGCCTATAGTTTCCAGCATCACTTATGTTCCCATCCTGGTTTTTGCAAATGGGTGCAATGACTGTTTGCATGAATTCCTGAGGAATTTTGCCATGCATTAAACACACATTGAATAGACTGCTTAGGTGGTTGCGCACACTCGAATCAGCATAGGAAATGTGTTGCGCGCGATTTGCGCGATTCAGTTGCGCGATTCAAGGGTAGTTTGTGCAGCAGAGATTTAATTTTGAAGCTGTTGCACATCAGCTCATCAATCCCTTTAAAATTACTATGTGAGTTTATATTTTGATGCACAAAATTGCCAATTCCACAGTTTTTTGATGAGTTCAACAATGCTGAAAAGTGTTTTCTCCACATGACAG
>JGI24158J21664_10013213_pt1 | contig 10905 bp, 4 predicted proteins | sample Ectturendosymbi3_FD_21664 | JGI IMG/M metagenome (IMG submission 21664)
TACGTGACAAGCAACGTTACAGCAAAACCAGATACATTTCTACCCGAACCAAATCCATGCTATGCTATGGTCTTTCACATGTGCAGCTGTAAAACTACCACTGTTTCAAGAAAATAATCTTTCTAACAGTATGCTACACAGGGTAAAATGTCGGACAGACGCAGTAAACCATCTTTCGCGGTCTCTAGAAACCTGAAAAATGCTAAATATCATTTTATTGAAGCTAATATTGATAAACTAACAGAATCCAGTGAAACCACACCAAGCTCTGTTTCAACATCAACTTGGCTATGTGTAACATCTAACATGAAAAGCACTTCACGCAGGACATGACAAACGTCACTTTTATTTTTGGATCTTCTCCAAATACGAACCTGAAGAGAAAAAGTGGGGGGACATGACATATTATATCCCCCTCACCTGAAAAAATGGGAGGACACGTCCCCCGTGTCCCCCACCAAATTGCGCCCTTGACTACTGTTATAAAGCAAGCATCTTTTCAGTTGGTTCAAATGAAGTTCACTGTTTTATCTTTCCGGTCTGACTACAGTGTACAAACTTCAAGATTCCTAAACGTAAACAAAAACACAATATGCTTCTAGTTTGGTGCTTGTTATGAAAATTACTCTAAAGTCAGAACTTTAAACAACTTGCAATAGTCTTTTTCTGGCGATTCTTGATTCCACTGCTATATTAATGCTTTCTCAGTCTTTTACAAAATAGCTTCGTTTGTTGGGTGACGGATTAAATCAGGCACAGGTGCTGATGAGTGGCATTAAGGACAGATGAGACTCCGCTTTAGGCCTTAGGCCTATAGTGTTGTTGAACAGAAACACAAAAACTCAACAATTGCACACTTGAGAAAAAGACATAGATAAAAGCATAAGGTAAGCCTAAAGGAGTATAATTGATACTGTTGTCTTACTCATGTATTCAAGTATTTGCCGAAAACAATTTTTTCGAAATGGAAAATTTCGTTTGGGAGATCATATCACGCAGTGAGAAAATCAAGCGAAAAAGAATGATTCTGAGAAGTCTTACAACGTTGTATAAAAAACAAGAACACCGAAGCTAAAATTTTAAACTGTAAAACTGCCGAGAACCTGAGGTGCAGGCGCACATCAAGCAGTGTACCCTGAGCATGTCGTCAATTTTTATGAACCAGAGATAGTGGCCTCTGCAGGCAATTGGAGCGCTCGATAATACTTGACTACGAGTAGATCCAGGCAAACTGCCCCTCGCTCGGAGTTGATTCCAGCTCCACATCATTATTTAATTTCAGTGTTTGATTCAGACTCAGAAGACTTAAGCTAATTCACCGCTTGCATTATAACGGATTCTTACTTTTGCTTCTTTTTTTGTGTGTATACGCGCTGCTTGCGTGCCATGCGGTACTACTCCTTGCGTTTCATTTAATGGCGCAAAAGTAAGTCTTTGTCGACGATGCAGACACTTATTTTTCGAAACGACCAAAGTGATTGAATTTCAGAGTAATAATTGGTTTTTGCGCTGTTTTTCTTATACAAGCATGAAGTTTTTGACGAAAATACTTGCTACATTCTGGGGAAAGTAAAATCAATCACTTTTGCTTCTTTCAGAGCAGCATCTTTGAGTGAAAGCGTTGGAGAAAATGTTTTTATTTTTTTTAGCAACAGATGTAACATTTCACTTTCCTTACAAACAGCTATTCCCAAATCCAGGTACTGTTCTTGCTCTACTATAAATATTAAAATGCAGCATTTTTGTTTGATGTTCGATCAGCACGTCTGAAAATATTTACTGGCAAATTTGCCATGGCCAAAAAGTACAAAACTACAACACTTGTTGCTGCTTTCTGACAATGGATTCTGATATTTGTTCCTGCATTGTCAGAACAACGGACTTTTTTCTTGTGGGTGTAATCAGTTTGGTATATCTGGTAACTGCCGCATCAAAAATGAATTACAAAACGCTTGTAGGCATAAAGTTAAAAATTATTTTTTGTGTTTTGCTTATATCTTTTTTGGTAAATTTTGAAGCTGGAATTTTTTAGCTCAATCAGCAAGAAAATTGGCGATGGTGATGACGAGTGTTGAAAAAGCAGTTTATTGGGAGAATAATATTTGGTTTCACCTTCAAGCAAATACCCGGCAAATATGAGCACTTGCTTCCAACAGCCACTTGTCTACCTGATCAGTCTGCTTTGCATCAAAGGAAACCTACGTGGTGGCAAAGAGTTTATTTTCCTCCAACTTCAACAACAGGAAACCGAAGAAACGTTTCACGGGAAACAGCGAATATTTTGGGAGACTGATGATTTCCTGCAAGGAAAATCCAAACTCCGGTATTTGCTTGGAACAGCCGAAACAAGACATGGTGGATGACTGGCAATCTGCCTGCAAGTGCCCGCTGACTGCCGGCCAATAAGAAGGAGTTCCTGTTGGTATGAATTTACTGCATGCTTTCAGTTTGAACAGAATGCCACCATTTATTTCAACGTTTGGTTTCATATCAATTATCTACCAATCAGTTCTGGATTAAGATGGCGCCGGTCCCGCAGCATATAAACAGCGCAGGGCCCTAAGTTAAAAGTACACTTGAATAAGTGAACAACTGTTAAATTATAAATTATGTGAGCACCCATGTAACTACAGTTATGCATACTGAATTTCTTAAGTACAAAAAACCTGGTCTTAAATCGCAACAGGTGGACAGTTATAGACTAAATATCTTTTTTACCAAAATGTATATACGTATCGTTTTACCAAGAAGGAATACATTACTGTATAGCTCACAAGTACAGTGGAGAGGCAGTAATTAATGCTTACAGACTCATCAACAAATTGTCTCAACATCAACAAATTATCAGTAATTAAAGCTTACAGATTCATCAACAGATGTGATCATTTCTATATCTCGATAGTGGATAGTCTCAGTAAGTGTCGAGGTCGATTGCCAAAAGCAGCAAACCTACAGCTTAAGATTGCATTTACTAGATATTGGCATAGAGAATTTGTTTATGATCCTGGCAGCGTCTATTTCACATAGACCTTCATGCTCTATAGCCTACTCTTTGATATCAGGCTGTTCAGCTTGTTTTGTCTCATGGTGCTCCTTTGTTCATTCTACCGCCTTAATTTTAAGCAATGCCCGTTCTCCACTGCCGTTGGTCACCATGAGAGTTAAATAAATGCGCAAATCATATTTGATGCATTTGTAAAAAAGATTCGAAGTACATTAACCAATGGTTAATAAATAGATGCCAAATCCAAGGCTGCCTACAAGATTTTTTGAAAAAAACGTATAGATTCACCAAAAATCCCAGATTTGATCAGAAACTCCCAGCTAGACACAAAATTAGACCAATGTTCCCACTATCTACCCTAACTGAGCATCTTTAAGTCGCGAAACGTGCTATTAAATATATACTGCAACTTTCGCAATGAACTTTTGTGTCTGTCGGAATTATTATATCGCAGTAACATGGACTTGTTTGCATTTCTGATGGTGATCTGGCAGAATTTACAATAATTAAATATTTATTCCCCGTGTCCTTCTGTAGCTACCCTTTGAGATTTGGATCTTTTACCCACTCCTCCAATTGCTGTGTGTACCACTTAATCGTTTTCTTTAGGCTTGCTTCATTAGTACCACTTGAACTGACAGCTCCTAGCTAATATTTACAGCTTATACGTGTAAGTACCTTGTTCATCAGTTATGCTGAAGACAAACGTACGTTGACAAAACAAGATAAAAAAGATGACACTAGAAATAAAGTTTAATCATACCCTATCTGAAATCACCGCTATACGCTGTAAATTCCTGAAAACACCAGATCTCCAAAAGAAAAACCCAGAAACCCAGAAAGGCATTGAAAACCCCAGATCTGTTGGCAAAACCCCAGGTTTGGCACGACTGGCCAAATAATTTTCGAATTAAAAGTACCAAAAAGTTAGCGCATTTTATAGAACAGGTCAATGTGATTAATAATGTTTTTTAATGCCATTCATAACAATAAAATCAGGCAATACCTTCAAACTGCTGCAATTAGGCCTCATTGCGTAAGTGGTCGCATAATGTTGCAAATAACTGTAAAAATACTTTATTTTTCAAATCACAGTAATCTAATGTAAAAGCATTCAATTAAAACATTCGTTTAATTGTATATGACAAATTTAGCAAAATAGTGACTTCTTGGACTAAAAAATTATGTACATACAAACAAGGATGGATATTAGGGGAGGTGAACGAAGCGGTGGCTTCGGGCTCCACTCTTTTAGAGATGCCGTGAGGGTCCCCCTTTTGAAAGTTTCACAGTTAATTTTTGCATTGTTTTGTTAAAATATTATTAATCACTCTCTCTAGAGCCACATTTAAGCTCTGAAGCAAGTCATATGCAACTTTAATGTGTAGTTAAAGAGCAAATTAAAATCAAATGACTTCAAGCAATTTACAATGGGAAGTTTACTTTCACGCAGAAGCAAATTATCAGACAAAATGAGAAATTTACCTTGCTTTCAGCGAATAAAGTTTCTGTATAGCATGTGCAAAATAGGGTCCCCTTTCTGAGAGTTTGCCTCGGGCACCTAAATTCTAATATCCACCCTTGCATAATAAAGAACAAATTTAACACAACGGACCGTGGGGCCCCCAAAAGCATGTGGCCCGTAGCAATTGCTACATTTGCTACTATTGTTAATCCGGCACTGCCACCAATAAATTTTCAATACTTCAACTGGGCACTTATACAAAATGACCGAGGGCTATTAGCAATCTGTTAGAATGGTATTTAAAAACAAATGTGCACTTCTGTTTCTTGTAAAAGCGAGAAGGTGTTTTCGTCGAAATGTTTTGAATATAAAGTTATAAAGCTGAATGTTCGCAAATGTTTGCTAATTTTGTTTGGACGTTTTACCTCCAACACTGCAAAAATATCATCCAAACGATCCGAACCAAAGACGCGCGTATATTGTTTCTCCCTTGAAAAGTTCACTTTGCCTGCATAGCTAAAGGGTAAGACTGATGACGGGTGATACAAACTTCCCACTACATCGCAATTGCGGAGGTTTTGTGAATATTATGTTACCACTCACTATGGAGAAAAGCTTGAACATCTTTTCAAAAAAATCCAAACACAATGACAACATTCAAAATTATTCATATTTAACTTCAACGACACACTAAAGTTTCGAACAGTTTAGATAAAACACACCAAACAGGGTTGGTCAGCTGTTCTAAATAAGTGATTGCGAATGAAACAAAAGTTTGTAAAATTTTAAAGAATGATCACTTTCACGTTTTTTCAGTGACTCATATGTCATTCGGAGCAGTTCGCCTGAAACAAAAATGGATCGCTTGTAATCAATTGAAATTTGTGCATGATAAATCAGCGCATTTGAACAAATGAACAAATTTCACCACTTAAACAAATTCACCCCAAAAAGTAACCTTTCAAAGTTACCTTTGTAGAACAACCCAAAGCTATTTATCTCGATGAGTGTGAAGATGACTGGTTTCATGAAATCGACGCGGAAACTAATATTTAAAAAATGATTTTGCACCATACCAAGTAGTTGCGTTTTACCCAATTCCGTTCTTTCTGATATGTGACGTCTCGCTCTGCGGTTTGACTTTGGTATTTACCAATTTGCTGCAGGGCTGTAACTCTTCGATATCTAGCGCTGATAACATGCTGCCCTTCATCGCTGGCGATAGTTCGGCACTTTGCAGTGTGCGCTTAGGTCTTTAGAACGGACAGCATGCCGACTCGTAAGTTTTTAGTTTTTCAGTGACTCACCAGTTTTATTCATTGCCTTGCAAATTTTATGTTTTTTTTATCTTGTGGAACTGACGATGCTCCTTTGAGCGAAATTAATATTCCTGTTTTACTAACCTGTGGCCAGATTTTTGTGGAAGACTTCTATGAGCATTCATGTGCAATATTTTGATATGGAGCAATTATCGCCACAGGAGGTTCGATCGAGCCTCTCTAGTGGTCAGGCAGATTCCAACAGAACTCAGTACAACGCTAGAGTAACAAAGCATCAAAAAGTAACAGTTAACATAAAAATGTATACTTCCGTTGAAACTGAAAAGTCTTTCCTGCAACAAAAGCTATCAACAAAGAAATACTCAAGACACGAATAATGCAAGTAGTTGTTTGCTTTGAAATCGAAGTCTAGCAGTTTAAAGTTAATGCCTGAAGTTTGAAATTCCGCACTGACTTTAAATGCAACACTTACATCAGTCTTTACATCAGTCTACATGGAAATTTAGAAAAATCAAGGAAGTTATTCATAGTATATAGACTAATTTTCGTGCAAAATTAAAGTCACAAACAATGAAAAATTAATTCAACTAACCGGAATCCAAGCTGTTTAAAACGAACTTTTTTGGGTTTGGTAGATGGGCCAGACATTGCGTTGTTACACAAAAGTGGTATGTGGAGAGAAATTTTTGTACATCTGCGAAGAGTTGAGGGCAATTTTTCCTTGCCGGATCTATAGTGGCATAAGTAGAGGTTGTACAAATGGTTTCAAAACATCGTTTATCAGGAATAAAAGTTTAGGAAGCAAGATTAACTGATTGTGAAGAGGAAAAAATAGCGGCCTGGCATTGTAATTCACGCATTGGCATTTGCTCTTCAAATTGTGCCGAAAAAACACCATAGGGATAAAATATGGGGCTGCTTGTGGTGTGTCTCTAAACTGACAAAAAAACTTTGCTTGCAAAAGAAAACTAGGCGCTATATCAAGAAACAATTAGCACAGGAACATGGTATTTTTACCCCGCTACAAATTATGTCAATTCTATTTTGTGCTTGCAATAACCAACCTTTGCAATAGCTAAGAACGTGCCAGTTTATTTAAAGGAAGAAGTAGCATCCTTGTGCTAAAATTCACGTCCTTGCGCAGCATTCTGTTATTTGCGGAAAAACCTGCTATTTTTTAGACATAGTTTAGATACCTGATGAGTGGTGAGTGTAATACCCAGGTGTTAGTGAGAAACAGAAAGAACTAAACAAACATCTTGCCAGTGAACCAGCTTATCTTCTGGTAAAGTGGTGTGTGGTTGTTACTTTGATTGTGAAAGATTTAAATTTGATCAACATTATTAGGGCCATAAGATACATAAAAGTCCTAAATTTCTATTTGTAAATATTAACTTTTGATGAGTTTACGAAAACTAGTGAACCTGACACTAACCCTGCCATAGATTGGTGTGTCAGATTTTCGCATAGGATTATGTTGTGAAACACTACAAAACTGCGTGAATCGCAAACTTCTTCCCAAATTGTGCTTTGTGTTTTTGGTTTCGGAAGACTCCCGAAGATTTTTTGTGTTAAAATAAATAGGTTTGTAATATCAGACACTTTACAAAAAATATTATAACAGCTTGCCAGTGTGCAGTTAGAATTGGGGACGCAGTACGATTGTCCAGATTCAACGATAAAGAACAAGTAGAAGAGTGACGCAAATCCCTACAAATAAAGTATTCGTCCTCTTTATGTGTTATAATATATATGCCAGCCAGAGTGATAAACGTTAACCACGTATTTCCAACGTTTTAGCAAAAGTGATTACTATCATGAGTCAGGCAAGGAGTGAGTGGCTGAGAAACGTGCCATATACTTTGGTAAGCAGTAGGAAAAAGAGTGCTACAAAAATAGAATCAAAAGAGAAAAAATTATGACGAAATAATACGTGGTTAACGTTTAACAAAGAAGCTCGAAAGATCATCATTTACGTGACTCAGGGAGACTTGCATCGGTTGTAACTGCATGGTGACGTCACGGCTGATAAGCAAAGATGTGCTAAAGGTTTGAAATACATAGAAACATGGAATAGCTATTGCCTGGGCTCTGGTTTGCATTCAGCAACCCGTATCACTACCCACGATCTCTCTGTCGTAAAAGTCAACCCGAGGGTCTGAGACATCGTGAGCAGTGCGCGCAGATTGACAAGCTTGGTGATGTGCGATGCTTCTCTATAATGCTTTTCAAAGTGCGCTGGGCTTGGTCGACGTGGGAGGGACAGCAAATGCACGTCAACCTGTAAAAAAACATTGTAGCAATAAAGCAAGCTTGTCGATTTTTATCCGAAACCGCGGTTTCGGCGTGTTTGAAGTTTCTTGGCTATTTTCAAAAACCCTAACTTCACGAACTTCACGACATTCTCCTTGGTGAAGTTTCTAAGTTCTTAGCCTAACTGGCCAGATACGGCGGTCCGCGGACCACTGGGGCCCGTGACGAATGCACAACGGTCCGTGAAGATACGACAAAAATAAAAAGTCAAACATGCACATCGCACAATATGCAAACTGTCACAAATACTTACCGCATTGAATCGTAACTGAAATGGCTTCGCAAGTTTTTGTAATTGTCGATCTTGGTTGTTGCATCATTTTGAAATTCGCAATCAAAAAGTTGTAAAAAATTATCTGTCTGGTCACGAAAAAGAATTAGCCAGCCGAGTTGCCATCTGATGGAAATTTAATGATTAGTTTCAACCAAACAACTCTTTCATTTTTCTGGTTAGGTTTTGAGGACATTTTCAGCTCTTACAAATATGAAAACAAAATACAGGTTTAGACTTACCGTGTACTTTGACTTACGAGTTTTCCTGTCAGAAATAGCTGCGTGAGCTGATAAACTGTGCAGTAAAATGTCTAATAAGATTCTAATTTTGAAAATATCATAAGTAAAGACCTGTTGTTAACGAAATGTTTGTTTTCTCAGCGTACTTATAAGTTGTTCAAGATGCATTAATAAAGATGGAGTGAGAGTACTGTAGTGAAAAAAACGTTGATTTTACTGGCCAATAAGACTATTCTCGTATGCTAAAATATTACTTTATACGTCATTCAGAATAACAAAATATAACCAAAGTTTTCCATGAGTCAAAGCAACTAGGTTTATTAGTTTTAGCTATTACTCAAAAATATTTCAAAACATTTTGTTGTTTTGTTTTTTTGCAAAGTGTTGCTTGAGCAAAAACGTGCGAATATCAAATTGTGAAAAATAATGGAATTCGCTAAAGTGAATTATTAAGTTGAAACAAAAAATGCACACAAAATGTTGCTTTGACAAAAATACATATTATGCTAGAAAACACGTCGAAGTATGCGCAGTGCAACTTAGATATCTTTATAACCGATTGCAGACTTTCTCTAACACCGCTTTGAAGCAATGAAAAAGTTATTGTCGCGGCAGTTAAGCGTTCACATCTACAAACTCTATAACGTGTATCAGTTAAAGTTGTTTGAAAAAGCCCAAAGGTATTTGTATGATATGAAGCATACAAATTACAAAATGCTCACTAACAGGCAAACGCACTACTAGCACAGTTTCAAGCACCAATGTGATCATAACGGTAATTAAAGCTAACAAACGTAATAAAAAGGACATGGTAAGAGGCAATCAGTGCTTTACCTCAATTTTTTCCACAAACCATTTCCAGCAGACAAAATTTGTCATGGGATGGGTCAAAATTAAAATGTTTTTGCAGAAAGAAGGTTAGGCGAAGCTGTCATGTCTTCCGTGATGTAGATGCAGGCAACTATATGCTCACAAGAGCAAAAAGAATAGCAAACTCAGAAATTTTTGGGAATTCTCGATTAGTTGCGCAATAATTTCCAATTTAGTCAAACATAAAATTATTAAAATAAAAATAGAGACGTACTGAGCCCTTTGTCACTATGATATGGAAAGTGTTTTTCGATACTTGTCAAAACACGATCAAAGCTTTTGAAGCTTTATACTTGTCTACAAATTAGAAAACCCGTTGAAGTCAAAGTTTGAACCCTAGCTCTATCTTCGCAACGCACTGTTTTAATGAAATCGTTCTTGAAGACAGAACTGCTGAGCTATTACATTTCAAGTCGGTTCTATAATCGTGCTTTGCTTCCGCGTATTTCACAGTTGTAAAGCGAAACGCGATCCACCAAGCTTCCTTTCTGCAAAGCCCTATACGAAGCATGTTGCTCACGAGTATGCTTTATTACTCACGGTACGAGATGATCGTTACTTCTACCTGGTACCGTAGGTAACAAGGCAGCATCGAGAACCATTGAGTGCAAGAAAATCTGAAAACTCTTCGCTTCTGTCTTCTTGTTATGCTGCAGTGTCTAGTAAACATATTTTACCACATGTAACAGCATGCAACTACTTGTGCGGCTTAAATCTGCCTTTACTGTGCAATGGATCAAGTCGTCTAAACCTGCTAAAAGCCATCCAACTTAAAACGAACAAATTTTAAAGATACTCTTGCTTTTCTCACACTGCATCACTTCATTCCATATCTGATACCGATGCTGCGAGAAAACTGTTGGTCAGACAGAGTCTTTCGTTAGAGCATTGCCGTGTTTGTATGAAGAGCTAAGCGACAGAAACAGACCAACTCACGTTTCGCGTTGACTCGGTTCTCCATCAAGTTGTTCCACTTCTTTTCGGCCATCTGCCAAGTAATTTATAGCCGATTCAGCGGAAATGTGTCCCTTGTTAAAAGCGCAAACTTTTCTTTTTTTAACCGTTTTCCCTCTTCTTGGACCACATGCCTCGAAACTTTGGAGCTCATTGCGTCAGATCGTTAATAGTTCTTTTTCAGCGGAAGTAATTCCACGCAGCAAACAGCAGCCGCGACGTCGTACGCTGGCAGGAACGCAATAGGTATCCAATTGAAGAGGCCTTTCGCCGGCACAATCCTGCAAAATAGGAAGAGCAAAAATGTACGCTGCATCAGATTTCGTAAAACTAATCAGGACGCAAGTTGACTTCGCAAAACTGGACTATCTGGAAAAAGTATTTTCATAAGTAAAAATCGGATTTCTTGTGAAAACACAGTTAAAAAGGTAATTCCTACATAAACTTTCAACGTATGTATCTACCATTTTCGAACACGAGTTAAACTTTAGTTCATTTGTTTTTTT
>JGI24158J21664_10013214_pt1 | contig 10905 bp, 5 predicted proteins | sample Ectturendosymbi3_FD_21664 | JGI IMG/M metagenome (IMG submission 21664)
GCTAGTTCCCGCATCCGCCCTGCAAATGCGGGTACCCGCAACCCGCGCGGGTTAACCCGCCCCGCGCAGGACTCTAGTACGTACTGTGAACTGTACATCGGCAACATCGTATTAACTATGATGCAACAATAACGTTCTTCTTAATTGCACAGCAATGAACAACAAGTGACGCAACAACTCTCAATATTTCTTGCTCCGCAATCTGCACCTAACCTCATGTACAACCAATTGGCCTACTTGCAGTCTGAATGCGGCACAGTGATCTAAAAATTTTCATAATGGTGCATCAACATACTGAAGCAAGAAATCATTTCCTCTGAAAAACGAGGAACCCTCACGGAACCCTTAAAACTCACGTAACCCCACTACATGTTTTGCGGAACCCCTGTAGAAGAGCACTGTTCTAAATATATATTTGTGACGATTAAACAAGTGTGACGGTTCAAGTGCTGACGGTTCAATCACAATTAAGTGGAACCTTAACGTTTTCATCGATGGTTTCACATTCCTTGCCGGAGAGAAACACAGTTTTTTTAAGTAGACTTAATCACAGTCTGACCTGTATATATTCTGAAAGTGTTACAACTTTCATCTGATATTGATTGCCGCCCTGCCACACAGTAAATTTTAAATCATTCAGCTGGAACAGGAAGAGTCAGCAGCAAAATCTAAGGTAAGTAGGAATATGCTTTTTATTGTGTAAGTGCTGAGGGCACTGATACTGCCACAACTTACAGATTGCTTGTAATCTATTTCCTCGCAAAAGAGCCAGTGACTGAAATCAAACTAAGGTAAATGTTATCCCAGTCGATTGAATTTTCTTGTGTAGACACTAATGGGTTTACAAGACTTCAACCAGTTACGCTAGAATGGGAACATCAGCAGTTGCCAAAACTTTTTTGAGCGCGACCCAAGTCTGAGTTTGGTGAACACCCCATCACTAAGTCCGTTTTCAATGTCAGCAATGTGCTCTTTTCTCACGCACCTACGATACAGACAGACACAGGCAAACAGTGGTAACGTTGAAAATACACAACTCCGGTTTGGATCGCCTCGGCGCGACCCATTTTTGGACCCTTCGCCACCCTTGTTTGGGTTTCGACCCACCCATACTTTGCGGACCACTGCGCTAGATCAACTAACCAAGCGTTGTGTTAACTGTGGCGGCAAGTATTTCTTAACTTAAGTGCAGAGCCGTGATGATAATCGATTGTGGCTTCGTTTTCGTAAATATCCAACCTTTTTCACACTTTGTGTAGAGTGGGTCAAACATATGCAACTTTGTCTGGAGAACATGTGTAACTTTCTTAACTTTATGACACTGCCCTTATCATGTTCGTGAATTATATTATTGTTAAATCTAAATAGCTAGAAAATGCCTAATCGCATTTCGGAAGCAAGCTTGGTGCAAGTAACGTACAAAAATGCTACCGCAGTCGCATTTCATAGAATTTAATGACATAAACTCCAAACATTTATCAAACGCGATGGGGGTCTCTAGCCTTTGCATTATTAGCTGCATACGTCAAACAGTCGGTCAAGAATTGGACGAGATCCACGTCTTACATGCGCACAAGTTTTGTAAACCTACTTCGGGAGTCGGTCTTAGTGCAAACTTGCTACTCGGCTTCGACTGAACGTGTATTGGTGAACATCAGAAACATGTAAATATAAAAAACGCAAACATACTGACGGCCGCCATGAATTCTTACTCAGCTGCAGTCTTGGCTGCAAAAAAGCATAGTGCAGATCTTGTACTTATGGCATCAAGATTTTCACATGCGTATTTGCAGGAAAATTTACGAGCAAATGGTGGTTTTGATCCAAAGTAGAGCTAGGAACTTCTCAACTCAACGAAAAAAGACTTTCTACATACCGGCTTAAATCTGAACGTAATTATTCAGAAAAAAGCGTCAGAAAATTGCACTTTTTATGGATGATGCTTCAAAAACAAGGGGTATTAAATATTTCAAATGTTGAGACTTTGTTCTTGTTTCCCCCCCTGTCAAAATTTCTGGCTACACAAAAAGCGACGAGGTCGGTGTAAAAACTAAATGTTTCGTGGTTTCCCAGTTATTTCCTGTGACTACCTGCCTCAGCTTCCCAACCAGCGCCTTCCAACACGTTAGGGATGAACCGTGAGGCACGAAAATGTTATTTTCTTTTATGACAAGGTCTCGTCTTGGCAGAAATATTAAGTGCCCAGACCAGTCATAACTAATTTGCAGATCATCACTTAATACTTAATACTTGTAATCGATGATGATTTGCAGTGGATTTTGACGAATTATAATTAGTTTTAGCGACAGCGCAAATTCTATCGAATGATCCCAACTTTTTAAACATCGACAAAGTTCGATTGCAATGACGTAGCACATTCGTCATTCAACCATTCTTCATGTGAAAGGCTCAACGGCCATAGAACTATAGTTGTGAAACAACGTGGCCAGGGTAGATACTGTAGGCGACCTGCCAAGTCTACAACAGAGGCTAAGCTGTTGGATCCCTTGCATCATGTTTCAAGGGTCCAGACGCACACCCAGAAATGTTAATAGTGAGGGACAAACAACCGAGTCTCGGCATTCAAATATTCAATCAGTGCTCTCACAAATATAACTCCAAAAATAACTAGAACAGTACCAAAAAATCCCTAAATCTGTGGTGGTGCAGCATAAAATCGGGGTGCCATGATAAATGTTACAAATAGAACCAAATATAATTCACATAAGAAACAGAAATAGTTCATTTATTCACATTTTCATACTTTTCCAAATATCCCTAAAAAATTCCTAAAAAGGGTCAAAAGTTCCAAACTAGGGACAAAATCCCTAAAAGTGAGAGCACTGTATTTAATGTCCCTTATTTTTAAAGCATCGTCCATCAGCGCGCAACAGCTATGATCGCCGGTGGTCATCCGTGACGCTGCTGACGCCAACCTCGAGTAACCTCAAGCGACCCAGAGTAACCTCAGGCAAGAAGGTCAAGCTGGGCCACAAAACAGGCGACCTTCCTTCATCTGCTCAACCCGACACGTTTAACGAAAGACTGACATGAACCAAATAAATGAAATAACGAAACATACCCCCACCTTCTCGCAGAACTGGTACCGGGGGAGGAGTTGGAGTGGTGGGCGATGCGCTTCTCTTTCTCTTGCGCGGAGTTTTCACGGTTTGAACATCGATTAGTTCAGAACCAGACTGAAAAAAAGTCAATTCAGTGAAAAATGAATATTTATTTTCTTGTTGACGTCAACGCAACGAATTATTTCGCAAACAATACTGTCTGACGTCACCCAAGGTTGCGGTCGAGTGATTTTAATTGAGATCACCGAGGCGTAACGGCCAGCAACACAATCAGCTGCACGAGGAAATGTTCTTGCTGCAGCAGAAACATGCTCGACATGAACAATGCATGAAACTGTCGGCATGAAATGTTTTTTAGACAACCAGAGGTATTTCAGGACAAAGGGGTTTCCTGTAGTAACGACAAAATGTTGTTAGTGACGGGTAAAAGATGATTTTAAACAGCAAATGTAGTACAAAGTGTCAACTGAGATGAGCATATTTTGGGATCCTTTCTGTTGAGTTTTTTTTCAGTTTAAAAACAAACAACTAAATACCTACCCATGCATTGCAACAAAGTACCGATGGATACACAGAGCAAAGAACCAAACGAGAAAACTGCTAATTTAAGACTTTTCAGCCAATCTCTGAACGTTCGTACTATTGAGTCCTAGCGCCGTATGCTTTTGTTGAATGAAATGGTGCTGTTAATTTCCTATTACGGTAATAATTACACATAGTTTCTTCAAAAAATGTTTTCTATTTTGATGCACTTTAAAACTGAGCTATGGCCTGACGCCTGAGACAAACCCGCTGAGGAATCAAAATTACCCTCAGTTTTTTTACCACGTGCCAGACCGTTACCCTCGGAGTTTGTGCGGCTGTCCATCCATGGTGCAGCGCCACCTACCCATCGCTCGCAGTTAAATCAGTGACCGCTTGATGTCAGTCGCAAGTAGGACGTGAAAAATTGAGACAAATCCTTCAGCTTTCTTAAGAAAATCCTGCGATTGACCGTTGCCCAGCAATTATTTTTACTTATTGGTCGCATACAATGCGACGGATTTATTCAACAACTGTCGGCTCACCCAATTTTAAATTAGGGGGATCACCCAATTTTCATTCGCCCCCTAATTGAAAGTTTTTGGGTGTTTTACCCACAGCTCTGCAGAAGGTAGACCTTAGACATGCACACGATGTAACTTCCGCCAAAAGCCTGAATAATCCTTCTTGCCGGGTCGGCTGAAGTGAACGCTCTTGCCCAAGAAGCGCTACGGCGATTCCCTCAGTGGCCGTGGATCGAACACCCAACCTTCCAATTGGGAGGCGGACACTTTACCACTGAGCTAATCGCCCCTCGCCCAGCAGCTCCAGCCATGACAGTGCGATTCAAGCTTCAACTCACCTTCTGCTGCAGAGTGTTCTGTGGCCGAAGCACGACGTTGGCGTTTTCATCCTCCGCCCCTGCTGTGCTGCTTGATTCTTCAGCTTTATTTTTCGAGTTCTTCGTCTGGAAGGAGACAGAATACAAAAACGTTTTAAGATTCCCTTCAGGTTGATGAAAACGAGTAACCGCTTGATATAAACAACTCGGGGTCTGGCCCTGAGGAGAAAGAGAGTGGATCGGGATTGAAAACATTTGAACCAATCATTTACCGTTAAACACATTTGATCGACACAAGGCAATAAGGCGGTTCAATGGAAGGCATGGCTGAGGAAAAATGCAAAGGTTTCATCGCGAACTTTAAAGAAATCAAGTGAACGCTTAAAACTGGTTTCTTCGGTGTTTTGTTACAAAANTATCTGCCATCATACAATGTTGAGGCCAACTTACTAATTCCAGTTCCTCCACCAAGTCGGCATTTTCATGTTTCAGATGGTTGATTNGTTCCTCCATTTCAGCTCTTTCTCCTCCTAACTTCTTAATTACTTCCTTTAGTTCATTTGTCGTTTCGTTTTCTTTCTAAGATACAGTGAATTGTTCACCCTCAGAACATCCCGGTGACTTCTGACATACAAGTTACAAACACCTGACTTGTCACAATGATCGCTCATCTCTTTAATATATTTTCCTTATCAACACAGATTTATCTTAAAGAGTAGCAATGCAGTGTCAAAGGCACTGCAGTTCATTAAGTTGTGCATCGATCCCCGGATGCCTTTACATTCTCTGTGGTCCCTTGTCAGAGGTTAGCACAGAACATGAAATTGATTGTAAATAAATAGACAATTGATACTGAAACAGCCTTTTTGGCATTAGGGCTCTCGCATCTGTCAGCGATTTCTAGCCAATAATAATACGTTTATCGAAAGGCATGTGTAACATAATATTTCTTTGGATACCGAGATAACTTCGACATCATTTTTGCAATAACACATGGTTGTAAGTAAAAAAAATCATTAATATTTCGTAAGAAACCAAGGATGGCATTCCAATATTTAATTTGTTTCATTTCACATTTAAAGTTGTTGCCCAAATTAAGTAACTTGATTTTCCATGATATTGAGTTTAAAATACTTTGGAGCAAAGCCGATGCCAACCTATAAATATAGAGCAATATATTCTTCGAAAGTTGATACATAGCACCTCGAAGTCAAGTCCCTCCTTTCTGACCCTGTCGTTCGTCATCGACTTCACGAGTGCCAGTAGATCATCCCGCTCTTTCTGTAGAATCTGTAAATCCTTAAAAAACATGAAAATAAAACAAATCTTTAAAAAGTACAAGAAACAAGCAAAACGCGAGCAACAGACTTGGTGAATGCACAAAACACAAGATAGGCCGAAAAACTCGGAGTAACGGTCAAACGTGTTCCGTTCTGCAGATTCTGTCACACTACCCAACCTAATCGAAGCTTCACACGACGCGCAGCAAACTGCTACCTTATCCAGATCAATTTTCTTCATTCTTTCTTTTTCGCTGATCGCCAACTGTCGCTGCAGCTCTTCAACTTTGGCATGCAGGCGTTGCGATTCGGCAATTAAAGGAGTTTGCAGATTATTCACTATTGCCAACTCTTTTTTCAACTGACAGTTTTCTTCCTGCATAGCAAGCTTCCGTCGTAGCCCATCGTTTCCAGTCTGAAATGTACGCACCACAAAAGACTTTCTCAACAGCAATCCAAAAAGTGCTAACAGTTCTTGCGGGTTCTGCTTGCATGCTAGCAAACAGCAAATACAGGCAAGTATCAAGCCTTTATAACTTTCCTTAACTGTAAAACAGCGGGGCTTCATCAGTAAAGCTAACTAAGATTTACGGATTTGCCTGAGTCAGCCCAATGAAGATATATGCTTCAGATTGTTTGGAAAATTCAGAACCCGTGTGCAGTGACACAACCTTGAATGTGCTCTGGACAAGCATTCCATCTTTTGCACCAAGGTCAGCGAATCACTGTTGGACCCGTCGGACCGAGAAAAATTTGCGTTGCCTTATCAACGTTGTCACCCAATAATGGCAACCAGTTATCGATTTCACTTTAACTCAATCGATATTTCGCGTAACTGAATCATCCTCAGTCCTACAATCTGCATGCAAAAGCTTACGGGTGAAATGCTGAAGGACTAAAACAAGAGCAGACAAGGCAAGCAATACAATTCCTCGACGTTAATCACTGCATAACTACTGAATATGATTTTGTATTTGTCACTAAAACGGAAGGAAGGTAGGCATTAACAGTAAAGCACACCATTCATAGGCGACATTTAAGTTAATCTTATTCGAAGAGGCAATAACGTTGAGGCGACATAACCAAATGAAGAAGATTAACTCGCTGGCCTAAGCCAACTTAAAGAAAAAGCGATTCGTTCAAACTTTCCTTTGGGCATGATAGCATAGGCATCAAAACGGGAAGAAAAACTGCGTCACCCAAAGTGTGGCAAGAAAGATGACCTACCTACAGGTTTGGGCTGTATCATTTCCCCACCTGCTAACTTTTTTAGTGAAAGAAAAAAACTTAAAATAAGAAGGCAATGGTATCTACAAAAGGCCCAACACAATTGGACAAAAACTAACAAACTACAAGCACCTTGCTTTAAATAAGACAGAAAACCAGATCGAAGCTTCGTCAGAGCCTTGCAAACACTGTGCACTTTGTGTTTGCTATGGAAAACACAACAAATGCATGGTCCCAACTGTTTCACAAATCCTCACAAAAGTTAAACTTCCCCACTCTACCACAACCTGACATGTGCTAACTGTGTTGTGTGGTGACTTCTGCGATATTCAATCAACAGTATGTTCGCCAAACAGTAAACAAATATGCCAAGAGATGCACACTGAGGTACTTGGAACAAACCAGATATGAGGAATTACGTTTGTAGAACAACCANNNATGACNTGTGAAGANAAAAAGATTAACAAACTAAACGCACAACTTAACATTCAAAGCACGATCCTCTCTCGTGTGAAATAATTCTCGTCCCTATTTTAGGTCGACTTGCCATATTCTTGATATATTTTTTCCCATACCACTTTGGCCAATTGTTTGATCCCCTTTCCTACCACACATCCAGTTTTTTTATTTAACGATTTTTGTGCCTCTCTTTCCAGCTTAAATATGCCCCCCTACAGCACATCTGTCAACCCTACGACTTAAAGACGTCTTCCTACATATGCATTCCACTGCTCGCTTCTGCGTTGAGCCGCCGCCTCATTGCCCATATCTGTAGTTTCGTTGCTCCGTAATTAGCGTCAGATAGTTTTGTAATTTTAGTGTAATTATGAAAACGGCATATTTTCCAGTTTTTAACTGCCGCAGCTCGTATTTTGTTTTATTCATTTTACTCTATAAAGAGTTTGATTGGATCGCATGAAATGCGACATATTTATTTAAGGACAATTGGCGGCAGGCCCAGGCCTGGTTGATGCCTCTTGTCTAATCAAGTTAGTGGGCACAAAATGAATGGCAGCAAACGAACAAACATAATATAAGGTTTGCGTGCTTTGTCTGCTATTGCTTCACTCCTTCAGCAATTCATCCATAAGCATTGGCTTGGAGTTACATGAAAACAACTTCCTAGTTGCTGTTAAAAAATTTGCTAATCTTGATTTGGTTGCGTCACCTTTGTGGAGAGTAACTACTTGAACGTAAACACGTGCAAGTCGAAACATTGCAAAGTCATGAAAGCAGAGCCTAGTTGGCTGATTCCTCAAAATCTTGCAGCGAACTCAGAACTTTTAACTGTTGTTGCAGAACTAATCTACTGCTTTACTTCAAACATTTTGAACCCAATCTAAACTTTTTAACATCAAACCACAAAAGTTTTACCAACCTCATTATTTTCCACGCTTGGTTGCATCCTTTCTTTCTGCAGTTTGTTTAAACGTTCATTTTGTAAAACGTGACTATAAACTGTACTTACTTCTTAATAACAAGTCCTTAAGACAAGGGTCCTGATAAAAAAGGTAAAAAGTTTTATAGCTTAAGCTTTACAGGTAGAAATGTGCATTATGGAACATTTAGAGGTTCCGAAATATTCTGGAATCTTTATTTCAAATCCAGAATATCGAATCCTATTCCAGAATAACTTGTTAGCAGCAAAATGAGCTGATCGCCTAGAGGTTTAGAATGCCGATCAACGATCACAGAACCTGTTAATTAGCTGGTTACGTTTGACGCAGTGCCGTGAGCTTGTTGAGTGTTTCTTTCTTCCTCGTACGCAGGAGCGCAAAGAGTGCCACTGCAAAATTTAGTGAAATTTTTTGTTTTGCCAACTTTGCAATTTTTCGCGTTTATTTAATTCAAATTTATTTCGATTCTAAATATTCGAAAAACTCTGATTTTTGGTTTCAATTCCAAGGGATTCGATATCCATTATATCCCTATTTATTCCCTAGCATCCCTGTTTACAGGTGAAGGCACCTATCATAACACCACACGTTGCTTGACCTGACCACTTAAATATGTTGCTCATGAAATGATGCTCTACCCATAATTCGAACACACTACATTGATTAAATGTCTTTTGGGCATTGTTAGCAAATGGCTAGAGTGTTTTTGTAAGTTACAAACATATTCACCAACTACAACGACAATAACACAATTTCAGTGAAACAAAAAACAAAATTTCTGGTTCATCAAAAATGACAGTATACTTGAGCTGTACCTCAAAACTTTTGTCAACCACAAAGTTTAGGTAAAATTCTAAGCACATTTTTTTTCTTGGACTGCACCTTTCACAAACACAGGTGTTAAGAAAGTGCAAAGGAAAACCACTGCTTAAGAACATGTTTTGAATCTTTTGTTGTCAATTCAGCAAATTCATTACACTAAAATCTGTCAAATTTGAAAATTTCCTTTTATAATATTTGACAGGCTTTTGACAGTTGCATATCATGAATATATTTTCAACAAAGTAGTTGTAATACTCAAGTTTTATGTGCAGGCTATCACCACTTTGTTACCTGGTCTACTACAGGATGCCAAATATTGATATAATTTCACCAACAAATTATTATGATAGGATGCTTATGGAGCTTCAACACAAAGCATCAGTTTTTGTTTTTTCTGCAAAAATAATAAGGGTTATATAGGACACAGTAGTTTTTAAGTTGGTGAAATGTCAGAGTTAACTTAGCATATTTTGAAACAATGTGTGGTGACATCCATGTTTAACCTGTGTCTATAAGTAGCAATTACCTAAAAAAGCAAAGGCAATATAAAAACAGGAAACACAACAAGCATAGCAAATGGAAGGCAGCATATGAAAGAACATGGAAGGTAAACAATAATATGAAAAGATGGAAATGTCCAGATAAACAAGTGAGATATGCAAATAGGTGGGAGAAGCACCAATGTAGGTTAAACAGTGAGAAGCTATGCAGCAGCCATGATATGATATTGCAATGAGGCTAGGTTTTTTTTCACTGAGACATTTCGGTCACTTGTCTGAAATAGCTGAAAAACTTCGTAATTTTTCATTTTAGCACATTTTTGTATGACTGACAAAAGCATTATGATTGAATTGACTTTATTTTTTTCGGTCAATTAAAAAAAACTTCAGTCAATGAATGAAAAACCTCTGAAAAAAACCTGCAATGAGGGTGTTGGCATTGCATGCCTATTTGGTGAAAGCAATTTTGAACAGTACAGACCACAAAGAAATACCGTCTATGCATAGATCACAGCAAAGTGCCATAGTTGCCCATATAGACAGCAGGGGACACAGCAAACCTGGAATAAGGAAAGACAGGCATAGTAATCATTAGATTCATTACCAGATGATTAGAGGTTTCAGATAATGCATCAGTTGACCACTAATAAAAAGACAAAGAATAAACCAATATACAAGGTAGATGGCACATGAAAAACAAAGATGACATATTAACACTTTCAGTACCAGGAGTCTTTTCCTGAGAAACCAAAGTGGTTTTGAGAGTTACCATATTTATGCCAGTTTCCTTAAAACTTGTAATTGAAGCCTAAACAAGTGAATCAAACATACTTAGACCAATAGCAAAAACGTTAAAGANTTATTTATAGTTGGCAATATCATGTGTCTGCTCATTGNTTTTGGGAGAATTAAACAACCATGTCTGAAAGTTAAAATAAGACACACAGTATCACTGGCTATGTATAACCATNATTAACAAATATGAATTATATTTGCACAGTTGGTTACAGTTCAATTTTTGATACTGATAGGCCTAGTAATGAGACTGAAGTCAGTGTACACAAGATTCATGNAAATTTGCATCACTCTATTTGTCTTGAAAGTCTTGGATGGCAGCAAGGTTGTCGTTCANTGTTCTGTGCAAATCTGAGCTTTGTCATATAATTTGTGGCTGAAGCACACGCTCTTGGCTTTATGGAAAGTGAGACAGGATAAGTTTCAATAGAAACTGTA
>JGI24158J21664_10013216_pt1 | contig 10905 bp, 7 predicted proteins | sample Ectturendosymbi3_FD_21664 | JGI IMG/M metagenome (IMG submission 21664)
GCTGGAGAAGCTGCGTAGCCATAAAAACATTTATTGGGGAGGGGAGGATTGCCAATTAGAATGAATAATTCGCTTTTTACGTGTTCGTGCCAATTTTTTCTCAGTGGTTCCGTTAAAATTGGGGAAGTTACCACGCCTGTTCCAGATTTAGTAGAATATAATCGGTTCAAGATTTTCATGAATTATCGGAACAGCTAAATTATGCGCACTTTCCTCCACAAGTTCAGTCACCTCTGACCAAAACGTTTGCGACGAAATCGGTCGGGAAAAGGTTACAAGTGCATCGCAAGTCGTCTATTCAGTCCTCGTCTCAGTCTCTGTGAAGCAAGGGTCACGCAGTCAACGGGACAGTGAGGCAAGCTGAAAATCTACATCTGGGCCCACAACTGTGGGTGTTATATTTGACAGGAACCGGTGCAAATAAGGCTAGAGCAAAGCCACGCCTTGCTTGACCGGTGTTCTCGCGAGAAAAACAACGATTGATTTCACGAACAAACTTCAACCAACGATCAACGACAACGTGAGGCAGTCCGGCGCAAGATCAGGTTTGGAACAGAGCAACAAAACTTGCGGAGTTCCCACAGGGCAAACAAATGATCCACAGGCAAACATAGGCCTGGTTTGTACGAAAGCTTGGCTGCGCCTGGATCAGAGAATAAAAATGACACCGTGTGATCTTGAAACGATACGCCAGTGTTGTTGCGTGGCAATGTCTGTTTCACTCCATGGAGATGCGTTTTTGAGGCTGCGTAGCTAAAGCCGCTACAGCGGTGTTTCTCAACCAGGTTCGATTGAAAGCCAGGGGTTTGGTGAAAGAGTCCCAGGGGTTCGGTGAAGGTCTATTGCATGTTTCATTTCGCACGCTAATGAAATTGTAAATCGAGGTCTTGAAGAATCGCATTTTATTTTTCAAATTATGAAAGGTTTCGGTCAAGGCGCAGGGAAGCATGCGAAGTCTAGTGCTTCCAACAAGCTCAAGAACCATTACAGGCTTACACTGGAACAGGCGCATCGAATCCACGTGCGGTTACGAGGCAGTGGAAACACTTAACGCGAAGGAAAGGCATGATCGTATGGAAAACACCCCCACTTACAAGCTTTGGCTACTTCAGGCTGCATTACACCAAGATGACGCAGGCAGTGACGTCATGTCGCCTCCAAACCTTAATGTTGCTATTCTTCAGCGGTTCGAGTCGTGAATCATACGAGTATTACTGTTACGTCACATCGGCAGGTAGAGACTTTGTTCCGGACAGACTTCTTTCGCTTGAGCCAAGGTTGCCGTGAATTGCAGTCAAATCAGCAGAATTAGAGGTTTCAAGAAACAGCTCTGACACCTCTACATTTGGCTTTAAAAGACCATGGTAAGCGTGTATGACAAACACATTCAGGCGGAATGCAGAGCTGTACTAAATGCTACGCAACAGCTACAAGGCAGCCCAAGCAGTAAAGAGCAAACAGCGGGTGAAAATAAACAAGGGGGGCGATTGTCTGTAACACGAAAACTAACTGCACGACACGATCTGTAAAAACTAACAGTTCTGACTGAAAATTTTGCTTGAAACCCTTCGTCAAGCAATGACTCAGCGATACTGATGTTGCAATGACTCAGCGACACTGATATTGCAGTGACTCAGCGATACTGCCGCAGCCGTTTCCACGGTTTAACCGGAGCCACATAAATAAACGACAGGTAAAAAACAGCGCGCAACGTTCAAATATATTTAGAAAATTTTACACGTAATGTAGACCGTCGGATGAACTCCACAAACAGAGTGGTCAAGCAACTCGATGTTTCTCGATAGCTTAATAGTTTATGTGAAACGAGACTCCTGCAAATTCACAGCTGGTATCGAAGACAATCAGAAGTAAAAAATAAAAAAACGGAGTCGAAAATTACATGGCGGCCGACATAGATGTCGCATGCAGTCGACTGTAGCTGTACTTCAGCTTCAAAGCAGACCCAAACTCGACGAGGGTAGTCATAGCAACAAGCAGCAACTTTTTAAGCTTTAAGATCCACTCCTCGTCTTTCGCTTCCCGGCAGACGCACGCGTCAGCCTCTTGCTGCTGCTCCTGTTCGCTCGTCCGCTCCTCGTTTCCATGGAAACTCTCGGTTTGGCAGGAGTGGCGGTCGGGGAGGACTCGACTTCCGGGGAGGAGAACAACCGGAAAAGGTCCGGCTGCAGCTTCTGACGCAGTATTCCAGTCAGGACGAATTCCGCCGAGACGACCGTGACGCCGCGCTGGCCAGAGAAAAAATCATTATTTGAAACTGCTCGACGGTCAGCAAATGTCCAGAGAGATGAAACGCTGCATGCTTGCGCCGATCGTTCACTTCGCTGCATTACACACTCCGCTGCATTACACACAATTACGCGACATGGAAAATATACGCGAAGCCTTTACTGTCAAATGACCAACGGAGATCCAAATGAGCTGGGACTTGGGATCGATTAGAGATGCAGGGCAACGTGTGACAAGCACTTCGTTTCATACGTGGCTGACAACTAGGAACCTTAAAAACAACGGAAACGAGGCCTGTCCGGCTAAAGAATTGCGGTCGACCTAAGTCGAAATATTTTGAGACACAATGTCCTTCACCGAAACGCATTATTTCTAAATGGAAATATTTTTTGAGGATCAATTTCCTTCAGTACTAAGTATATGTGTAAAAATTTTGCACGATGGTCAAAAAATGTCTGTACTGAGCAAAAAGTTATACTTTGTTGAAAGAAGTGACGTGGAAAAATAAACAGGACAAATACACACTACTGGGGGATGGAAAAAGGTTGGGAAAATTTGTATGGCAGCTGTTTTTGCAATACTTGATTTGTGGCGTTATGTATTCAGCAACAAGCCTGTACACATGCAAAGCTGAAGGGTTATTTACAATTTGACACGGGACCCGATTGGAGCAATCGGTCAAAGTCTGGCCTTCGTGCGATAGACCCCCTAACCCTTCCTTTGAATTGTAAGTTGATATTCCAAAAGTGAAAGAAATCAGGTTTTTGGGCCATTTTGGCTGCGAAAAAAATAGGACTTCGGGCAATTCCCTGACAGGAGCCAAACACTACTTTGTCGCCGATTTGTCCTCAAACCGATACGGCCCCAACAGAACTAAATGGCCTCACCTTAATAGCAGTGGCGCACGAACCCTTGTCCGCCTGGGCCGCGACGACCACCACATTGTCCACATCCCCCCCTTTCAAGGTGCGCGCCAGGCTTTTGAACGTTGTCGCACCGCCGCATTCCAGAATGACGTACATTTGATCAGGAGGGGGTAAAACGGATTTGGTCACGTGGATACGAAGCCCGGAGAAGAGCGTTCCGGGAGACGACCTGGCACTTTGTAAGCTGGCACTGAGCTTGAAATCGTATTGGGCCTCCAGCAGGGGGGAATCGGTCATGGGGGGAGATTTCGCAGAAGAATCGCGAAGAAGGAAATCTTCTTCTGGTAGAAATCTACAGAAATAACGCCTCATTAACTTGACACGCAGGAATTGCAGCATCAGTAAAGTTTTCCTAATCTTGCTAAATTTTGATAAGTAACTATAAGCATGGTTCTAAAAAATTAGCATTGTACGGTTTTCAAAAGTGAATTTTGTGATACTTTTGGTGCGAATTTTCGTCAGCACAGTTTTCACTTAACAAAAGCCCCCCTAAAACGGGGGTGGCACGAAACGGCGCCGACCACAAACATACCTGCCGAGCTTTTTCGACTCCGGCAGCCACGTCGTGCTCATGATGTGTATGCCGCGGACGAGGGCGCACAGGAACTTCACGGTTCGGCGCATTTTGTCGGTTACCAGGTGTGTGCACTCATGCACATCGCTGGTCACCTGACCGCCGAGTTCCCGGATGATCGACTCTCCGACCTGATCGACAACGCCTGACGACAACAAACATCTCCCCTGGAATCGTTCGACTGCACAAGCGGATAAAATAACGAAAAAGAAGATCAACAAGCGAGATGCGTTCGTCATGACTGCAAACCACAAATAACCATCAGAATACAGGGCGAGTCGTACAAACAAGTTATTCACAACCTCGTTAAACAGTGTTACAAGAGATTGCCAGCGATCTGCGGGAGCTACACGATCGATCTAAGACAAGGGTTCCCACATGTTTTAAAAAACCATTGTCCATACCTTTTCAATACTAATTGAAAAAAACTTTAATACATCACTTGTCGTCATTTTTCCAAAATTTTATTCACGGAGCACAATGCAAAAAACCAGCTGCTGCTACTTTACCTTCTGCAAAACTCATCAGTGGCAAAGAACAAAATTTGAATAAACAAACGGCTGAATGCTTATCGCACAAAATCCCACTGAAAGTATGCAAGTTTGTGAACCTCTTTTTACAAGCGTTTCGTGATGCAATTGGAATAAAGTTTTAAAAAATAAAAACCTGCGACCCAATACTGCGCTGCCCTTTCCTGAAAACATTACAGTTTGTGAAACTGCACGATCCCACATTCACCAAATCTGTCTTAAAGTTCGTTTCTTTCATCTTTTCAAACTTGTTGGAAAAATTGCAATTAATATTGCGGCCATCAATTGACAGTTGTATAGTGTTTGGTATCCTAATGTGTCTTTTTACGTTTTCATGAACACAATCACACACATAAGCTGCTCTGGCATGTCCCATAAACTTTGAAACAGAGCAACTAACTTAAACCTAGCGGTATAGGCAAAGACTATTCAAGTCAGAAACTTCCTGATTTCTTTTCCGTTTGGAATTTCCATACTTTTTCAATACTTTGTGTACATTTTGTCCAAATTCAATACTTTTTCAAGGTCTTGAAAAACAATTTCACAATTCAATGCTTTCAATACCGCGTGGGAACCCGGTTAAGAGCTAAAGTCAGGGTTCCCACACGTTTTCAAAAATCATTTTCCATACTTTTTCAATACCTCTTCAATACTAAATTTGAGAAATGCAATACCATTATTTCTCTTGATTTTTCTCTTGATTCAATACCATTATTTCTCTTGATTTTTCGAAATTCCTAATCATGAAACTGAATTTTACGCATTGCAAAATACTGCATAAATAATGAAGTGTTTTGCCTTCAGTAAAACTCTGCTCAGACACTTTAGATTTCTTTTCTATTTAGAATTTAATTTCCATACTTTTTCAATGCCTAATGTACATTTTGGTCAAATTCAATACTTTTTCAAGGTCTTCAAAACCAATTTTGAAATTCAATACTTTTTCAATCCCGCGTAGGAACCCTGTAAAGTCAATTTCTGCAGTGATTTGAACGTCGACGCATACCTTGCATCATAGGTTACCACAGCCGGGCCTTCCTGACGTCGACTCACCTGTAAACATGACCTTGGGCTTGTTCCTCCTCGGTCGCAAGGCGGCGACAGCGGGCGACGCAAAATCGCTCGGTGCGTCATCTTCGTCGCTTTTACCCTTTTTTGCTTTAACACAAATATCGCAGATGCAAGAAGAATATGGACTCGCAGCATTATTTTAAGTAATGATATCTTCCACCGTCCTTACTAAACCACACTAGGTGTGACGTCACGTCACGGGCGGAGCTAGGGGGGCCACTTACCCCCAAAAATTTTGCCAAGTCCCCCCAAAATTTTCCGCGTGACGTCATGCCACTGGAGTAGGTCTCTTTCTGAAACTCCTACACAGGCCATTGACAGCTCCCCTTGTTGCAAAACTGGCCCCTCCAGTGGCTCCCCCCAAATGAAAATGTCTGGCCCCGCCCCTGCGTCACGTTAATAATCACCACTGGGTTTCCGTAGATGATGAACGTCTAAGATCGGTAGTGGCGAGGGCTATGAAGCCGGTGACGTCTAAGACCGCGTTTTCAAAAACAAACATACAACGACAACCCAGATTTGAATATATGCGTAAAACAAACGCAACACTTACAATGCTTCTTTAAACAAAAACGAAGTTCACTTGGAGAGAAAAAAACTTTTGCAAAGCAAGAAAAAGTTTCGTGATCTTGAAAATAACAGCGACCACGACATTGGTCAACACTGCGTCATAACTTACCGGAAGGTTCCGAAATGCTTTTATTGCCAGCGGTCCTGTCACGTGATTGCTTTCGACTTTTTGCTGTGGGAGCTTCCGCCGCTTCCGAGTGTTTTTCCGTTTGATTTCCTGGCAATGGACAGGCGGAAGATTTTCTGCAAGGACAACCAGACAAGTTCACTATTCAATGAATTCATCCTCTGGGGCTGGGTTGTTATTGATGAATAGTCTATTTTTCACTTTCAATTTAAGGCTCAAGGTATCAGCTTCGAATAATGGTTCCCAGGAATGATTTAAAGGCATCGTTATGAAAACACCTTCTATGGGGATTCTATGAGTGAAAACTCCTTCTATGAATAAGCAACATACGACAATGTTCACCGGCGCTCTCCTCACTTCCTCCCATCCGAAAACGACCAGCAACAGCGACGCGAGAAGAAAGTTGCTACAGGTATGCACCGGAGTCCGGTGGCACACGCGCAGTTTGAAAACGTATTTATTCTTGGCAGCAACTAACGAGATAAACAATCAGAGTTCTTCATCCACTCACTTTGACTTGTTGGGGGTAACGCGAGATGGGGGAACAGCTCCAGTCTCAACCGGCCGCTTCCTTAGAAAAAAAGAACGAACTCGTGAGCATTGAACCAAATCGCAAATCTTTTTCAACAGAGCTAAGCGCCCGCGAGCTCAACGAACGCATGAACATTAAAAGCACGAACAGGAATTTTCATCAACGATAATAGCAGGGGTCTCAAACTCAAATCGCTCCGTGGGTCACATAAGGACTTATAAGGAAACCTGCGGGCCGCATTACAACGCTGACGCAACAACGACGGTGTGTGAACTTACTAGAAAGAGCTTTTGCATCTTTATTTCCTGCGAAAGGTATCATCAATTATAGACAAATCATTTCTAGCCGTCTCTACGTTCGTATTAATCATTTCTAGCCGCCTAAGGAACTTTTTTACTCGCTAGGCGAGCACTGTTAACGTAAGTGTTATTCATTTCATTCATTTTAATCCCTGCTTTTTCTCTATGGAGGGTCATGGGGGCAGGAGCCCCACGAGGGCTTGGAATACCTCACGGTCAACAGCAATTTCAGATACAGTAGTTCTGCTGGCTCCACACCAAGACGAGACCAAGCAAGGTCGGAGATTTAGTCACTACATCTAGGCCTTGGATGACCTCTGAACCGCTTTTCCGTGGGTTTAGCCGGCTGGACTGGCCTCGCCAATCTTTCGTAGGGGAATTCTGGACACATGGTCGAAACAGATATATTGATATCTGTGCTCTCTCAATTCCGAGGAGTGTGGTTCCACATTCAGGGCTCTGCGAATTTCACAGCTGCGCACTTTGTCGCGAAGTGTCACACCATCGACTCATCGCAAAAACCCTCTCTGCCACTTGCACTTGAGATATTATTTCGGTCATTACCTAAGATTCAAGATCATAGGTAAGGATCGGAACAAAGACCGATTTAAAAACTGACAGCTTTGCGGTGCTGGACTCCCGTTTTGCGACCACAGAGCGATAAAGCTCATGAAGAACTGCGTCATCTTCAGCAATCGATCCATCCGTCTCCTCGCTCCTTCCGTCGCTCGCAAATACCACCCTATGCACTTGAATTTCTCCACCTGCTGCAGTGTAATGCCACTCACTTGCAGCATACACTGCCTTTGGTTTGTACAGAGACATAACATATTTTTAGAAGCTAATTTTATTCTAAAATTTATTCGGTCACACGCAGCAGAAAACCGATCGAGTGTATGCTGAAGTCCTTGTTGAGAAGATGCTAGCAGTACCAAATCGTCTGAAAAAGTAAGCGGTTGATTCTGCAACTCACAACTGTGACACCCTCCTCGACTCGGCTGTGACTGTCTAACCACTTAATGTAGATCAGGGGTGCTGCGGCGTAACGAGGGGATCAAGGTAGGCACACTTCCCCGGGCGCCAAATCACTGCGGGGGTGCCGAATGACTGCGGGGNACGCCGGAAAGTCTCAACATTGTCACAAGTACTTTCTTCAACGCAGCATATTTGCTTCCGAAAGACCTCAGGTTGTAACATGTGGGCGCCAAGCTTGCTTCTAGCCCCGGGCGCCATCTAACTTCGTTACCGCCCTGCAGGGTTGGCCAAACGTTTTGACCCGAGGGCCGAATTGGCGACTGCCTGGCCACTGGAGGGCCGGATACAGTACGATTTACGTGGTAGGCAGCAGTTAATGTTGTTGCACTGCTGTCCACAGTCGGAAACGAGGCACTTGAAACAATGTGCAAGGGATTTGGCGGGCCAGATCAAACTGGTCGGAGGGCCGGATGTGGTCCGCGGGCCATAGTTTGGCCACCGCTGATGTAGAATATGAAGAGAAGCGGTGACAGCACGCACCCTTGTCGGTGTCCAACGNCAACGGTGAACGGTCGTGATTTAACTCTCCCGACACGGACACAAACTTCTGAGCAGGAGGAATACAGTGACTTGACGGCCAGTAACAGGCGGTCATCAACACCGTACGCCTGCAACACTCCCCAAAGCTTTTCACGAGGAACCCGGTCGAATGCTTTCTCGAGGTCGACAAAACATGTGTAAATGTTTTTGGCATAGGCTACTCCCAAGATTTCTCAAAAAATTGCTGGAGAGTGAAATTTTGGTCTGTGGTACTATGGCCAAGTTGAAAACCCCACTGGGTATTATTCAGCTTTGGTTCATTTATTCCGCGGCATCTTTTTTCAAGGCACTTGGCAACGTAAATGTTAAATATTTGAAAATTCCCGAAAAGCATCGGAGGCCACATGCGGCCCGCGTGTTTGAGACCCCTGGAGAAGAGAATGCGGTTGACTGTTTCGTCAGACCAGACAGGATGTCTCTCTGGTCACATGCATGAGGTTCCTGGAAAGCGCTTTATACGGTTTTCAAAAATAGCTGGCAAGTGCGGGTGAAAAAGAAAATATTTTCGACCCAGTTTTGCTTTCCGCTGAGACATTTCGGTCATATGTCCCGTAACAGTACTAAAACGCGCCGTAACAGTATTCATTAGTCAATACTTCCGGTCATTATGACTGAATTTACTTAATTTTTTGTGGTTATTTAAAAAAAATTCTATCTATTGACCAAAAATGATCGACAAACAGCCAAATCAACAACTTTTCCACAAAAGAACCGTTTCTCATTGATTCACGAGCTTACATCACTTCATCTTAATTCAATACTTGCTTCCAGCATGTCATAGTGAAACCAATCTACCTCGTGGTCCGCCTCGTTGGGCGGTTGCTGTCAAGTTCCGTGGAATCCCCAGGAATTTGACTTTTATTCACCGATTTTGTTCTTCTCGATTCACGGGTTTTTTTCTGCGCTTCACTCACTTCGTCAACGTCCGAATATCTCTTGTTTGCTTTTCGCTTACGTCCAGATTGCCTCACAGCGGTCGCACTGCCTGCGGTTGGGGCCACGGACAGGACAGCGGTTTTTTTGGCCGCTCGTACCGACTTCTTCGCCTCACCGTTCGGATCGCCAAATCGATTCGAAGTTACGGTCGTATCGCTGTAGCGTGATGACGGAATCGCGCCGGCGTCGTCACATTTCAAAGGGTCGTCCACGTCTTCCGCCTCGTTGGCGATGGGCTCTGCGTCGTACACTTGAGTCGCTACATCGTCCCAAGCGCAAACCAGATCTTGCGTCCGTTTCGCTGCGTCAATTTCATCAGAGCCATCGCCGGGTTCATGACATCGTTTCTCGGCGTCGTCGTCGCGGCTGACTGACGTTGCTGTGACGACGGGAATCGCTGACGCAGAACCCGAAACGTCATTTTCGACTGAATAGCACTGCGTCGCCAGGTTGTCTTCATCTTGGCCGGTTGAGACCAAGTGCTGTTCTCTGACGATTTGCTCGCTTTCCTCCGACGGAGGAAAATCGTGTATCTGCGTCGCAACCGTGTGAAACGCTTCCATCGCCCCGCCGCCGACGAGCTCTGCGTCTTGTTTCGAAGCATCCTGCTGCTTATTCAAATCAACCAATCGCGGCGCGACGGGGGTTGTTCCGGATGAGTTCCGATCGTCGTCGTCAACCTGCTTTTCCGACGCAACTCCGTCGTTCGACTCAAACTGTTCATCAGCAGCGACTACAGTCGGTTCAACAACTTCTCTGCAATCGTCCGTCGCTGATTGGCTCTTCGGATCTTTGCAGCTCCGTTCCGGTTCGTCGGTCTCAGTCACGTTGCTCACGTTTTCAGAGAGAACTGCAGAAGAGGCGAGTTTTTCATCAGCGACCTCTTCGTTTTCATCTGCTGTTGTTTCAGCAAGGCTAGCACCGTGCTTCTCAGTTTTGACACTGTCTTTCAAATCCGAATCATTCTTGCCATTTAACTCGTTCTCATTTAAGCTGAACTCAGAAATGACAGCATCATTTCTCTCTGCCGTGACACAATGACTTTTTCCTTCGTCTGCTAAGAGTTGGTCACGCTCTGACAAACCGTCAACAGCAGGTGATGCNGAGCAAACTTTATTCGTGGCTGNGGTGTCGCCAGCTTCAAAACCAGCGCTATCTCTCGCAGTGNAACTGTTTTCCGGGGATTGCCGTCGAGTTATTTCAGTATGNTCGTTACCGTCAGAAACAACATTGCTTTTAGTTGAAGACAGCGCATCTGCAGTGATAACACCTAGCGTATCAACTTGAATTGCTTCGCTTTCAGATACAGTCACGTTGTTTTCGACATCTGATCTACAGAGAGTTCGGTTGGGCGCCATCTCATCGACCACAGCAACACTGGCCTCGTGCGTGAAGCTGTTGCTGGTCCGACCCTCAGTTGCAGCGACGTCTTGCTTACCGTTTAATACTGTAACAGGAAAGTCCTGATTTTCTTGTGACCCAGAATCGCTTGGCCGTCGCTCCGTAGCATCCCCAAGG
>JGI24158J21664_10013218_pt1 | contig 10903 bp, 5 predicted proteins | sample Ectturendosymbi3_FD_21664 | JGI IMG/M metagenome (IMG submission 21664)
TTGTTTTAGAAAGCAAGACAGGCAGGGAGTTAAAAGCTTATAGCCCTGTGTTTATTCATAACTGCCTTGAAAAGTGCATAGGCTCGTACAAGGGTTGGTCTCCGTTGAGAAATGGCAATCTGATTGTGAAATGTTGCAGTGTGCAGCAGTTGACCGCGCTTCTACAATGCACGAAGCTGACAGATGGTGCCGTCTCGGTCAAGATAGCGGCTAGTTCCATGCGACCGTTAGGCGCACGGGGCGTTATCTATAACGTACCTTTAGATATCTCCACAGACGATCTCGTGGCATGCCTTGCAACTCAAGGGGTGAAATTTGTGAAATGTTTTCATTTCAAAAGTAGTGATTTTTCCGAGTTGAAGGATTCTAAATCTGTTTTTCTGCAGTTTGATACTGCTGTCCTTCCTGGTGAGGTGAAAATTGGATACTTGTTTTTCCGCGTGAAACAGCATGTTCCGAGACCGTTACGGTGTTTTTAAGTGTAACCGCTATGGGCATGTAGCTGGCCATTGCCGAGGTAAATTGCCCTGCTCAATTTGCGGTGGCGAACATAACTATAGTGAGTGCAGCGCTGCTGCTCCAAAATGTCCTAACTGTGGAGGCGGTCACTCCGCGAATGATAAAATCTGCCCGAGATACAAACGGGAAACTGAAATCCTTAAACTAAAAACAGAGTCCTATGCTGATGCCTGTAAAGCACATAGAATTGCCAGAAATCCTCCCGTTCCGAATATGGTTTCACAATCCGCTTTCCCCCCTCTTCGGAAAAAGACAGTAGGAGTAGATCGTTAACGCGCAAGACATATTGTTGGTGCCGCTCCTTTTCTGCATGCCGCTGGTGCCCCACCGGATCAAAACGAGATGATCATTACTGGACAACTTGATTTTTCCAGCCTCTTGTTTGGCAACCCAGTGGCCTTCCTCGCCTTTTTAGAGGAAGTCATCAGACAAACCATGCTGGCAAAAGACAACAACGAGAGTTTTGGCGTATGTCAAATTATCACTAAGGCAGCTGGTGACCGCATGGGTCTACCAGTAGATGCCGACCAGTTACAACTTCTTTCTAGTTAACAATGGGTTTTTCAATGCTACAATGGAATTCCCGCTCCATCTTTAAAAACTGGCATGAATTTAAAGAATTTAAAACCTACGATATTCTATTACAATTAACAAATGTTTTGTTTTTGAAGAATTGCTGTTTTAAATGAAATCCAATATCTTAAAACAAGTCAAACCATTGCAACCATGAATGAGCTCAAGTTTGTCTTGCAACAACTTCGTTTTCTGATAATGTTTCAAGAAATTAAGCTAAACTAAGTTTTTTTTTTTAAATTTAGAAGCTGAGATGAAGTTTGCTTAGCTGTAATTTAATGTGTTGCAACGCTTGTGATGTAAACCGTTTTATGATTGCTTTCAACTGCTTTGATGCAAAGCGTTCACTGCATATATCTTAATATAGTCTACTACTTTGTGTTGGGCTTCCTCTGCATGCATTTCTATCACGTTGTAGTTTGGTTGAATGTTGAAAAACATTGCAGTATTTGCTTTTGAAAACATGCAGCATTGCGGAATATTACTGCGTAATTTGACTAAATTAAAATTAAATAATTTAAAATAAAACAAATTTGAATTTGTTTTGTATGCCTCTATAAAGGGATCGTTTAACATTTGAATTTACCACCAAAAGCCATGAAAATTCAGCTTATATTAATCGTTATTTCTTGAATGCAGGATCTCAACACCCTCAGTCGATTTTCAAATTAATTATGTTTGGTGAAGGCATATGTTTCAAAATTTGGCATGAGAGATAATCAGGTATTAATGAAAACTTATATGAATTATATCACAAGGTTTTGAAACCTCAATTCAACAAGGGTTTGTGAAAAACCTGATCAGCAGATCAAACGTATGTTCTCAAGAGCATTATTCACACACAAAAAGTCTAAGGATGGTATGAGTCTGGGCTTCTGGGTTCTCTTAACTACTAAAGCCGAGACAAAAAAAGATTCTTCCAGCCTGGTGCTATGATAACATATAAAAATCCTCTAGCGTTTAGATACCATATATAACAAACTACCAAAAATAGACCATTGACAGCAAACATTCACCGATGATTGTTTTTCTACGTCCTGTGAACATTGCTCTTCGTGCATCAGCGCAGTGGAGTGACCACATAAGAACCTATTAATGTCCACAGGTAGGGTGAAAAGGAATGCGACATTTCGGCGACGCCGTTTCGGCTATAAATCGGTTATAAGACATGGCACTTTTGACGGGAGCGCTTTTTATGTACTTTTTCAAACATTTTTTGGGTTTAGCTTTAGGGTTAAGTCTTAGGGTTTTGCTTTAGGGCAAACAAACATCCTTTGTAATCCAATCTTTGAAGAACAGTAGAATTCGCCTGAAACAATTTCGGCTATAACGCCAATTCGCCTATAACGACGCTTTTTTTCGGTCCCGCCAGAATCCCGATTTTTACGTGCATTAGACAACATTGTATTGTGTAACGTCTTCACTCCCACGCACTAGGCGCTAGACTTTAAACATGCATCGCAGCATCAAGGAATACACAAACACATGAAGGAAGACGAGGATACGTACATGGTGGTAATAGAAAGTATACGCTTGATGGCGCTAATACACTTTGATGAAACACAAGCTTTTGAGACACACGCATGAACGACGTTGTCATGATTATTATAATGTAGTACTGCGATGACTTCCAAGTACATCGACTTATAAAATGCACGAGGGGTGGGAGGCTGCGAAGGACCAAGGATCATCTAGGCTGCAGACCTCCCAAGGACGAAGCTGCTTATAGTGTATAGGGAACAGTGCATAATAGTTAGTAAAAGTCTTTTGTTCTGGGTATAAAATGTAATATGGGTTATGCAGCCATACGGTAGATTGAAGGAAAATGTATTGCAAGTAAGGCCATGCTACCAGAAAAAAAATGGTTTAAAGTTGACAAATTAAACATTTACTGTTTTCAAGCATTCAAAAATATTCGTGAATGCTAAAGAGGAAATGCGTCAAAAGCTATAGATCGCTGCATCGCCTCAATGGTGTCACGAAATTTAAGCAGGTTGGGAACCAGTCGCGCAATCATGCTTTGCGGAAACGCGCTAGCTGTCAATGCATGCATGAGAAGGGAAATTCGCTTGCTTTGTATCTGCACACTAAGGCACCCCACTACTTCATACACTGGTTTGATGCGACCAATTTTTGTGGACACAACAAAAACCAAACGATGTAATATTTAACGGAGATACTTCATGATTTGACAGTTTCCACTGTAACAACGTTAAGTAATTAAATGAAAACACTTGGTTTATGTACACCAATCAATAAGAACACAAAGTATGTTACTATTAGCTGAGCTGTACATATTTCTTATACTCCTCCGAAAAAAGTGACAAACACGTTTTGGTTTTTTATTTCTGAAGGAATTTTTGACCAGATTTCTACTGCACTATGTTTTATCATTTTAGCACCTGAGTTTGAAGGTGCTTTTGGTAAAGCAAATTGTACATCGCTATCAGAGCGGTTGTTGCCACTTGTTAAGCATTAACAGTCAGGAAGCAATTGAGCATTGCAATGTTTATCTTTGTGGAAGAGTTAAATGTTACGTATTTGCCACAGTCCATCTGTTTATAATCAAAATCAATTCTGTGCTTGAAAAAATCATCAGGTGAAGTGACGGTGACCTATTTTACGGATGTCTTGACCTTAGCTTTCTTATTGCCATTTCGAGCGTTGCAAGAGGTAAATGTGTCAGAACAGGATTTTTACATGTACTTCAGTAGCTTGTACCGTAGAGGTGCGAGATCCTCACTTACACAGACATGCTGTCTGCCTTCAATATTTTTGAGATCCCTTTTGTTGGATAGAAACTAGTTTCGTTTTTTGTATGACACAAATCTTATGGGCGTGGTTTCTCCTTGTTTGGTCTTTTTTGTCCCAGACGATGCACTCTCTGTATATCATTATTTTGGAGATCGATTTCAAGCTCATCTGCTATTTTGAACAAGATTTTTCTCCATCATCCTTGTCTTCTATATCTTTTTCTGCTCCATAAATAAGAATATTTTCTCTTTTTGTACTGTTCTTGTCTGTCAAGTTGAAAAATAATCATTTGTTTTCTGAACCATCTCATTGCGTAGATGTACTTTTTCTTCTCCAAGCTGATTCAACTTATTTTCATGTTCAACCATCTTTTTTGTATTGCATTTAGTTTGTTTTCAAGGTTTTGTTTGATAGTAGTTAGCTTGACCACTTCTTCATTTATGTCTCTGAGGGCTTGGCAGAGTTGATTGAAGATTTCTTCTTTTGAAGTTAATTTTGTCCATGCAGCCTCGTTCATTCGTTCATTATGCTTGATTTCTTCATGAGGTTGATTATCCAATATCAATAGACCAGCAAAATCAGCAGTAAGTGGCAAATTTTTAATACAGTATAACTTAAGTTATTACCTACACTATACCGTTATTCAATTAGAATTCGGCTGTATGGGCGCTTCGCCCACAGCAACGCTTTTCTCGGTCCCCGCAGAATATTTTGCTCGTGTATAACGACAGTTGCAAGTTTCCTTCACAGTTTGAACTTTAAGAATCGGCTTTTAAAGCCGCCACGCAAACCTTTTACGACCAAAAAGTAACGTAGTTAAGTGGGGAATCGTTGGACCGAGGGTGTGACGTAACAATGACTTCAGGGAGTAGAAGGAAATCGTTACATGTTTTGCTGTAATGTACTGCATTAGGGATTGTGGCCACTGTAGTCAGATTGACCGAGACTTGGTGGACCAGTCAAGTGCGTAACGAGGGGACCAAGAAGGGCACAATTCCCCAAGCACAAAATCACTATGGGGGCGCCGAAAAGTCCCAACAATGTCAGAAGTACTTTTCTCAATACAATACATTTGAGTCCTAAAGACCTCTGTTTCGCACAAAGAGGCGCCAAACATGCTTCTTACCCCACGCGCCATCTAACCTTATTACGCCCCGGGGAGCAGTGACTGGAATGTTTAGTAAAAGAAGCAGTAGCCCATGGTGGAAAAATCCTTTAACAAAATTCAAAACGTGTGCTAGGTAAACCTGCCACAAGAACAGCACAAACGAAACTTAGTGACTTTTTCACATGAACGTAATGCAGTACTGTACTACCGTGCACAACCGTCGCCAGGAAGTTTTCAATAGGGGGCTTTGCGTTTTTGCGGGGAGGCTTGACGCTCCAAAAATTGACAAAATCTCAACTGATTTATAGTGTTTCATGTTTCAATTTTGGGTGGATTAAAGCTTTGTTTGGGGGGCTAAGCTCCCCAAAGCCCCTCTGTAGCGACGGGACTGCTACCACATGCTCTGTATTGCATGTAAATATAACTGCCAGTGTTTTCAAATTCTTGTTTGCGTTTTTCTTATCAGAGTATTCGCGAAAACACGATACTGTCAGTGGCAATCCTAATCAAAGAACACTGTTAGCCCTTGCCAGGCTCTGGCCTTCAACTAAAACGCCATTTTAGGAACGATTTACTGTAGTTCTACTATAAGTTCGCCTATAACGACGCTTTTTCTCCGGTCCCTTGAAATGACGTTATAGGGCAATTCTACTGTATTTCAAAAACACATGTTTTACGTATAAAACATTTGCGACCACCATCGCCGAAATGTCCCGTCGCCGAAACGGCGTCGCTCAACTGTCCTAGACACGAATGAAAAGGTTGTTGTGGACTACAAAGCGGGGAGTGCCATTCAACAATTTTGGAAAAGCCATTATGGTGAGTAATGCACATTAGAAATAAGAATCCTTACATTTTGTGGATGTTTTTAAGAAACGTTAAGTGCATCACGTAGTTGCTCTCAAATGCTTATGTAATGTGATGAATTTCATTAAAAAAGCATTTGTCTAGTCTGTTCGTGTTGTTTTTCACTTTTCTTCTAATTTATGTTTCCAACGACATGGCATAAACAACGTGTAGCGGCTTGCATCTAAAATCCGCAAAGGTTTCAGTGATCTGATGCAAGCATACACAAATGCGAAACGCAAGTTTGAAGACAGCGACGTTTGAAAATTTCAGTTTGTGGCTGGTGCTTATCGCACTGCGACCTGCCAACTATTTTCACTGAGTACATTCCGAAAATTAATTAGGGAACCTGCCCCGCGGGAATCTTTGCCTCGCCACGGTATGCTCTGTATTGCATAAACTGTGTTTCAATCTGTTGAACGAGCGCACAGTGACCTCATTCATCAGATACGGACGGCCAAAAGGCTTGAAGATGTGCTTCGCAAAGAATCTATTTATCGCAATTTTAAGAAAATAACACTTGATGATGCCCTGCACAAGCTGTGATAAAATAAAAACTAGTTGTTTATCGCTTATGCGATCAAAAAACAGATTCTCCGTCATTATTCGTTGTTTGCAATTTTTTCTACAACCCGCGTTTTGTGGTCAAACATTTCGGAATGCATTCTTCTGTAAACGTAGCATTCATCATGACAGCAAAGTAATGCTAAACAGACCATTAGTAGCAGTACTTTGGGTGTTGCCAGCAAATGGAGAAGAACTTCGTTCGGACGCATTTTGCTTTGTTCAAAACTTGAATGTTTGATTGCAGACGTTCCTTGACAGAAGCTGGCGTAAGATTGACAGAAAAAGACGTTGCTACTCTGTGTGTGCATCACTCTAGCAACATCAAACGTGTGATGGAGGAGATTTTGAAACTTGATTTTCTCCGGACTCCAGCTCTGGCTCCGCAGCTCTGGGTTTGATCTCTATAAAAAAAGTGCACTGACGCTATTGAATGCACCAATGCTCAGTGCATGATAAGATCAGAAAACAGTTCACGTCTCATAAGAGAAGAATAGTACTGACACACAAACAAAAGACAGTACATTTATTTTTGATCTCTCATTGTCGCAGATCGTTAATATTTAATCACTGAGAACTTCGCTGTCATAGCGTGAAATTGCTTTATCCGCTGTTTTAACGCCACCCTGATATTTTACAATTGCCAACTGAGGTGTCGTAGTCTTAAATGTGTTTCTCTCCACTGTCGTATTCTTCAATGTATTTTACTTCGCTTTCTTACTTGGAGTGCTAGTTTATAACAGCGGCTTCCAAACGTTTCAGCGCGTGACCCAAATCTGACTTTGAACATCTCGCGACCTAAGCCTGAACAAAGGCATATGTTATCATGAAAAAAATGATTGTATGGATAATTTTTGGCAGTGAGTTGTTAGTTCTTTTGCAATGATAGCAATCTACTCTTTTCTCAAGTACCTACGCTACAAAAAGACACACAAGCAATGGTAACGTTGAAAATAACCCAGACTTGGATCGCCTCGGCGATTTTTGACCCCTCGCGACCCTTGCTTGGGTCGTGGCCCACACTTTAAAACCACTGATTTGTGGTCAATATGGCTCCACACAAAGTGCACAAACACCGAAGAGTGATAGTGCGTGTGGAACAATATGTTTGTTGTGTCATCAAACGTCACAAAAGCGTTGGTTTGGAAAAGTGTGCTTGACATTACATTGTGACGTCATGAATGGGGCACGCCCAGTAGCAATTAATACTGCCAGCCACTGAAATACCCCAAAATGCGACGAAAAGTATCTGTGGCATCAACTTTTTGATGCCATAAAACGTGCAGGGGACATTTTCGTAAACCCAAATTATGTGCTTCCTTGACTAAGAAAAGTATCGCAACGGTTCAGAGCAGTGGTTCTTCACCTTTTCTCTACCACACCTCCTCAAAATCATTGACCTGTGCTTCAATCGCTCCTGACTTTAAATATCCAAATTGGACGGAACACTTTCCGGTTCAAAAACGTTCCAAGGGCTCGCTCTCCCCTGAAAATTTATTGACCCTCCCTGGGGAGGCGTGCCACCCAGGTAATAACCACTGGTTTGCAGCAACTTCAATTAAAGTAAAAATGTGGGTTAACACTTTCAATACTGATTTCTTAAACAATCCAATTTAAGACATGATTTTAAAATATTCTGTTTGAATAAGATTTTAAGACTGAAGATGCGACGCATAACATACAATCGATCTCCTTTCAAAAACTTTGCTGATGGATTCAAACCCTTCACCGTTGTGAAGACTAGTTACTTGGTTTCAAAAAACTAGTTTTGCAAAATGAGACCGTTTAGTTGCAGCACATGCTGTTAAGAGTCACAGGTTAGATATGATAAAGTGTGAAGCAATTCATAAAAAAAGAATTGGAATAAAAATAACACACTGGTAAAAGTCAAACAAAATAAATAACCCACTGGGTAATCCAGCAGGGATATCAGTGTCCCGTTACATTGCAACAAACCATCAACTACAAATCATTGAAAAGTGCAGACAAAACAGCTCAATAAATTCTACTATGAACTAAACGCAATTACAGAGTAATATTTTGACGTCTTTTCTGCCAAAAAACTGAAAATTGTATCACATTTCACAGAGACGTCGGTCACGTGGTTTCAAAAATTTCAAAAATCCTTACATAGCTGTGCTCGGCCACACGAAACAAGTTTAACTGGATGAATATACACTCAAACCAAAGAAATATAGGCATTTAATACTGAATTTTCCCAACCCATAAACTTGATTTGACCGCAAAAATTGAGGAAACAGTAATAAAGACCTTGTCTTCGGACAATCATGACATGGCAGTTTCGAAATAAATAGTACCGGTAGTGGCTGTTTTAAGGTTGCTGATTTTTTATGAAGGTCTTTTCAAACTATATCAAAACGTGCAGCAACCGGATTTTTATCGTTGTATCTCGGCACATGTATGCTTCAGCACAAACTGTGCTTTAGGGCACAACACACTGGATGCATTGCGTTATCGTGTCTTAAATCCAGTTGGACCTAATTGAAGCAAGATAAGCCCTTTGCCGAAATAATCCTTTGCAATCATTGCACAAGAGCTCTACATTGTTGTCCAACCAATTTGTTTAATCATCTGGTAAACAATCTCATCCTGTGTTAGTTCTAAATCTCTTAGATTTGATAAATTTAGGCGCTTAACGGGCATGAATGGGGAATTACCTTCATTGTGTTTGGCGCATTAGTGCGGTGCCCTATTTGCGGTATTCAGAAACTATTTTCACTGTTAATCACAGGTTCGAGCATTTGCAGGAATGAAATCGTTCGTTGCTAAAACTGGGGAAAATGCTATGAATTTGTTCCAGGAAACCACCATGATGCTAATCAAGATCATGTAGCTTGGCATAAGATTGAAAGGCTTCAACTTTTCACCCTAGTTTTGTGCTTATACAATTTACAGGATTGAAAATGCGTAATTGACGCGAAATCTATTTCCTAGTAAAACACCTCGTGAGCAGATTCAGCTGTCTTTTGCTTGTGGTGCTTTGTCTCTTAATTGTGGATAAGTGCACTCGGAATCCTCGCAGAGTTATGAAAGCACAACATGGCAGGCAGATTCCTTGTAAACTCTACGGTACTTTACTTGGAAAATTCACAAGAAATCGTATTTCCGAGATGCATTTTAATGCCACATGCATTTCTATCTTGCAATGCCGTATAAGAAGCATAGCTTTCTGCAATCGTTATCCACGTGACTGAATTATCTTTTTAATTTTCACCTTCACTTGCATTAACTGCTTAACTATTTGTCCACACAAACCTTCAAATTCAATAAAAACTTTCAACCAGTTCTGAATACTGTAGATTTATGCTGGAAATAGTAAGAAAGCGTCTGCGGACAGCAGTCATTTGCTAGTGTAGTAACACTGAGATTTTCCATTGCAAGATTTTCCATCAACAGGGTTTGAAAATATACCAACTAAATAATTTTATCAACTTTTGCCTTTTGTAGAATAAAAATAACAACGTGGCAGATTCACTGAAAAACTTGCAACATATTCAAAGCTTACTTCGATACAAAACAAATACTTACCAATGTGTTGGCCAGTATATGATTGTATGCTGCATGTATAGTGAAAGAGAAAAACTCAAAAAGTGTGCAACCCTTTACTGTTGGTTTCTTCACCGGCGGTGACAAGGCTGTATCAAAGGCACAGAAAATTCATGAGCTGTAATTTTTCAAATATAGCACAAGTTCCACTTACTGAAAAATGAGTTGAAGGTTTCTATTACTTGCGCATCAACAACACTTAACATTTTGCAACAATAACATCAAATTCGGTTTCCGCCTTCTGATAAATTCTTTAGCACCGCAACAGTCAGCAGCTCATCATTCTGTCCACCATGCGATATAGACAATGTTACGTTGTTTCTGAAAAACCTCGACAGTTTTACAAAATATGCATTTTGTTAGTTGCTGGCCCGCGCGATGGAAGTAATGGAAGATATTTTTATTATGCACTTAATGGCAGTTGTTGGCCTTGCTCTTGCGCTTTGATGCAGGTAGCTCCAGAGTTCGCCTCAATTAACCGGGGCATACCAAGACCTTATCAGTTGAAGGTAGCACTTTCATGGAGGGCGAGTAGCCGCGGTTGAGACATCAGCTCACGTTAAATTTTTGTCTAGTAATGACAGAAATTGTGGTTAGGTACCCATTACCATGACAAAGCAAAATTTCAAGGATCACGTTTCCAATCTGCAGATATAAGACGGCAAAGAGAAAACTGTAATGACTGCAAAATATCTTGCGTATATTAGTGGCCTTCAATCGCCTTCACCTCTGTCACTGAATCACAAAACAATTGTCAAGATGTAGTGAACGCTTCCCGCATTATTGCGTACGTATTATGCACGAGAACAATCAACTGAAAATTGAATGTTGCAGTAAACTGTGCCACTGGAGGCTTCTTTTGTCTCTGTGGAAATGTTGTCTTCATGTCCATGTTACGTGATCTAAAGACGACCCTAATTTTATGAGATATCGCGTTTTCGCGTCCTGGTTTCACGAGCCAATCACCTATCT
>JGI24158J21664_10013220_pt1 | contig 10903 bp, 9 predicted proteins | sample Ectturendosymbi3_FD_21664 | JGI IMG/M metagenome (IMG submission 21664)
TTTCCCCCCCCCCCCCCGAAAAAATCAGTTGGTTGCGGCCCCGCCCTGCAGCATGCTCAATTTCCGCACAATTGATAAACATTCCTGGTTTGCATTGAAATTTGGGAAATTCCTGGTTTGCATAAATTTTCAAGTGAGTCAATTAGTCATCAACTCTCACATATCAAAACACGAAGTTACTAGAAACAGTTTATTGATTTTATAAGTATCTTTAATGTGTTTCCTATGCCATAATAAACTTTCATTTATACACTCTAAATAAGAAATATAAATTCATTATAGCAGGGTTTTTTTAAGGAAAATGTTGGGTACCTGGTATAGACCTATAGGGACCTGATTTCTCTGATTCTAGGGACCCGATCTTAATTTTCTTTGATTCTAGGGACCCTATTTTTAATTCCAGGGACCTGAATCGGGTCCCTAAAATACCTTAAAATAAACCCTGATTATAGTATTAAATGTCGAAACTTCTTTGCCAATTTTTTTGAGACTTTGCTTAAATTTTTGACAAATCAAAACTTTTGGGGGTGCGCTTGCACTCCCAGCTCCTCAGGGGTGTAGTGGGGTGGGAACGCGTGGGAACGATCCCACGCCTTGTTGCAATAGATTACATTAAAACATGGTTGCGATCTCACAGATGTGCATAGCGACACGCAGATTCGCACTGCTACTCAAAGTTTACACTGAAACAGGAAGATCCAGTGTGCAATCCTTGTAGGCGAATGCACATTTTATTCGAACTATTTGGTGCAGTCTTCCTTTTTATTTGGTGTGGGAACGGCGTTCCCAACCCTCATTTTTTAGCACTACATCCCTACAGCTCCTACACCACTGCACATGAGATCTTGTAAAACACAGCCTCAATTCGAATTGTTGTCCACCTTTTTAGTAGGCCTCAAGAAGCCGAAGTAATTCTGTATAACGAGCAAGCAAAGCTTTTGATTTCAATTAAATTACACGAATATATGCCTACACAATCCTGCTGTGGTACGAATTTTGATGCTGTCAGTTTGCACCAAGGTTTTTACAATGATTTTCACCAGTAAATATTTAAATTAGTTGAAAATTCCTTAAGTTGTTTTGTCGAATTACTGTAATTGATTTGCGACGAGCCTCTGAATAATTTATCCAAATTTGCGCACGACCATCTGGTTTTCACAAGTTAACATACAAGACTATTCGGCAGGGTGAACTAACTGATGTATTAAGCTATATTCTAACTTTTATGTTGCCCATAAAAAGAACATCTAACGTTCATTGAATAAGCTATCAAAGCAAACAACATAGTTTACATTCCTCGACAGCAGTAGGCTACGTGTTTTATTTGCAATCCATTCGTAACGTTTTTTTATGCACGTTTGATTGAACCTAAACTCTATAATGCTAGGATGAAGACAACTATCAAACGGAAAATATAAGAAACTGCCTTTATACGTTACAAAAAGCAATGTGCACTGTGCAGTGACATTTAAAAACTTCTTGTCTGAGAGATATAAGCTCTGCGACACGATATCTGCAGTATTCATGGAAGGGAATGCCTCGAAACCACGAACGTTACAAACGGTAGAAACTTCAAGGCAGACCAGGAAGGAGCATGTGAGACTGAACCCAAACAAACACTTCATGAAAATAATTGACAATCCTACATCTTCTCTCACAATAAAAAACACGCCACAGGAACGTTAAACGAAACTTTACCTTGGACTCAAAACGATCATGTTCAGGTTTGAGTGTCTCTATGCACAATGGCATATTCCTGAAAAAAAGAAATGCGAAACAATTTGACTTGTTACACACAACAGTTTTGAGTACATTTTTGCTATGAAATTCACAGAAAAAATGGCAGAAAGGACGCCGATATTTTCGTGCTACATGAAAAAGAAGGGAACAATGTTTCTTCTTCAAACGAGGTGGAAAATAATTCCTTTCGGCGTCACCGGACTTGACAGCTGTAGCAGCAGTGGCGAATCTAAGGATTGAAAAATTTGAGGCATTAGTCCGCCAAATTCACAGTCGCGGTGTTTAAAATGGCATTCGTTTTCAACAGACGCTCCCCTTTTTACTTTTTTACCATTCTATTACACAATATGGTTTGCAATGAACGTTACAGACTGTATGGAGCTCACTTCTCCGTTGCCTATACGCCAGTCAAATGTGAAACCGCTGCTAATGTGCAATCATACATATTAAGTCTGTTTTATCAACCTGCGTGCAGAGTGTGTGTGTTCATACTATGGACTTCGTGTCTGCTATAAATAAATAAATTAATAATTAATTAAACGTATTGCAACATTGACCAATTTTCTTGGTTTTGATCAACTGAAATTTATATTATCTAGGCTACACAAAAGCATTATAAAAAACATGCGTAGAGGACACCAAGGTCTCCCAACTCAAAGGTCTCTCTCAGACCGGGACAACGACATGGACGATGTGCTGGCCGTCCTACTGATCGAGTTTCTTCTTGCGAATGATGAATACGTCACGAGGACCTTGTTAATTACGCCCACGCGCCAGTGGCAACCACACGAGACGATGTCGCCAATATTCAAGAAATTAAACTCACTGGGTTCACCCAAGAAATAACTGAGAGGAAGCAGTAACACAAACTTATAACACTGAAACCTGCTAGAAAGAAATTGGCCTACCGTTTCGTTTAGGTGGCACGCCCCGGTGCCAGCCCGTCGCCACAGGGGGGCTTTTGGGAGCTTACTCCCCCAAACAAAGCTCCAAACCCCTCAAATTGAAACATGAAACACTATAAATCAGTTGAGTTTTTGACAATTTTTAGAGTGTCAAGCCTCCCCAGAAACGCAAAGCCCCCTATTGAAAACTTTCTGGCAACGGTTCTGTCCGATACGCCGAGTAGAACGCTGTAATCCTGTTGTTTTCGACGTGTCCTTTGCTACAATCTCTGAGGTGGCCTCATAGGCGTAGCCAGGAGGGGCTATGGGCCCATGCCCCCCCAAAATTTTTGGAACATGTAGTCATTTTGTGCTTTGAGAAGCGGTATCCCAAACAAAATAGTGTTATTTGCCTAAAATCAAACATTTTGGCTCCCAAACTTTTTGGCCCCACCAAATTTTTGGACTGGCTACGCTATTAAAGCCAGAAGAATGCGGCGCGTTGTCAGAACTTTCCACCACTCTCTCATAACCAGCAACATCAGACCTCGCTGATGAGGAACTCGTTACATCAGTGGTTGGCAGCGTTTCACTCGGTGCTAACGTTCGCGGGCGGGCAAGGCGCTACATCGCTGGGAGAGACGTTTTTCTCTCGGCCGTCTTCATGCCGTTCCCGAGCATACATCAGATTCGCTTCCAATAGTTCAACTTCCTCCACCAAGTCATCATCCTTACTGGTGCGCACATGTTTGCGCAAGAACACCGGACCTGGCCGCATTAACCAAGCTGTCAGGGATTTGCCGCAATGAGCCTTAGGTCTCTGCACAAACTGAGTAGTAGCTCATGAGGCGTAGCGTTAGTGGCAGTGCACAACGATCGCGTGGCATGCAACGCATCGGGCAACACAGTTTCCCAACATTCCACTGCAACCAGGCCCGTGATCAGGTTGTAAGGTTTGGGAGGATAATACATTTTTAGGGGAGAAGAATTTTTGTTTTTATTATATATTTAAGACACATTTTTCTGGGCACCACAAGGCACAAAAATTTAAAGGGGGCACTGCCCCCGAATGCCCAACCGTCAGTGGCGTAACTGACAAGAGCAAGGAGGCGAGCCGTCCACCCTGGCAAGCTAAAATATAAAAACTGGGCCCCGTTTAGTTGACCTTTTGATATTTAGTATTCTTTAAGGTTGTTTTTTTAGTCTTTCGGGGTGTTTTCGTTTTTTTTAGCTAGTATAGACATCCACGACCTCCAGATTCACTATCATTTCTTTACTTTTCTCTGTGTGTTGGCTAGCGGCCCTCCTACGGTGACCAGTGGTCCCCCTTCAGCTAAGCTTTTCTCCACTTTGCTTAAACCTCTAGTTATGCCACTGCCCACCGTGGCTACAGGCCAGCTGGCAACCCGCGCGATTTTAAACACAATTTCATCGTTTTCCACAAAAGGCAACTTTGATTATGATTATAACGTTCGACTTCGGCGTTTCCGAGCGGATGATAGGCTCGCAGCAAGTAATTTTTACGTTCGTGTGACGTGAACGTTCTACCCAAACCAGAGTGAACATAATGAGGTAACCGCACAGGGCAAACAACTGGCCTAAACATTTGATAACAACATGTTCGGATATGAAAAATAAAACAGAAAACGAGAACATTAATCGGCAACAAGCAGAAGGTAAGTGTTTCCCGTCTGAGATAGCAGTGGACTTTTTAAATCTAAACTAAGACACTCAAAGGGCTTGGTAGCTTTTGTTAAAGTTCCCCTTCAGGACAACAGAATTTGCGCAGTTTTGGTTCAGCGCAAACGTCGCTCGAGGGTGACTCTTTTCACGTCATCAGTTGGAAACAGGGGCGTATCCAGGATAGGGCGGATCCCATGGGCGTCCGCAGTGGGGGGGGGCTAAACGGGCATTTGCCGCCCCCTGGAAATTTGGACTAAGAACCAAGAATTTCTAAAAAAAACGGCAGACAGAACCTTAATTCTGATTACTTCATTTAATTCTTGCTTTGACAGTTTATTTGCCGGTATGACACTCACACTGGACTAAAGCCAGGTTCAGTATTCTGGTTTCATGCAGTGATGAGCTTTCAGTTCACTCCATGTCCACTCGTTTTCCTGCAGGGGCAAGTTGCGAAACTAGCAATCGGATTGTATTGTCGTTGTTCTTTATTGTGTAACAACAACATGGCAACAAATCTTCAAATGTTCACTTCAAATAATGGTAGACGAGAAGGCGTTTTGCCGCATGTGGCTGTTGAACACAGACATCTTGGCGGGAACTGCTGCGAGGCGGTGACTGCTGATAGCGGAAAGGCACGTAGTTTTATACTGTGTGAAGAAAAGCATGAGTGAATCTGTAGCACTTTTTCCGCAAGTTTGAAAAATCCATTCTTAGTGTGAGACCGTGAGTGTGAACAATGTGCCTGATCTGAGCGAATAGCTAAATCAAACTACTTTATGTAGGCATCTCTCCACCAGTGGCGTAACTGTAGAGCAGGGTCTCCAAACTACGGCCCGCGAAACCATTTCAACCGGCTGCAAAGACATGTTTCCAATTATGAAAAAGAATATATTTACGAAAAATTTGTTGATTTAGTAGAACGAAACATATGCCCAAACAATCACATTATGTAAGATGCCCGGCCCTCGAACAGTTGTGTAATGGCTGATGTTCCACCGACAAAAAAGTTTGGAGACCCTGTTATAGAGGTTTGATCCAGTGGGGAAGCGTATCTGAAATGCGCACACTTGTCACTGTAAGGTGCTCACTAGCCAACACTCTGAAAAAACATGCGAAATGATGGTGAATCCGGATATGGATTGCTATACTAAAGCTCTGCATAACCGGAAAATATTTAAAAAACGCAAAAGAACAACCTTCTGAAAACCAAAAGAACGCTACAATCGAAATTTAAGCTAAGTGGGAGCTCAGTTTTTACATCTAACTTGTCGGGTGGGGCGATTTGCCCCTCTGGCCTCCCGTCAGTTATGCCACTGCTTTTCATACAGTATAAAACTACGTGGCTTGTTAGAAAACGTCTATGCAGGCTTGTGGAATGCGTCTTGATCGTTAAGGTTTATTTCTGACTTGAGAGTACTGAGTGCAAAGCTACATTTGCTCTGGCGACTTTTCATAATTCATTGCTTAATTTTTTGAAAAGTCTGAATGGTAAGTTGTCCGATAGTCCTGTCAACATAATCTACTTGTCCGGCTTGTACTTTGTGCATGATGAACGTACCCCGTGAAAAATCAGCCAAGACAAGTAAGGTTTTTGTCTAAAGGATGATTGATCGCTTTGGACAAGATCCCAGAAGTTTGCATCTCTTATTTCTAAGTGACTCTGATAAGTCTTGCTAGGTAAAATAAAGTCATAATTTGTGGTTTCGGCAAGTTTGCAAAAGTCGCGGTCAAAGAAAACCCAAACAAACGAGGAAAGGTCAAGGTAATATTTACTTTTAAGCCAAAATATTTTGGAGAGAACTTTGACGATCAATTTTAAAAGTTGTTGGCAAAACTTTCTGAGAAGAACGTGCCAAAATTTCTGAAGCGTGAATTTTGAAGTCTAGAGCAGCGCTTTTCAACCGGTGTGCACAAAGTATGCGTGGGGTGCACCACTACGCAAGGTTTCACAAGGGTGCATCACAAACATGTCACACTAAACAGATACTTTTTTACAAAAACTTTCTGTTGGCAAAAATGAACCATTAACCAACCAATGACTTTCAGGATTTAAACTGAATTTTACACATTCTAAAGCAGGGGTTCTCAACCTTTCTCTGACCATATACCCCTTCAGTATTCCGACAGATGAGCATGTACCCCTTCAGCATTTCGAAAGATATGTATGTAGCCCTTCAGCAGTGCCGTAGCAGCCCAGCTCTGGGCCCCCTCCCAAAATGCTCACAGGGGCCCCCCTAATAGAGATTTATAAAAAAAGTTTTCGACGTTATGCTACACCTCGAGGCCGAATGGCCTTCAAAACAAAATATACTTATTGCAGACACAATTTTGGCAGAACCAGGCTGGCAAACCAGGTTTTAAAGTTTAGGGGGCAAAATACATTTTTAGGGAGAAAGATTTTGTTTTTATCATATGTTTAAAACAAATTTTTCTGAGCATAACAAAATTTGGGGGGCACAAAAAAGATTTGGGAGTAACTGCCCCCGAATGCTCCCCATGTCTGCGGGGCTGCGCAGAACCGTCGCCAGAAAGTCTTCCATTGGGGGCCTTCATGTTTGTGCAGGGGGGGCTAGACATTCTGAAAATTTATTTTTAATTCACAACATGAACAGCATTTGCAGATTGTGCAAATTAATTATACACATTTTCCAGCAAATACCCATAGTAGGCTCGTAGTTTCCAACTTAAATTTTTGAACGAGCTTAACAAAAGGAATTGGGTCGTCAGTCGGTGTCATTCATTGACGGCGGTTATTTGAAGATGTCATAATGAAATGCAAATACAAAAAACATTGCAGGACATCAGAATCAATCCTATTGTTCAGTTATGAAAATACTATTACCGAAGGAGCAAACATAAGGCCGGTCACCGCGATGAACGTTTTCTTTCATTAGAGCAAATTGATAAACTTTACCATGAGCTTAAGTGATATACGCTTATAAAGCGTGCGTATTGGGCTTTTTGCTGGCCGAAATACGCACGCATAAACCTTGCTGATATTTGGACTGTTAATCCCCTGGTGCATGCCACATGTTTGGATTAATAACATTTTGTATCTCAATCGCCTGTAAATGTTAACAAAAATAGACTAAGGCCTACGTGGACGCAACGGTTAACATCCATAATCCACTAACTGCACTACTCTGTTTTGCGTCAACACCCAAAATAGACTCTTCTAACAACACTATTAACTCCATCTTGTTGTCTGAACAGCAGGCTGCGCAAATGTGTAATTTTGGTCGTGAGCACCAACGGTATCTTGCTGCTATGCAGTACAAAATAAGAGAAGACTACCTGGCCTAGACATAGTAGTCTACAATTTTTACAGCAATCACTAGCCTACACAAAACACGTTGATCAAGTGAAAGTCTGACTTCTGGACGTATACAACTAGGCATGTAGGCAGGGCCGGATAAATGAAAGCGAGGCCCATCAGGGAAAAGTCGTGACTGCGAGGCCACCGAAACGCTTTGCCCAGTGGTTCTAAACCCTTTATACATATCTTACACTTTTATCAAACAAGATCACAAGATTTACCCCCAATACACTCAGTGGTGCTCATTTATTAAAAATACAAAATTAAAAAACTTTTACAATTTAGAATGATTTGTATAAATTTACATTTGCTGCAATTTATGGTTCAGTAAATTTACCCCCATGGAAGATGAAATTTACCCCAGAGGTAAATATACCCCAGGTTGAGAACTACTGGCTTAGTGCAAGTGCGCAGTTCGCTCATGTCCGATCTGTTAATCCTCTTGCTTGCAGAGGCAGGAAACTTGCTAGCGGATTGTTGTGCTCTTGGTCTTTAAATGTTCACTTCAAGTTACGGCAGTAGGCATTTTGCCACATGTGACCAGGGCTCCCACTGAGGGTTTTTTCACCCAGATCTTTTTTTTAGTCGACCTGTGTGTATAGGTTTGATTATGAAAAATCGGGCGAAATCTGTGTTTTTTGAAGTGATAAACTCATTTACAACTTCAATGTGTTCAATAATACGAGGATAACTTTACATTACAGTGTTTACAAGCGCAAATCAGTTGAGAAAGTACGCATATCGGATGAAGCAAAACGTGTTCAATCGGTTTCATATTCTTATCTAAGATCATTGTCTGGGTGATATACAGTGGTGTGTTTAAAGGAAGGCAAGCGAGGCACTTGCCTCGGGCCCCCCTTTGCAACTGTAATGCGTAAAGTACCTTGCTTTCAAAGGGGCCCAACAGCAACTGTTATGTATAAGTAGGCTACTTTGCTTTCATAGGGGCCCCCAACAGCAGTTGTAATGTGTAAATAGCTTGCTTTCAAAGGGGCCCAAAGTAACTGTAATGCATAAGGACTTTTCTTTCAAAGGCCCCCTAACTTCACTGATTTCTAGTAATTTTTATTGCAATTTGGGGATCGAAGCTTTCTCTGGGGGTCTAAGTAGTGACGGGACTGAATTCTGTGCCCCCTGTGACAGAGTGGGCCCCCCCAACTGGGGGGTATGGAGTGCGGCTGATACGGCTCTGCCCTTCAGCATTTCGATAGATGAACATGTACCCCTAAAATTTCTTATGACAAAACATTTTATCATGATTAATCACAGATATATCTAAAAATAAGCATATAACGGCTTTTGAAAATAATATTCACTGATATATGTATAAATATTTGGAAATCAAAGATATGTAAATATATATTTCTCTTCTATTGCTAACCTTAAATGTACCCCTTCGGATAGGCAAATGTACCCCTTGGAGTACATGTACCCCAGGTTGGGAACCTCTGTTCTAAAGTGTGGTGCGTAAGCATCAGACCATACCAAGCTAATTGTTGTAATTAGTTGATTGTGATTCATCAGCAACAGACAATGGGCCATTATCGATTGAATTATATAGCTGAGTTACTGAATTAGGGTGCGTGCTTATTTAGGCCAGGGTACATACAGACACGGGCGCAATTAGGTGGTGGGTACGGGGGACGTGCCAGTAAATAGAGTGCATGAGTTCATCAAAACATCGGTGCACCATAACAAAAAATGTTGAAGAGCGCTGTTCTAGAGGCTTGTGACGGCTTTTTATTGGTTTTGAAGTTGCTAAGCTATCATACTATTATGGTAATAGTAGAGGGGGGCAGATTTTCTCGCGCATTTTGATTTGCTGTTTTTGTGATGGCCATGGCAATACTTCTGTGAAAAGAAGTACCTGTTTTGAAAATCTGCAGCTGGTGCATTGTGCAAATTATCGTGATATACCTGGCTATGCGTGCCAAACAAGCACATTTTTGTGACTGTTGTCGTAACATGGGGCATTTTCTTTGTGGTTTAGCCGTGTAGAAAAGGTTAAGCATCTCGTGAACGTACATTTGCATTGTATTGTCAGCAACCTGACAAGGATTAGCAAAATGTTGACGTTGCCCCCTCCTGAAAAAATTTCTGCGGGCGGCCATGGCGGATCCCGTCAGTGGCGTGCAGAGGTCTGGTGAGGCCCGGGGCGATTGCTTGATTGGATGCCCCCTTACCAAATTCTAGTATTGAGCAGTGGCGTATGGTGGTCATTGTCACTGGATATACGCTGTTTGTGATGTCACAATATGACGTCATATTCAATTTTGCAACCAACGCTTTGGCGAAGTTGGTTGACACAACATGCATATTTAGCGACGCCGGAGCAGCGGTAGAGCAGGGGGAGCAGTAAAACAGTTTATGGCAATGGAAATTTATAAAAAACAAAAAAAACGCTACCTATTATGTTTGTTTCTATTCATCAACAATGTTGACATCAAAAATAATAACAGAAATTATAGAAAATCATTCTGAATTTTCTGGGTGCTCGAAAAGCTGCAGTGACTATGTTTCAAGTGGATCGTGATAAAATACGAAGTTACCTATGATACTGTTATGAAAAGCAGTGGTGGTGGGGGTCTAGGTCGTGCAAGCACACTCCTAACAGTTTTGATTTGCTGAAAATCTGGGCAACATCCCTGAACATCCGCGTAAAAATGACGCCCAACGTTGCTTGACTTCAAAAAATGGCGCCCAAGGTTTGCAGAAAAACACATGAAGGCCTTTTTGGGAGGTCGCACCAAAAAAGGTCATAATGATCTTTGTGGGAGAGAATTTGTAAACAAAAGTTGCACAGAAAACTTTTAGGGGAGTTTGGGGAAGTTCGGGCAAAAATCCTTCGCATCCCAAAAACTTTGCCTGCTCGTAAGCCTATGATGTAAAGGCCACTCTGCCCCGTTGCTTCCCTTTTGAAAGTACAGAGGGATGAATGCCCCCGCCATGCCTCAATCCTGCGGAGTCCCTGTGCAATGTGCATATTATTCTACACGCACTCTCTTTACTCGTTGTTGTAGGCTGTCACTGTGATGAACGTAAATTATATTAACGGTATCCTACGACATAACTGCAAAAAAACGCGTTAAAACAGGGGAGTAGAACACACCCAGTGCTACATCTTTCTACACCCAGTGCTACTTCAGCGCAATTCACAACTGTAAAACTACAAGACTACGCGAATGTCTCGGCGAATTGCAGCGATCAGAAGGTATGCGGCTGGGATGGTGGACACCCAGGGTTGACAGTTTGAAACTTGTCAATTACACAAGAATTGAGA
>JGI24158J21664_10013221_pt1 | contig 10903 bp, 4 predicted proteins | sample Ectturendosymbi3_FD_21664 | JGI IMG/M metagenome (IMG submission 21664)
GATACTTTGGATGACCTGCTGGGGTTTCGGGTTCAAAAGTTATGATGTAAGTTAGTAAAAATATTTGACTAATTAGCTAATTAGTTAATTAATTAATTTGTAAATTTTAAATCATAACTTTTGAACCAGAAACGCTAGAAAGTCGATCAAAGGCTCAAAAAACTCCGACTCGAGCCTAGTTTCCAATGAAAACTTCAGCGAAACACTTTGGCCTAGCCGTTGGGCCCTGGGCCAGGTAACATGAGTCAAAATGACCCCAAAACTACTTTACTTATGATGTCACTCACAAAAAATCCGCACCCCCAACCAATAAATTTTTTTCGAGTGCAATCTACTTGACTGGCCAATCCGTTTGAGCTCTTGAACAGCTCTCTTGCGCAATCGGCGGAGGAGCTACGGCGTTGGTAAGGCAACCAAAAACTGCTGTTTTTTAGGCCGAAATCCAAGTACGAATATCACGTAGGCTGGCTCTCAACGTGTTAAACTACAATAGTTTGCAGATCTCAATATTTTCAAAGTATATACAAATATCAAGTGCTCTGTTTTCCAGAATTGTGTTTTTTTTCAGCACCTTTTGTGTACATCTTCTTGCTTCTATACATCTTGGTGGGAATATCTGTGACATTTTTAGAAATGGCATGGGGACAATATAGCAATCTGGCACCATTGCAAGCTTTCAAAACTGTTCCAGCTATGCAAGGTAGTGTATTTAGTCCTATTTGCCCCACAACAATTTGTGTAGTATTGTTAGAATATTTGCTGCTAATAAAGTAATTGATGTTATCTGATTGATCATTTTGAGCTTTGGAGTGCTTACTTGTGCATGAAAATCAGTTTAAATAATGTCTGATTTACAGACATACTTATTGAAGTATAACAAATTGCTGGGTGTTGTTGAAGGGCTGTTTAATAAAATCATTTGAAAGCTTGTCAACATGCTGTTATGCAATGGTATTCATTCTGCTGAAATATACCATTCACACACTATTGGCATGGCAATCTGCTGCACCACTGTTCTTGAATTAGTTTGTATGCACACCAACATAATTTAGACCTTGGATGCAAGCTTTGTACCTCCTTTAATATTCCAGTTGTTGTTAACTACTTGTATATACAAAATTTTATTTATTCGAGTTGATACCTCTCAATAACTTTCAATTCTCAATGTTATTTGAGATGATATTCCTATGAAGTAGTCATTTAATTAGAATAATAGTAACCACACAGACACCTTTGGTAAGTTTTTTTCAGATACTTAGTATTGTGAATTAACTCAAGTAAACTTTGGTTTGTGTATTGATCAACATAAATATTATTTTAACACCTTCGGCGCTGATTGATGCATATATGAGTCATACGTTCAAATGCACAGGGTGCGGAATGACGCATATGCGCCATTCAATTAAATACAAAATTATAGCTAAAAAGATGAGAGAAACCTGACAATTACTTTTACTTACTATACACCTGACAAACTTCTGAAAATGTACTGCGGTTATTTTTTTGTTTTTCCTGAGGTTTGGCCCTTGTGTCTTTCATGTACCATCCCACTGCGCTGATTATTCTATTATGCTTTTGTTTACATGTTTATTCTGATCAACTAAAACCTGGTAATGATATCTCATTTTGCATGATTTTGGCATTAGTTTTTTTTGTTTGTTATGTGAGTGATGAAGTAGTCAGCTTCGGTGATAGTATTCGTATGCGTAACGTTGCTCAATGCAAACGTTTTATGCAGGATATCTTTCATTGATTTATGACAAAGAAACTTTATGACAGTGTGCTTCACAATGCACTCATTAAGCTTCTGGCTGATCATTACACTGGGGATTATAATGTTGAACTAGATTTTTTTTCCAAAACTCTGTACTTGAGTTTCATACAAGTACCAGTAAACATAAAATCCAAATCTTAGGCCTAAAATCTTCAAAAAATCAAGGAATCTTAAATATCTCAAAAAACATATAAAATAAGCAAGTCAAATGTATTAAATGCATATAGGAACATGTTAGTTCTAGTTCATTTCAAAAAAAAATTTTTGTTCTAGCTCTTTCGGTTGTTGAGATCTTGCATTTTTCTATTTTTTGGATTGTTTCCATGGAAATGCTCATAGAGGAGGTGTCAAACAACAATTGATGCAATTTTTTTGTCTTTGTTGTGAATGATGAGGCCAACTGCAACTTTTGACCAACTTATGTAGAGATCTGAGACATTCGCCCAAATTTGGTATGGCCTACTCCACATAACATTCATACCAATTCTCATCATCTCTGAAATTTTGAAGTAATTCTAACGAAAAACTTCAAAGTTGGATACTTTTGTTTCATACCTATAGACGCACGTGGGCTACTAAACTTTATCCTATACAGCAGGGTTGAACAGTTGTTGTGTGAAGCACCATAACTTTCTTAAAACTAAAGTTTGTGCAGCCAAAATTTACAAGAATTCTCTTCAGATTGTTATGCATTTTGCCTTAAAATTTGAATTTAAAACATTAAGAACTTTGCGAGTTAATATTTGTTGAATCGAGCAACAAGACTCTGTTCCGGTGCTTCAGAGCAATTGTTTGTGCACGTGGCTGGCAACGCGCTAATTTAGGTTCAGTAGGGTGCTATATCTTTTAACATGCATTGTCTTTTGCAACCAAATATTAGACAAATCTTCCTTTTGCAAAAATGCATCTTACCTGAAAATTTGAGGTCAATCGGGCAATTACTTTTGGAGTTACTCAGTTGTGAGTATAGGTGTTGGATGAAAACAACCTAAAGACCATCCCACGCCTGCTAAATAATCGCGTGGAATTCACACCGCACCGAAGGTATTGACACCTTCAGAGATAGTCTAAATCAGTGGTTCTCAAACTTTTCTGCACGTTGACCCCCAATTAAAGTATACAATTTTCTGTAGACCCCATGGCCTAACCCAACAGTTACTAATACAAAAAAAGTATGTGTCAAAATAAATTTGAGTACCTTTTGCTTGAAATGCATGGTAAAATAGTACACAATATGAAAATATGCTTAGAACTATAGATGTAAGCAGCAGTTGATCCCCTGGCCATTTAGTGACCTCATTCGACCCCTTGGATGGTCTAATTAACCCCTGGGGGTCGATATTGACCACTTTGAGAACCACTGGTCTAAATCAAGCGGTTTGTCCCAAAACAGCTGGATCGCACTTGTTTCGAATGAGCATAACTCTGGCGCTGTAAGCGCTAGAGAGCTATTCAAAAGCTCAAAAGATGCAGCAAGTCTTGTAGTTTGCAATCAAAAAATATTTTTTGGTTGGGGTTGTTGATTTTTTGTGAGTGATGTCATAAGTAGAGGACTTTTAGGCCACTTTGGCCCACTTCACCTGGCCCTAGGCCCAAGCCATTAGGTGGTAGTATTTTGCTAAAGTTTTTATTGGAAACTAAGCTACAATCCGAGTTTTTGTACTTTGGATGACATGCTGGGGTTTCGGGTTCAAAAGTTATGATCGAAAGTAATAAAAATATTTGACTGATCTCTTAATTAGATAATTAATTAATTAATTTATTTTAAATCATAACTTTTGAACCAGAAATGCTAGAAACTTTATCAAAGGCTCAAAAGACTCAGACTCGAGCCTAGTTTGCAATGAAAACAAGAGTAAAATACTTCGGCCTAGCAGTTGGCCCTAAGCCAGGTAACATGAGCCAAAATGGCCAAAAACCTACCTCACTTACGATGTCACTCAGAAAAACTCTGCAAACCCCAACCAAAAAAAATTTTTTGAGTGCAGAGTAAAAGACTTGCTGAATCTTTTGAGACTTTGAACAGCTCTCTACTCTAGTGCATTCGGCGGAGGAGCTATGGCGTTGGTAAGGCAACCAGAAACTGTTGGTTTTAGGCCGAATTCCAGGTATGAGTATATTGTACACCGGTCTCATGTTGTTAATGTTATTTAGTTTTGGAACAACTTTACCGCGCATAGACTACAGCAATTTGTCCAATACAGTAAGGTGCAGGTAGTTGTTGTGTAAAGCCTGGTATTTTTTTCACATTGTTTTTTAGCAGCAATAAATTTCAAGATAGCATGGCTTATTTAGATGTATGCACTTTTCCAAACAATTCGAGGTCAAGTGAGCAAGAACTTTCCTTGTAATTTATTTTTTAATCAAGCAACTAAATGTGAGTCCATAGGGTGTTGTGATAGTGTTACTAGAGCTCAACCGAAACGTTGTTTTTTTGGACCGATACCGATGTTTTTCAATTTTCATTGCCGATATCCGATGCCGATATTTTTGTATTACTAAGCAGTATCTATTTTGCCTCATGAGCCAAAATTACCACTCCTGGAGCTATTTTGCCTTCAGCCAAACATTTTCAAACTACAGCTAAAAGACATTACAGTGCATATTTTTCTTCAGGCCACATAAACAAAGAAAATAATTTCACAAGTTATAATTATTTTATGAGATAAGATATAATACACTCCTGTTTTGCCTCGTGAGGCAAAATACACACTCCTGGAGCTATTTTGCCACCAGCCGAACATGATTGGATGAACTGGTCACATGACAAGTTTAGACAGATTGACTGTCTCAGTTGACTGTGATATCTGTAAATGGGTCGTCTGATAGACAAGTAATATTATGCTTTCAGTGCTGGCAAGTTATTAATAGCTTCTTCCTTGCATTGTGTGAACTGTAGGATAAGCTAAACCTAAACCCTTGTTTCTTTACATATTATATTTGTCATGTGACCATTTCAACCAGCTGTGTTTGACTAAAAGGATGGTTTAATCCGTTGTGCCTACTGCAGTTCATAGCAATTTCTAGGACTAACAGTAACCCTAAATAAAAAAATGCACAAACAGCAAACATGTGTTGCGTGTAAGTGGGGTTGCTACTTGTGTAGACATTTGCGCCTATGCTCAGATGTCATAAGTAAAAAAATGCGCGATGCATTACAGTAAAACCATCACTTCACTGCGATGAAGAACTGTACAACATCAAATTCTGAGCAAACCTGGGTCCTGCTTGCTGTGACGCAGGCACTTTTTTGATGCACGCTGAACGCGAGACTGTCTAGCCTAGAGAGACATTGGTAAAACAACCAACCAACACAAAAGCATGTCAACTTAGTTTGTTGGCAGGCAATCATCTGCTTATCGCGCCTAAACCTGTGAGCGAATGTTACGTCATAGAGCGTTTTGTCAGGTCTGTTGCACAACGGTCTGTATGCGTGAAGGTTCTGTATGCTAATAGAGGACATAGCATTTGTATTAATCAATCAGGGTCACAGATGAAGTAGCAACTTGGGTTTCCCAACGCTCCATGCAGAGCAACAGTGCAACACTTGTATGAGCAAATATTGCCGATATATATCGGCGGAATTTTGCCGATACGATACATCGGCGACATTTTCATATAGGCTGATATATATTGGTGTACTGATACATCGGTCGAGCTCTAAGTGTTACTGTGACAACACCAGCCAGTGCTACATGTGTAACAACCTGTTGTGTGGCAACACATTAAAACTATTCTTTAACACGTTCACTGCCAGTGTACGAACATACTGTACACGAGCTGCTAGTTTCGCCCTACTTTGCAACTCCAAAACTTGTCGGTGTACTGTGCTAGAGAGCTGATCAAATCCTCAAAAGACCTGGCAAGTCCTTGAGTCTGCAATGAAAATAAAATTTTTAAGGTTTTTTTTTTGAGTGATGTCATAATTGGGGTAGTTTTTTGACCATTTTGGCTCAGGTTACCTGGCCTAGGGCCCAACTGCTAGATGGAAGTATTTCACTCAAGATTTTATTGGAAACTAGCCTAGAATCAAGTCTTTTGATCCTTTGATTGACTTTCTAGTATTTACGATTCAAAAGTTATGGCCTAAAAACAACAAATAAATTAATTATCTAATGAAGGGATTAATTGATCATTTTGTTGTTTTTACGTCATAACTATTGAACTCAAAACCCCAGCAAGTCATCCAAAGTCTCAAAAGATTCAGATTTTAGCCTAGTTTCCAATAAAACTTTACCGAAATACTTCTATCTAGCGGTTTAGTCCCAGGGTCAGACAAAGTGGGCCAAAAAGCCCAAAAAGGACGTCACTCACAAAAAATCCGCAACCCCCAACCAAAATATTTTTTCATTGCAGGCTTGAACACTTGGTTAGTCTTTTGAGTTAAACAGCTCTCGAGTTATGCAGTTGATGCTAAGACATGTGCAAACTGCTGATTTAGGCTGAAACTGCCAGCAACGAAGGTGCTAATATTTTTTAATTGTACTTTTGTCAATAATCCATTGCATATTTAAGGAAACAAAAAAGCTGCAGGGTAGTAATAAATATATCAATTTCCTATTGTTGAGAAGTATGCTTCTCACACCTCTGGTTGGAAACCACTGCAATGAACATTCCAATCTATGATGAAAATATTGATTTTATAGAATAGAAAGTAAAAATGTTTAAAAATGTTTAACATCTAAGAGATATCAACTAAAACATGTGCCTTACTCATTGTTTACCTTTTGCAAGAGCATGTTTGAATTGACAGCTATCCTTGAGGAAAAAATTGTAAAATGTCTGCTGTAAACCTATGAATGACTCGAACCAACTTTTTCATTATTGTTACAGTTTGATAAAGCAACTAAGCTAGAAGATGACATGTTAAAATTTAAACTTTCTGTAGAGATTTTACGTTAAAGTTTAGTCATGTTTTTAACATGCAAAGTTCATTGTTCAGGAAACAGCAAATGAAATGGTCCAAATGTCTCGGTATTTTTTCACTTTGAACATTCCAAATTTTTTACGAGATACTTCTCAGTAGCTCGTGAGCTACGAAGTGACCAAATAAATTTTTTAGAATGAAGCTCAGTGTTGGGAACGAACTTAGTGGTGAAACACAAAAGTTTCTTCTGCAAATATCAGTATTGTTAATAATTTAATACCACTCAAACACTTTGAGAACCGGTGTATGATATATTCATACCTAGATTTTAGCCTAAAAAGAGCAGTTTTTGGTTGCCTTACTAACGCCATAGCTCCTCCGCCAATTGCGCTAGAGAGCTGTTCAAGGGCCTAAACGGATCGGCCAGTCTTCTAGACTACACTCTAAAAAAAATTTTTGGTTGAGGGTTGTGAATTTTTTGTGAGTGACATCATAAGTGAAGTAGTGTGGGCCTATTTTGGCTCATGTTGCCTAGCCTAGGACCCAACTGCTAGGCCAAAGTGTTTCGCTGAAGTTTTTATTTGAAACTAGGCTCGAGTCCGAGTCTTTTGAGCTTTTGATCAACTTTCTAGCGTTTCTGCTTCAAAAGTTATGATCTAAAATAAACAAATTAATTATCTAATTAGTCAAATATTTTTACTACATTAGATCATAACTTTTGAACCTGAAACCCCTGCAGGTCATCCAAAGTATCAAAAGACTCGGATTGTAGCATAGTTTCCAATAAAAACTTCAGCAAAATACTACAATCTAACGGTTGGCGCCCAGGGCCAGGTAAAGTGGGCCAAGGTGGCCTAAAAGTCCTCCACTTATGACGTCACTCACAAAAAATCAGCAACCCCAACCAAATATTTTTTTTTTGAATGCGGGCTAGAAGACTTGCCCCGTTTTTTGACACTTCGATGAGATCTGTAACACTTACAGGACTAGAGAAATTCCCGTGCAAAGCTACGTGCGTTTCTGTGTTTTTTTTTTCGAAAATCCCCTTTTTCAGCTAGATGTCAAAATGTTAAAAAACAATTTTTACAGCCTGTTTGTAAGAACTTTTTACTTTATATACAGTTTGTTTGTTTGTTTCCTGACAACAACTAAAAGTTCCAAGATGCTGTAAGCTTTTGAAGAATCAGTCATCTGGGCTCCCCTTTCATAACTTTGCTATGATTGAGAATGTATCTGTATTGAAGTGATTAGTCACTGCTGAATCAACCGCTAAACTGTTTAATAGGAAATATGATTTCACTTCACTTGGCTATATGGATCCTCAGTCCTGAAATCTTGTTTCAAAGTTTCGTCCAAAAGGTGTAACATAGTCTACATGTGTGATTTGTAATGTAGTTTTTGAAGACATCATTGGCTTGTCAGTTGTTACTTCTATATGTAACCATGTTTACTGATCTCACGTTTTGGTACTAATGACAGTTTAACACGGTGTTGTGTGTGCAAACATTCCAGATCTGCAAACAGTTTAAAAGTAAACATTCTAGTCATATATCATGTGTGGTTACTGACCCTTGTTCATTGACGAACAGGGCAATCCATATATAATCAAAGACACCTTGTTACCATTAGTCATGGATTTTGCTAATTCTCACATATGTGATAAAGACTTTTGAATTTTTGGCCACTAGGTGCAGTTGTAGGGGCAAGCACAACCATTTTTTCATTTCTCACATTCAATTTGTGGCAATAACTCTTTATCTAGGAGTTTTGCAACTGAAAACAAGTATAGTACCATTTTTGACCTAAGGAATTCATTTTTGAAGCTAACACCTTGACAGCCTGTCTACGAACATATCATACCTGAAAACTGGCCTGTAACCAGCAGTTTTCAGTTATCTTACCAACGCCATAGCTCCTCCGCTGAATGCACTAGAGCAGAGAGCTGTTCAAACCCTCAAAAGATTTCGCAAGTCTTCTACTCTGCACTCAAACAAAATTTTTTGGTTGGGAGTAGTGTATTTTTATGAGTGACGTCATAAGTGAAGTAGTTTTTGGGCCATTTTGGCTCATGTTACCTGGCCTAGGGCCCAACCGCAAAGCCAAAATATTTTGCTGAAGTTTTCATTGGAAACTAGGCTTGAGTCTGAGTTTTTTGAGCCTTTGATCGACTTTCTAGCATTTCTGGTTCAAAAGTTATGATCTAAAATAAACAAATTAATTATCTAATTAACTAATTAATCAAATATTTTTATTACTTTCGATGATAACTTTTGAACCCGAAACCCCAGCAGGTCATACAAAGTAGCTAAAGACTTGAATTGTAGCCTAGTTTCCAATAAAAATTTCAGTAAAATACTACCATTTACCAGTTTAGGCCTAGGGCCAGGAAGGTGGCCTAAAAGTCCTCCACTTATGACGTCACTCACAAAAAATCTGCAGCCCCCAATCAAAAATTTTTTTTCGAGTGCAGACTAGAAGCCTTCCTGCATCTTTTGAGCCTTTGAACAGCTCTCTAGCGCTTCCGGTGCCAGAGTTACACTTGCGCAAAGCCACGTGCGATCTGGTTGTTTTGGCACGAAATTCCTTGAAACTGGCCGGATGCAAAAGTGTCAAAATATTGATAAGATAAGGATTTCAACACAAAATTTGGGGTTGAAAATTTTCTTTAAATTTTTTTCATACTTATCTTCGAGAGAATATTTTGATGCGTTGGGAAAAAGTTGCCAAAAATTTTTTTTTCTTTCAATAAAGCAAATATGTTACTATAGTTTCACCAATTTTGATTGATGTAAGTTTTGTCTTAAAGAATATGTCCAACTTTAAAGATTACAAGAAATTTGCGTAAAATGACATTTTTAATAGAATCCCAAATCGGAATATCATTTTGTAGTTGTATATGTTGCTGCAATATCTTTAGCTTGTTATGATTTTTTCTGATTCTGAACATTCATTAATCATTCTGTGAGTTACTGCAACATGGAGAGTATTGTAAACTGCTCGTTAGGTAATGCTTTGGGGCAAGGATTGGGAACCTATTTGCTATAATAGGTTGCATAGATTGGGGAATATCAATGGCAGGCCGAAAAGTTAATTAATTTTATCTTAAATTCTGCCTTTATCTTCCTAAGGAAAACAAAGAGAGAAAACTAGGTGTATATCAAGGAGGGAGATACTTGACTTATTGACACTGTCTGAGTGTCTGCATGTCATAGAGTTTCGTTTTGTTGTTTTGCTATGTTCTAACTTGAGTAATGAAAATTCTGATGTGGGCCATATTAAATTTTCATGCGGGCCGCAGGATCCCCACCCCTTTAAGGGACAAAGGTAATAAACTTACCTATACAAGAGTTATGCAAGAAAATCATGCTGAAATGGAGATCTGGGCTATGACACTTGGATCCACTTGAAACTGCATGTATGCACTAATGATTCATTGGCAATGAATTTGAGGAAACAGTTTCTAAATGCTGTGATGTGTTGAAAAAGCACTAGAAAAAAGTCAACGCAAACCATAAGGTGACTGTTGCAATGACCGAGGAACTTGGAAATGCAATTAATCAATGTTTTACCAGGTTGGAAATAATTATGTGCTATTTGTTACCAAGAAGTTGAAAAAAGTGATGTTGACAGACTCAGTGAAAGCAGCTCTCAAATTAGAGAAGTTACCAGTACCACTAACAGCGGTGAAGAAACTGCACAAAGACAATCTGCAAAACACTACCTTGAATGCATACTGGATGTTTGTCAGGTGTCTCTAATTGTTACCCACAGTATACCAAAAAGCAAAGGAAAGTTCACGCAAAGCAAAAGATACAGGAAGTGGTTCAAGGACTGGAGGAAACTTTTAACACTTCCATTTGTGAAGGATTGTGTTACAATCAATATCAGACTGAACTTTCAACATCTTGAGTTGAATGCATAGAAAAAGGATTCAAGTGATTTGCTTAACACTTTGAGAGCCGGTCTACGATATATTCGTACTTCAATTTCGGCCTAAAAAACAACAGTTTTCGGTTGCCTTACCAGCGCTGTAGCTCCTCTGCAGATTGCGCTAGAGAGCTGTTCAAGGGCTCAAACGGATCGGCCAGTCTAGTAGATTACACTCAAAAAAAATTTTTTGGTTGGAAGGTGCAAATGTTTTGTGAGTGGCATCATAAGTGAAGTAGTTTTAGGGTCATTTTGACTCATGTTGCCTGGCCTAGGGCCCAACTGCTAGGCCAAAGTGTTTCGCTGAAGTTTTCATTGGAAACAAGACTTGAGTC
>JGI24158J21664_10013226_pt1 | contig 10899 bp, 4 predicted proteins | sample Ectturendosymbi3_FD_21664 | JGI IMG/M metagenome (IMG submission 21664)
GAATGTTCGCATTTTGGAAAGAAGACACGATCATTGCAATGACATTTTCAAAATGGCTGGATTTCTTGATTGGAATTTATTTCTGTAACCACTATAACTGCTACTAAAATTCAAGATAGGTTTTAATGATGTGTATGTTTGCTTGATGTTCGTTCTTCAATACAATATACGCCCCATTTGACACATTTTACGGAATACGCATTATGTCTCGGCGATCGCCCCAATCGCACCCCCGGGATCAGCCCCTGGCTGTACTTCACCTGCATCACCGATATAAAAAATACGTGGCATCTTTGCGCAACAAAACATTTATTGAAACATTTTAACATTGCATCCACATCATCACTTGTGCGTTTCTCTATTGTTTCATCAGCAGGACTGAGGCACTTCTCACCTCATTTATACTCCCTGAAAAGCATAGAACAAGGTATTGTTGAGAGGCCTAATTGGTTTTGAGATATGTTAGGAAATGTAAAAACAGCTGTGAAAGCGAAACTTTGAAGCAATAATCTTCGTGAACACGTCTTTTACTCACACCATGTTCTGCACGTATGAATAGTTCAGTAATAAAGACAATCTATGCCGGTCAGTCCATTGTAGGCTTAAACTTCAACTGGTTGGGATGTGATTCTTTATCATACATGTTGGTGCTCGATCTCAATTTAATCATTTTTTCCAACAAAACATGTCAGAGAAAGGAACAAAAACTGCTGGACAGGATGTTTCCACAAACGTTTCGTTTAAATATCAGTGAAATTTGCATTACTGTAACTTTAGCAGGCATCATATTTCACTGAGAATCTAACACAACCGTTTGCATAGTTCACAGCTGATTAGGCACATTAAGACGATAGAAAAACAGGAAAACAGTGCTTTCAACAAAAGATTTCGTTACTTTACTAATTAACTCTTTTCACTGAAATCCAAACTTACTCTTCCATTTTTATTTGCAGTCGGTACACTTGATTTGCCCACGGTCCACCTTTTCCATCAGCTTCACATTTATTGCTGGCGCCATATTTCTTGTAAGTGTACAGTGCGTCACGCGCTCCGGCGCACCACCCACCGTTCTGCAAAGCAATCACATTATATCCTCGAAGGTAACCGGCTTGAATACATTTCTCCAACGCTTCCCTTCTGGACTCGTATGGCCCATCAAGCACAGACACCAAACCTTCCAGTGGTTGAACGGCGCGGTTTGAAGTATCCGCCCAACATCCAAGGTTCTCGGCGACCACTGAAAGTCAAGCAAAGCTGAAGTTTATATTAAGAATAGTGCAAGTGAGAAACTCACAGACAATGTTTCTACCTCGATTAGTGTGTCCATTATACAGTGAGTGGTGTGGAGTAAACTGAAAAGTTTTATTCCCATATTTTTCCCTAAATTACTTTACCGCAGCCAGCTCACGCAAACATTGTAAATACCAACTTCAAGGCAATCTTAGCAACTAGTCGTCTGGACTGCCGAAAGAATAAATATCTTTGCAATTGATCGCTTGTACGAGAACGTAGCTAACTTTTCAATTATCTCAAACTTTATACAGTAGTGCACTACAAAGTCAAGAAAAAGCTCTCTTCGAAGAAATAAAAATTTTGAAGTTAGAGAAATTGTTTTAAACTNTATGTTTTAAAGTTGTAGTGAATGNTCGTAAATAGTTCTACGCANAACTCAAGTATTGCATGCGCATACACAAAAACATGGAAAAAAACGTTGCTTCAATNACATNGAAAAACGTTTCTATAGCCTCTACTGCTTCGTATAACCCGAAGTAAGCCAAATTCGAAAAGTACAAAATGTCCTGCTCAGAGAACGGGCAGGAGCGTTCGTAAAATTTGGCAGTTATCTCTCCAGCATTAATCGATTGAGAACAGAGTCAACACCAACTGGTATAAAATTTGTCACAGTCTGGAATGGATAAAGTTATGTTTGGATAATGAATTTGAAAATGGTCAACATTTCGTCCTTCCCATGGACTTCGTCGAAATGCTTCTAACCGTTGTGATGGCCATCAATCAAATGGCTACACCTGCGCTAAAAGAAAGCAGTAGACTTGTTTATGCAGCTGCATCTTCTAAGATCGCGTCTTCGAAAAAACTGCAACACTTTTGTTTACAACAGCTAAGGTTCAAATAAGGCGTTGATATATCTGCTCTGGCGCATTCAGAGGAGGAAGGGAAAATTGTTCATTGGTTATTATTTTTGTACCGTGGCCGTTTAACCTTCAGCCTTTCCTCTTACCACTCTTAGTTTTTTGATACTTTTTCGAAAACACACATTATACTGCAAAGCACCTACTTTGGCAGACTTCGTCTCTCTCTGCAATAAAAAGTGAGTTTGAGACCATGGTACGTTGCTTGAAAATGTGTGATCCTTGTATTGTGCAATTCCATGCTGATGAAAACTAAGTCGATTTCAAATTGATTTTAATGCTTTTCAGCGTATTTTGCACAAAAAAGAGCGAAAAAAATGTATTATTATATATTACATAATATATCAAATATATTACCTCTCCCAACTTTGACAATTTCGTAGACTTGATTCGCCCAAGGACCTCCTTTACCATCGGCTTTGCATGCAGTCGATGGTCCGTACTTGACGTAAGTGTCACGACCTGCTTCAGCACTTGCGCACCAACCTCCGTTCTGAAAAACATGGTGTCAAGCGCGTTCACTACTCGCTGTTCACTCACTGCAATGGACTTATTATTCACCTTCTTGATACATTTGCATTGATGCGCCCATCGTCCTAAAAAAACACCTCGCTGTGCGTTATGTTGAGAAAAGGTCGAGGCTAGTTTCAATCAAAGGTGGAAAACAACGTTGCACTTTTACTTGACTTTGAGCATGTATGGATTGTTGTGAACTAAGGACTTGCAAACATAAACAAATTGCTCTAGCAAAATTATTGTGCAGTCACGTGCTTTGCTGTCGTATTTAACACATTTCCACACACATTTCTAATCCTTTGTTCTAAAGCTGCTGCAAACGGCAATTAGTGTCAAAGCATAAAAACATACTTGGACTGCAAAGATGTCCCAGTTATTTCTGGCGGCCACCATCGCACATTTCTGCACAGCTCTTGATCTTTCGCTGTAATGTCCATCCAAAAGTGGATCACCTTCTTTGCTTGCAATGGCTCGAAAGGGCAGGTCCTTCCAACATCCCAAGCTTTGATACTTTACTGGTAAAAAAAACACCAAAACGTTCAGCTTTACTGAAGCGTATGTTGCGTTAATTAATACTATGCGATGTTACAAACATCAAAGGCATATTTAAAACGACATTAAATGATTTGATTTTGGACAAAATATGTTACATAAACATCACAAAAACTTCTTATGTTACATATGCTGGTTTTTAAACGTTCCGCTCTTTTAATGTGAACATTTGGTTGACTTATTTTTTCAGCTTTTGAAAGTTCCTAATTGATTTACCTGTTCTGCAATCAAATCTACTTATCGAGTTTTTAGTTCTCAACAAACAAGAAAGCTCAAGATTCTAAAGTTAGGACATATGCATTTCACAACGTCAACCGTGTCTTTCAACACAACATGTATACTTGTAGAAAAGTCCTTTCAACCGAGATTTTCATATTCTTACTTTGGATGATTGAAGGAAGTGGATCCCCACAGCAAGCAAGACTGAGAGGGAGGAAGGAAATGATATAAAAAACTTTCATGTTTGAAAGAATTGACGTTGCAAATACTTGGGTTAAAATTATATTACCTGTAAATGCATGGAGAAGTTTATCCGCTAGTTGCTGAAAATAAGGTTGTTAGAAGCAAAAACAATGCCGAGGTTTGCTCGAAGTTTGTGAAGCGCTTTTAAACCTGACTGTTATAAATGTGCAAATCTGAGCTGCTCTGAACGCATTGTTTGTATGAACGTATTTTACTGCAGGTTAGTTTTAAAGTTTACTGTCTTTGATCATCAATCGAGTCGAGTAAAACATCAGCTTTAACTAGTTCAGTTTGGAAACCGCACAAAGTACTTAAATTTCCTCTGTTTCCAAAAACATTCTGCACTTTGCCGCAACTCCTTTGCAGTCGCTGAAAAGCTCTTTTACCATTGAAGCAATAATACGATTATCTCGTGAACAAAACGTATTTTGAAAACTTGCAGGAGAACAAGAAGTGCTACCTTCCTTTTGTATTTGACATTTGATACCAACAGTACGTCTTCGCAGAATTATGAGAACCTTACTACTGATGTGGATTATGAATGTATTGTATACTTCTTATGTGTTCGTACCAATATATTTGAAGAAGTCTTTGAAACGTAACACGCCCTCCGTTTTTCACTTGCAGCAATACTATGACAAGCAGATGGTGCAACCTCACGTGAAGCATATGCTTCTTTCACTGACCCAAGTTTAAACGAGTTCGCTCGTTGAACTTTATACCACAAGATACGTTGAATGAATGAAGCAGAAATAATGCAACTACTTTTGTCGCTCTGAAGATGAAGAATGCCTTGTGTGCGGGACAAAGGACATCATAGAAGCTGAGATACATTCAATGCATAGGTGTAGGAGCACAGAATGGGACAGTTCGGCGCCGCCGTTTCGGCGATGGACATTTCGGCGATGTAATGCGAAATGTGTTTTCCTTTGGAATGTCACCAAAGTTCAAAAAGTTCGTCGTCTGGGAAGCGTGGAAGCGCAAGAGTCAGTCTAGCACTTGTCCCAGATCTTTGCAATTATGCTGTGTTTATTGCGATTCATGATCCATACCATGGATTTGGAAGTGCCGTTGCTGCATATTCGTACACCGATAGGCAACCGATGGCAACAAAGTACGATACATTTTTAGATTAGCTGTGAAATGCAATCAAAATGATACCAACGTGAAAGATCAAGCAATAGATGCTGTCCAGGCAAAACGTTTGTTTAAATTCACAAACGACTCATGCCAGCAAAAATAAACGTCACAAGCCATATTTCTTTACACACGTGGTCACGGTCACACTAAGTTCTTCCAAATCCGGACGGACGGGAAACTACACTGGCCACTGGTAACCATCAGGACGACAACAAAAACACTTATGAAGCAAGCATCCTTTGTATTGTAACTTTCAAAGTATTCCAAAAACCTACATTTTTTCGCAAAAAAACATTTGCGACCACCATCGCCGAAACGTCCCGTCGCCAAAACGGCAGTGCCGAACTGTCCTAGACCGTAGGAGCAAGCAATTTTTTGGGGGTGCCAAGGATGTTTTTCCCGAATTTACCCAAATTTGCCCGAAAAACTTTTATGCAAGAAATTTTCTCTCTACAAATTTTTTGTAGCTCTTGGTACATTCTATTTTGCTCTACTATGTTGCCATAAACTCGAAAATAGAAAATGTGGGACTTGAAATTTGGTTCTTAACAACCCAACCGAAAACGAGTATGCTATAGGCCGTACAAGAACATTTTCAGAAGTGACCTAGCTCAATACTCTGAGCATTTGCTTCACAGTTCTGAGGTTTGGCATTCTATTCACAATCCAGCTGTTGCTGTTAGCAAAAAGCCTAACACCTGGCTGAGGACATATAGGCAACATGCTCTATGGCAAGATGTGTTCAATTCTAAACATCGTCCTCAGATTTAAAAACACAGCTTTACCGCACTTGTCTGGTATATTGAAACAATTACGTGTATGATTTTAGGGAGCGTCAGAATGCTGGTATAACCACCTCTAGAAGATCTTAGAGCCGGTGTCAAGCGAATTTTCTGACTTCACACCATGTACGCANGCNCAGAGTAATATTCTAGACACCAAATACGTTGATAAAACTAATTAATTAAGGCTTAGGAGTTCGTGTTAAGGTAACTATGTCGGGTTAGGGTTTGGGTTAGGGTGAGAAATAGAAAAATAATTGAGGTCAAGGACTAAGTCNGAAAATTTTCNATGGTGAAAGTTATTCCCGTGCTATAAGCTTGTTGTGGGTACCTNATATCTAACCAAAATGTTTTAATTTACACAACAATATCAAAAAACGAATTGCCAGACTTTATTTCTTTATTCTCAGAAGCAAAATAACTGAAAAACAACAACAGGTCAGAAATTTCGCAGAGGTCAGAAATTTCGCTTGACACCGGAACGCTTATAAAAAATACTATAATGGACTCTACTAATATGAATTAGGTGCCCTGCAGAATACTCGATTCCTACAGTGCACAATTAATAAAGTACGTGTCTACTCGTTTTTCAAGTTTCAACGTCACAGCCATACTGAACCAGGTAAATCTTTTGCACAAAATTGAAAATGCTCTTAATTTTATGCGAACGTTGACAAACATTTTTAATTGAGATGACTATTTTTTCGCAAACATTCTGCGTATTTCCTCATCGAAAAGCCTGTGACTGTTTATAAATCTTTCGGTTGGTGGGATTTTTTACGAAATTCACCTACATACAAGCTACAACAACTTTTATTAAAGCGTGCTGATCAGGTCAAGAAATATTGTCACATCAGTTTTGCTTTGTCAGCAAGGCAGCAACAGTTTCATGAAAGAACCCCATTTAACCTACAGTTGACAGCCATGTGTGTTATCTGTCGTAGAAAATTCCTTCCAGCAGAATCAAAGTTGTTCATTCTGGAAAGCAGCAATCCGCAGCGCGCGTGTCGGATGAGGTATCAAATTCCGCCATACATCATAACGGCATGTTGAATTTCAACAGGAATTTGGATCATACGGTGCAAGGGTGAACTTGCTGAACTCAGAATTGGACTGATGACTATACTGAAGAAAATGTGAAGTGGAAAATTGCAGCTTTAGGCAATCCATTGCAAGCATTTAGAGATGAATCGGTGTGTGCAACAAAGCCTGTGTTTGTCACAAAACGTGTCAAAATGAAATTATAACTTGGGCGTGCAAACACAACTTAGAGCATAGAAATAAAATGAAATTTGCCGCCATCAATTTTCGTGTACCGTTCGATAATTGTGACGCTATTCTAACCGTTTAACATTATACCTAAAGTGGCATAAGTTTGCAGATACTGTGAGAATTGACAACCCGCCGCTTTTCATTGATGCGTTTTTCCATAGCTGTTTGTTTAAGTAGTTAAAGGATTAACTTGCACCTCGTGGCAGCGTTTTTAGAACATTACATATAGACCCACAACCACACCGAACGCCCGTTGAAGTCTTTCTGGAGTGATCGCACTGCAAAAAGGTTTCGTATCTCGCAAACATATTATTTTGATGAAGTTTTGTGAAACATCCAGGAGTAAATCACGATCATCAGCTGATGCGCAAACAAAAATACAATTATATCAAGTCAAGAGGAAAAACGTCTTGTTAAGGTAAATGTCGCAACGACAAACCTTGCTTATATTTCGGTAATAATATTATATGGCCCTCTTTGCAAAGATATTGATAACAAAGATCCTTATTTCACAATGCGGTAAACGTTTGCAAAAATGTGATATTTTTTGTGTTGTATAGACGTTTTTCGGAATAGATACAGGGGCGTAACGACTGGGGTGCAAGGGGGGTACAATTCCCCGGGCGCCGAATCGCTATGGTGGCGCCAAATGACTGCGAGGGCGCCGAAAAGTCAAACAATATCACAAATACTTTCTTCAATACAGTACACTTGGTTCCGAAAGATCTCGGGTTCGAACATGAAGGGGGCGCCAAACTTGCTTCTTGCCCCGAGCGCCATCTAACCTCGTTACGCCCCTGAATAGATGTGAAACCCTATTGCAACTTTTCATTTCAAAATAAAGTGTTCGTTTCGTCGTTTCCGACAGCTGCAGGGCCGCAACCAATTGACATTTTCGGGTGTGATTACAACATGTTGTGATACCTAACAACTAAACATATATTTAAAACTTTCGGGAGGGGGGAGGAATTGCCGGGTTGCCAATCCTCCCATGGTTTCAGGCCTGTCCGACAGTATATGTTGGTGTCGAAATACGCTTGCAACATGTTGGGAACTAAAGCCATGATTTTGATCTTGTGGANGNGTTTCAGCTTCNAACAGGTTTTNTTAACAGTGTTATGAAAGAATCCTANCACNATTACAGTTGACAGCTGAGCGTGTGTGTCTGTCATAGAAGTTTCTTCCAGTAGAATCAAAGTTGTTGATTGTGGGAAGCAGCAACCGCAACGCGAGAGTCAGATAACNTAACAAAGTACCTTATGTCGTAACGACAAGCCGCTTTTCAAAAACGAGTTGTAACCCACGGTGCACGGGTGAACTTGCTGAACTTAGCACCAGACATATGACTCTATTGAAGCAACTATGAAGTGGAAGATTGCAACTTTGCTCTGTTTTCACTTCAAGCATGTAGTAATGAACATGTAGAAGCGAGAAATTTACTTTTTGCATTTCGTTCCAAAATTACAGTGACCCTTTGAGTAAAATATAAACCTAGGCATAGAAAGAGAATGACACTACGTTGCTATGGGCCTTCGCGTACAGTTCGTTCAATTGTATTTGATTGATTGATTGTTTCATATATGACTCAGCCAATAAACAAAAACAATACATAGAGTCATCACACAAAAAAGTAACCAATTGTCAGTAGAAATTAGAATAAATAAAGACCCAATGGCAAATTAACTGATCAATGTAAACAAAGAGTGTCAAACGTCATTTCCTTCTATCGTTTTCCTTAAAAGCAAATCAGTGTGCGTTTGCAGATATTAAAGAAACTTAGGCCTGCTTGTGCGCGTTAATCCTTTTATGTACAGGAATTGTTTTTCACTAAATCACCGAACATTACGTGGTTTCGTGCATTGCAAGTCAAGTACCACACCAACACCTGCTGAAGCCCTGATACTGCAGTGAGAAAACTGCCCAGAAGCTTTGCATCTGACGAGCTCATTATTTAGTTTGTTAAATGCTCAAGAACACAATTATGATCGTCAGATGACGCATGTGAAGTGGAAACAACACACTACAGATATTCAGGCGGGAAAGAAAATGATAAAACAAAATATTGAATACAAAACTGGCGTACGATTTGGGGAATAATTACAGTATATTGCTTGTGAACTCTTGGACAGTGGCGTAATAAGGGGGGTCATCAGCTCCGGGCGCAGCAGTTTGGCAGCGCCAAATGGAGGTCGGAAAGTTACGTAATAAATACAAAATGTCAAATGTCAGCGGATGCTGATAGTTATTATCTACAAAACGTCGAATACCAATGGTTGCTATAGCAACTGGGTATACCAATTTGCGAAATCTGTTCGCGATCATTAAGGTTTGCAAAGCGAGCAGTTGCGAACCTTTGTCTCGCTTCAGGGCGGAACTTCTGTCTGTCTTCAGCAATCAACGTCCGCACGGGTTTGTCTTATACGGGCTGCGTCACAATGCTTTCAGATAGCCAGGGTTGCGAACTTTCCGACTTCGTTCACATTCAATTTTTGCGTCACAATGTGTCGGGAATCCAGTGTTCACAGTGCATGCAGAATGTTACTGCGCATACTTTCAGAGCAGCGATAAAACTTGCAGTATGTTGTTATGACAACAAATCTGATGTTTAGGAAAATTTTTTATCTTTGATGATTTCACAAAATTCATGTTGAAATAGATTTGATGTGGATCTGAAGATAGCTATGATGATTTTTATTTGTGAGATACATAAATAAATGCTGCCTATTTTTTGCAAAATTCTAATTGGAACTGTGCAGTAGCGTTGAGTATAATAGTTATACTTGTGAACTCTTCAGTTACTGCCAGAGATGTAGTCTTGGCTGAGACTTCATCAGAAAATCCGATACTTCAGTTTCGAGACGAAGACTCGAAGCTGAAAATGTGTGGATTATGCCGATGTTTCTCTAAAAATTTTCCAAAATATGTTATCACCACTTCGAAGCTGAAACTTTTTCCAATTTCTGGCATTTTTCCTACATGCTTTGGTTGTGTCTTATCTGCAAATACAGCAGACAAAAGCACTTTAATCTACAAAGTTTCACTAAGCCAAATCGTAGCAGTATTCAAAGTCTCCATGAAATAGGCTTGTGACCTAGAGCCAGGGGCGCACGTAGGATTTTTTTAAGGGGAGGGCTGAAATTTTGAGAAAAATATTTTGCTCTCACGAAAGTACAGGCTACCTTGTTTACTAAAACATTTATGTCATATATGCTATTTCAATTTTAAAACATCAACACTTTTCTTGACCATGTCCAGCCGCGACGTCTGTTTATCTTTGCCCGTTTTCCCCCGTTGCCGTGATTTTGTTAATCTGTTAAAGTACGATGCGATGTAGTGTGGCACTTCTCTGCAAAATTTTGAAATTGTTTATAGAAGTTTGTAACATGCTCAGTATCGCAAGATATTTTTTTTGAAAGCTCTATTATGTTATATAGTAGCATTACTTCATACCACTTCCAGCAAATTCTGGTGTTTCAGTCGGCTATTATTCGTCACGAAACATTGTCAACAAACATTATCAACGTCACGAAACATTATCAATGTCAACACTTTCCTCAACATTGCAGACAAGCAAAATGCACAGCAGTACCACTACAGATTGTAGAATTATCTCACAGCCACGCTGCATGGTTGTTGGTCGTTACCAAAAGAAAAATACCTTTATTACATCACCAAAACAGAATTGAAACAAAGCAACCACAAAGTGCATAGTGCTCACATGGTCTTGAGCCACCTTTCGTTTGCTTTCGCGTCTTGTTTAAAGCAAAGTTTTTGTAGTTCGTTAGCTTTTGTCCAATTGTGATGGATCTTTTGTAGGTAATCATTGCCTTCGGTTTTAACTTTTTTTTGTGTGTTAGAGTAAGCAGATGGGGAAAAGATGTAGCCCAAGCTTGTGGGTCTTCTTTCTTGTCGCATTTTGGGGGCCGTAGTCTATCTTCCCAATTTGATGCCAGTGCTATCATGTCATTAGTAATGTTCAAGGGAAATTTTGAAGGATCGCTTTTTCTTTGAGTCGGTTTAAGCTG
>JGI24158J21664_10013227_pt1 | contig 10899 bp, 10 predicted proteins | sample Ectturendosymbi3_FD_21664 | JGI IMG/M metagenome (IMG submission 21664)
GCTAAGTTTTTGTTTACAAATTACATGCATACATGTTTGTTGATCATACTGTTTTTATGACATTTGGTCACTCAAAGTTAGTAAGACAACAGAAATGCAATGATTAACTGGGTCTCCTATCGCCCCCCAACTGCGCATTTCTGCTTCACCGCCCCCTAGACTTTCTCACCACCCCCACTTTGGGAACCACTGCCTTAACACGTTTGCTGCCAGCATACTAATATATCTTACTTGGAAATCAGTTTGCTTAACCAACCACATAGCTCTTCAGCCAATTGTGCTAGAGAGCTGTTCAAACCCTTAAAAGACTCGCCAAGTCCGAGTCTGCAAAGAAAAAAAATTTTTTGGTTTCATCAAGCTTGCTTGCAAGTGTTTGCTGCATATCATGTTTTTATTAATTGAAGAATTGTCTTCAAGGTATGCTGTTGCTGATGACAATCCATTTGGCAGCTATGCAGGAGTAACATGCCTTGTCACAAACAATAAGCCAATACCAAACATTGACCATATTCTCCAGCATTGTAGGCTATTCAATAATAAACCTGTGGGCTGTCAATTCGATGATGTGTGATTTTTGCTATCGGTAAACTGTATTTTTAGTTAAATGGGCAGTTTATGGATGGACAGAAACTGAGAACTATTGCAGTTTAGGGTGGTTGGCTGCTTAAGTTTCTTCTGTGGTCAGACTTTTTTGTCACAAGTGACACTGGGTTTGAAGTTGGATTAAGAATGCTACCAATGCTTGTTTTGGTTTGTATCAAGACGAGTGATTGAACAGGTTTTATTCATTACAGATGTTGTTCATGCCAGCAACTGATTCTATTGCTAGATTTCAATCCAAGCCATATTTGTTCAATTGTTTTTAGTTCTAGTATTAAAGATTCTATACTCGATTTGAAAAATGGCATTCATTACACTTCCGTTTGTTTGATTTTCAGATATTACTGCTACTGTAAACGTTACTGAAGCATTTACAGACATAGATTATGCTATTTTGGTCGGAGCCATGCCCAGACGCCAAGGAATGGAGCGAAAAGACCTGCTGAAAGCAAATGCAGGTATTTTTCAAGAGCAAGGGAAGGCTCTTGATAAATATGCCAAAAAGTCTGTCAAGGTATGATATTATTTTTTGTTTATCTTTGTTACAATTGCACTCTTGCGGACAATATATATTTTGCTAGTTCATAGTGAACTGCAACTGTTTGTTTTTTCAGTCATTTACCAAATTTTTTTTGAAATGGCTGAAAAAGGTTAAGACAGTTTGATAAAAAAATATCTGAATGAGAAAGATGACAAAGTTTTCAAGCTATTTCGGAGAAATGTCTCAGCGAAAAAAGACCCAGAACTTGGATGCTGTTTATATCATTATGGAAAGTTTTGGTGCCACCATTACAAAAAATAGAAATTTTTTCCTGGAATATTGGTTGTACCAAAAGTCAAAATAAAAATGGATATTATGCTTTTGTGAATCTGAGAAACTCTGGTACTAATTGGGAAGATTGTCCTGCCACTCAGGTCGTATTGTTTTTGTCAATTCATTTGTGCATTTAACGGCTTGCAGCAAGATTTTGATTGTTTTATGGATTATTGTAAAACTTGCCTGCTTTACAATCTAAATGAACGAATCTTCGTAAAGATCAACTGAAAATGTGTCTGGCGCTTCACTGGCCAAAGCATTTAAAGGACAGCATTCTAACAGTTTTGTAATTGTTTGCACAGGTTCTCGTGGTGGGAAACCCGGCGAACACCAATTGCCTTATTGCGGCAACCTGTGCGCCGTCCATTCCCAAGGAAAATTTCAGCTGTCTAACTCGTTTAGATCATAATCGAGCGAAGGCGCAGGTACGCTAGATGTGTGTCAAATGGTCTGTTGTGTCTGATGCAGTTCAGCGCATGTTCAGATCAATTTTCAACAAGCAACATTCTCAACACGATTCCTTTTCTATACGTTTGTTTGCGCTGATTTCGCTGCGGTGGTGTATTTATTTTTCACGCAATATTAGAATCGTTTTCTATGCTTAACTGGAAATGAAGCAAAACAGTATCAACTTGTTTAATTGTGTGCTGTGATCCCGTTTCTGTGCTGCTGAGCCCCAAGCCGATGTGGTAACGACATGTTGTTGCGCTAGATTGCATCAAAGATAAAGGTGTCTACCGACGCTGTGACGGGTATTATCATTTGGGGTAATCACTCTTCGACACAGTACCCGGATGTCAACCACGCCAAAGTTAAAGTTGGTGACAAGGCTCCCGTATCTGTCCGGGAAGCAGTGAAGGATGATGCCTGGCTTAACGGCGATTTCATTAAGGTTTAGTATAGAGTTGATTCTTGAGAGTTTTTCTGTTTTTTGCATGAAAGTTCATCGCAAGTCATGTATGGTTGTGTATCTATTTCTGATTTCGATATTATATCTTTGTAAAAACAGCACTGTTTCAACAACACGCTCCGTTAAGCGTTCTACCACGATACCTGAACAGTGAGGTCAGCCCCATAATTCTTGGTGGACCTCCAATGGTTTGAGTTGCGGATGGTTAATTTCTATCGATTTTTCTATCGCCAACTTGAACCGCAGTGATTTTTCTTGCGCACGCTTTCAGAAAAACATTTGAAAAACATATTTGACGTTCCCCGCCAAAGTGCTTGACTATGCAAGAATTAAATATCGGTGGCATTTTAATTAGAAGCTGTGTTGCTGTTTTTTCATGGTGTGGTTAAGTATCTCTTCAAAATGAAGACTGCTTTTCGTACTTTCTGGTGAAGGTCAACGGGTTTCGTGTTTCACCAAACGCTTACTAAACGAAATCAAAGCACAAAATTTTTGTTTATGAAACAGCAACTGGACATGAAAGTGCTGTTCTTTTCCTGAAACTAAGATCCATGCCCGAACTGTGAATAACACCTGTGCTGCGTACAGACTGTGCAGGGGCGAGGTAAAGCCATAATCGATGCGCGAAAGCTATCCAGCGCGATGTCCGCGTCGAAAGCGATTTGCGACCACGTGCGCGAATGGTTCCTTGGGACACCGGCCGGTGAATGGACGTCAATGGGCATTTTCTCGAATGGCTCGCTTTATGGAATTCCCGAAAACATTATCTACAGCATGCCTGTGACCATTAATGTGAGTCTGACCTGTTGTGATAAACTGAATGCCATAGTAGCTGCAAACTGCGTGAAAAGCAGCTCATTACTAGTTGTTTGTGATTTTTCTTTTTTTATAGAATTTGCTTACTGTCTTTTATCGCTGCTTTGAAACTCTCTAGTTAATTACAGTTATGAGCGTCATTCGCAGTTCAACTACGTCCGAGGTCAATCGCTGTTACTTCTGAGCAGATTTGCTTAAGGGATGGTGTTTGGCAAGGTGGGGAGGGTAAAAAGTCATTAGCTTTTCGCAACTTGAGTAAATTTTTTGCCAAAAGTTATTCATCTCATTTTGTTTCAACCCAAATTCTAATACGCCTCGGTTCGTTTCATCGTTTCGTTCCTTCAGAATCAACAGTCGCTGCTCTGATTTCAATATTTTCCCCATTGTAGTGCAGCAATCGCCCACAGACACCTCGTATCCCCCGCTTTTGATCGTAAATGTAACTTGTGGTCGAGTTTGCGTTCTTGAGAACACTACCGGAAAAATAGAAGAAAACATACGATTAATGAATTTCGCTAAACTACAGTACTTACAATGGTTCAGTAGTGCAAAGTTGCAACGTTCTTAAACGTTCACATAACTCTAAAAGCAGAGTTGAGTTTATTTGGCAAAAATTAGGAATTTCAAACACGAGAAAGAAACCACAGCAATTGCAAACATACCAGGGCATCGAAAAACCCAAAGCTTATCCAGTCGTTACCCCTTGACTGGTGGATCAAGGTGTATAGCAAGCCGAGTTGAGATCGAAGTCGTATACGTGGGAAAGAGCTGCCAGATGACCAACACAGTTGCNCAGGTAGTACTGGGTCGCAACAGGTNTCTCTCAGTGGANCAGTTGCTCAGATCCGCAAGGATCTGGGCGTGACAGAGAAAGTATAAACCCAGGTAAAATGAAACTGTNCCCGGGTTGTCATAACCTTTTTGTTAGCAGCGGTTATAGAATGAGGATGAGTCATCCAATGCAGCCATCATTATTGTTGGAATGGAGAAGATGGGGGAGCTCCTGGGGTCGGGGGTATTCTGTAAGTCCCGTGTTCGAACTTCATGTACCACCAGAAGTAGTCCGCTGAGTCTGACGCGATGCTTCTGCGAAACAAAAGGAGACCAGCAGCAACACAAAAAACAAATCACACAACCACACACACAAAGAGAAAAAAGTTCAGGTGTAAAAGTCACGGGAATATATACAAGAGGAAAAATTAAGTTTGCTGTAAAGAGAGGACTGAGGGCAAATGCGTAGTGCGAAGCATCAACACCATTTACTCAAACTTAATATGCGGCGATAAAGCTATCTCTGTAACGCTTTTTGAATGTAAATGAGGAAAGCTCATACAAGGAGGGATCAATACAGTCCCAGATTTTGGGGCCAAGACGTTTTAAAGGTCTTTTTCCCTATCTGCTTGATGCTGCTTGCCAGAAAAACGTTTCTCGTCTAACACTACGGGTTGCATAGGAATGAATTTGATTCAAGGGAGTAAAGATTAGCTTAAAATTGCCAGGTGGGTTGCCGGAGTGAATTTTGTGCGTCACTTACCTATCTCCAGGTTATATATGTCATCCACTTTAAGGAGGTTAAGATACTTGTATAGTGGGTCTATCATGGATTTGAAGGAGCTATAAGTCATAGCTCTTGTTATTTTGTTGTGCAATACATTCAACCGTCGAAAGCTTGTATGCCCGACTCCACCCCCAGCACCAACTGCATATTGCAAATAACTGTAGACGATGTTAAAATACAGGGATTTGAGTGCTCTTTCGTTTACATAGTGTCTAATTCTGTAGGAAATTCCAACACTGCGCGAGATAGTTCTCTCAAGGTTGGTAATGTGTTCTGACCTAGTAAGTTTATCATCAGTGTACACCACAGGTATTTAGTGGAGCTTGTGTGGGATGTAGTATTAACATTCACTTTTGTGGTAAAGTCATGAAGTCGCTTGCCACCGGGACCGATAAGCATGTAAGAGTTTTTTGAATAATTTAGAGACAACTTGTTAAAAGCGCATCCATTCATCTACTTTCTGTACCTCAGTATTCCTCTTGAAATAGACAAAACAGTATCATCAGCAAAAAGAGAGAGTTGAACGCAGATACTTTGAATAAATCGTTTACATATAGAGCAAAAAGCAAGGGTCGAAGCGATGACCCTTGGTATACTCCCTGGGTTATTTCCAGCATAGATGATCTATAGCCTCCAACTACGGTGTACTGACGTCCCTGCCTGTAACTAGCCAGTAGTTCAAGGGGTAAGCCTCTAATCCCATAAAAGGTATCCAGTTTCCACAGCAGCATATCGTGATCTATGGCAGGCCCGCACAACATACGGCCCTCGAAAGCTTTTCTTGCGTCCCGCGAGAACTTTCTTAATTGTAGAAAATGTTGCAAAAGCTCGACCTCGAATAAGTGATTGTCGTTCCAGAATTTCTTCCATACTACAACGAAATCTCCACATCGAAATAATTAGACTTGCGGCCCGCGGCAAATTTATGTTGATAATTTGGCCCTTCGAGCCTTCTTGAGTTGTGCAGGCCTGACCTATGGTATCAAATCAAACGCTTTTGGCAAATCACAGAAAGCAGCACAGGCTGTTAGACCGTCTTCAGCACTCTGCAGCAGGTTTTCATGCAGGTCATCTACTGCCAACGAAGTGGACATCCCACTTCTAAAACCGTACTGATCTTTGGAACATTTTGTTTTGTTCTATATGCGAGTACAAGCGATTTATAGATAAGTTTTTCAAAAATTTTAGTAATTGGTGAGAGTAGGGATATTGGTCTGTAGTTCGTGCCTGGGTTTATTTTTTCGGTCATTTGTCGGTCATAGACCGAATATTATTTGACCATAGACCGAATATTATTTGAATTGAATATTATTTGAATTTGTCGGTCATAGACCGAATGTTATTTGAGTTGACCGAAATAAATTAAGTCAATTTGGTCACAATGTCCAAGTAGTTAGGCCAGTGAATACCGTTTTACGGCGAGTTTTAATACTTTTATGGAACAAATGACCGAAATATCTCAGCGAAAAATGAAACCCAGATTCGTGCATACATCTTCTTGACCGCTTCTTGACCGCCTTTATGAATAGGGACAAACTCTGCACACTTTAGGCTTTAAGGGTCAGAGTTCTAACAAACCTGTGGAAACAGACAAGCGCCAAAAAGTTATGGAAATAATGAGCGTCATTCTCAAGCTAGTATGTTTATTGAACTCAGCTGAGTAGTACAGTTGATGGGTTCGATTCCTGGTCGGTGACACCGAAGACTTGCAAAACGCTGCTTGCAGCTTGTCCAGCATCGTGATTGGCGTTTATTGACGGGTGCAAGGGAAAGCTCCACTCGCTGTGCCGCCATTGATTTGCCACCGTTATAACATTCACCTCAAAATTGACAAACTGTGCGCAGATCAGGTTGAGATGGACGCCCGCAGGCCACACGTTCAATCCAAAGTGATTATAGTGAAGCTTTCTGTTGGATTGCAGCATCGTTGTGTACGAAAACCTTCGAAACAAATCTAAAAAATTCTTTCCACTGTTGTTTGCCGATAGAGGAGTCAGTTGTTCTGATTATAGAGATGCTGGAATTTCCGCCGTTTTCTCTAATGAGAGCGTTGTTTTTTTGGAATGAACTAAATGCATTCGCCTCTTATTGAACTTAAAGACTTGTTTGCTGAGCAACCTTAAATGTTAAAACTTCAAGGTCATTATACGCCCGTGGCCAAACGCAACACAGGGAGGAAAACACGGAACACTGGCAGTTCAGGTCCTGAGAAAATCACGAACAAAACAAAAAAGTTCCTATGTAATTCAAATGAATTGCATATATATAAACGTACCTTGAAACAATCGTTTATCCAAGCGTCAAAGAATTTGATGCCTCAACACAACAGTGAACACTGATGATGTTGTTGCTATATTACACAATTTGCAGTAAACATTCTACAATCTGTTTAGAAGCATACCAATCTGTTTAAATCTGCTGGCGGTGAAAGCTATGCACCCAGTCATGTTTTACTTGTTTGTAGTTAGCATTCAATCATCTTTTTCGTCCATACTGCTGTCATAAGTTTTGTGATGACAACATCGTGAAGTCTAAAATCAGTCCATATCAAAGAATGCGTTCGCTTTTATGCAGCAGTGCCAGTGTTTTTCAAATAACTTTCATTTCATCTGAGAATTCTTTTCTACTACAGTGGAATTGCCTTATAACGTCACTTCATGGGACCGGAAAAAAGCGTCTTGGTAGGCGATCTGTCGTTATAGCCGAATTGTGATAAATCGTTCCTAAAATGCCTCTAGGTCAATGCCAAAGCCTGTCAAGGGTTAAAAGTGTTCTTTGATTAGGATTGCCGCTTACTGTATCGTGTTTTCGCGTATACTCTGATAAGAAAAAGTGTAAAATTATTCTGTCTTTATTTTTTCGAAACTGTAGTCAACGTCGTTGTTGGAATATCAAAATCTATTGCAAGTTTTGCCACTTCCGTCCCATTTTCGCTATTGAGCGAAGCAACAATCTCATACTTTTTCATAATGGGGTACTACTTGTTTTGTTATTAGACAATTTACACACTGCTCCACTAAGACAATCGATCAAGTTGACTACAGTCGCAATCCCTAATACTGTACAGTAAAACCCATATAACGATTTGCCAGCAATGCTGATGATGGCGCAATCCTCGATGCCATTCTTACGTCAAGCCTGTCACGGCCCAACGCTTGGCCGCTTAGCTACGTTCCTGTTCGGTCATAAAACGTTTGTGTGGTGGCTGTACATTTCTTACGAGCTTACATTTCAAACTGTAAAGAGAACTTTGCAACTGTCGTTACAAACTAACAAAATACTCTGCGAGGACCCAGAAAATGTGTCGCTGTAGGCGCAGTAATGATATGGCCGAAGTTGTTGTAACCGAACTCGAATGCACGTAAGATAGGAATTCTGCCGGGACCGACGAAAAAGCATCGTTGTATGCCAGGGGTCTTAAACTCAAATTGCTCCGAGGGCCAAATGAGGACTTATAAAGGAACGCAAGGGCCGCATTACTACCCACAATATGCGGCCATCGGGCTACTTCATTAGTTCTCATTTGACCCTCGGAGGAATTTGTGTTTGAGACCCTTGATCTAACACGAATACCTACTGTGTGATGCGCTGTGACCACCCATTTTTGTTGTCTTGTGTTACTAGATTACCTTTGTGATATAGCCCATGAGTCTTCGGCGAATACAATAATAAATAAATAAATAAAAGTGATTTGTTCCGGCAGTTGGGCTAGTCCAGCGGTTTATCCATACGGTCTCTCACTCTCTCGCCAACCTTTTGTGATTCAAATTTGTTAGAACATGCCACTTTGCCCAACGCGAAGTCTTTCATGTTTTTATATTTTCATCAGCATGCAATTAAAATTTCTGCTCTTTGGTGTTATTTTTTTCGTCATTTGGCAATTGTTTCATTTCGTGATATGAGTCACGAAAATGCACGAATAAACCATTACCATTGGAAACGAAATCAGGTGCCTACGAATAACCCCTACGAAGTCTATAACAAAAGTTATAAAGTCATAAAAAGTAACATTCTCCATGTTAGGTCATAAAGTCATATTTGGATGTTTTCAACCTACCCGTAATTCAATAAGGAAACCATTAGAATAATCTCAAAATATCAGGTACTATATTGCTAGGTCTTAGCTGCATTCAGCGGTTTGAACACACTTGGGTACCTCCGAATGTTGCCGAAGACTTGGGTGAACCAGGTTATTTGAAATGCAAAGCACTGCCTAAAAATGCGTGTTCTTGCTGCCCCAAAGAAATAAACCAATGTCCATGCATGCTTTCAATTTTCTTCAAACCAAACTATATGGTTTGCTCATGTTTTGAGCTGTTTATTTTAGTGGGGCTTCAAACCACGGGCCTACCATCTCATGCATATTTTCGCTGGTAATTATTCTTTGTACAGTAGGTGTATGCTGTAGCTCAGTCATTTTTGTATGGTTGTATAAAGTCACATTTTATAAAAAATAAAGTCATATTATTAAGTTTTTTTAGGTAAAATGGCCCTAGTGATTACCGAAGGGCTGCATTGTGAGGTTGACGCAACAACGGCAGTACCTGAACCTTACCAGAAACAGCTTTTACATCTCATTTCCTGTGAAAGGTGTCGTGAGTTACATGCAAATCATTTCTCGCCGTCTCTACAATCGTTTAAAAGGAACTTGTTCACTCGCTGACCGAGCACTTTTTAAACACCGGTGAATAAACTAAATAACGTAAATGTTAATGATTGAAAATTCCCAAAAAACATCGCGGGCCGCGTGCGGTCCGCGTGTTCGAGAACCCTGTTATAGGTGAACTGTGGTTATAGGCGATATCTACTCTATTTCGACCACGTGCGCAAGCATGCCGCTTGCTGAATCTCAGTGGATTTTCTTTTAGTTTTTCTTACGTTGCAAATTAGATCAAATGGTGCTGTGCTTCGTGCAATTACTCAGTGGTCTGAGATTTCGCAGCGCCAGCGTTCCTTGCCCGCCTCTTCGTCGAACACGAGATCGTTTTGTTACAGGCCGAGGGCAAGTACACTGTCGTGTGCGATCTGCCAATCAACGACGAGTCTCGCGCTTTGATGGACAAAACCACCCAGGAACTGGTCGACGAGCGCAACACCGCTTTTCCGTTCCTGCAAAGTGAAAGCAGTTGACTCGCAAAGCAGTCTCAGCTGTAGTCACCTCAAGCGACCGTTTGCAACAACGCTGTTCGTTCAGTTTTCCTGCGCTGTCGTTTTCTCGAAAGTTCCACCAGTTTGTGATGGTCACATCGTGAAACAGACAATGCGACAAATCTTTTAACTTGTGCGATACGCGAGTGCTTTGATTTGCAGCAAATTTTTTGTCTTTGTATAGCCAGATGACTTCTCTATCGTCACTGCAGTCTTTAACGCAATAATGTTTCCAGCTTTGAGATTGTTGCACAAACAGTGGCGTAATTAAAGGTTTGGGCCAGTGGGGGCAAAGCAAAGCTTAAGGGGGCCCAGTAGCCAAAACTCAGAAAAAGGTTAAGAAATGATTGTTAATCTCTGGATGTCTATACCAAATAAAAAAACGAAAACACTACGAAAAAAACGATAATCTAAAGAATACTAATTATCAAAGTGTCAACTAGAGGGGGCCCAGTTTTCACTTTTACCTTGCCAGGTGGAGCGGCTTGCCCCCTGTCAGTTACGCCACTGTGCATAAATTCTGTATTGGAAGATCATCTGGTAAAGATTTTCGTCAAACTCGAGTATCGATTGATGCACTTCACCTTACAGTCCACTCTGCATGATAATTTTAAATGTTGATGTGTAGTATAGTACAGTACTAGTGATGTTGCAATTGTAGGAAGTTACCCGATGTCGATACTTCGTAAAGGCCTATTACGTTGCCGAACAATGAACGAACACTGTTGTTGTGATCTTCGCTTGTGCTGACCAGTAATTTTATGTTGCTATGCAGCATAATCGAAGAATTTAATGCATGTTGCTTGATCTCAACTGGAAATAAGTAGAGTTCTAGCGAATCGTGTGATATGGAATCCTCGCTGTCCATTCGACCTGTGTAGAGATGTGGTTGACGTTGAATTTTCGAATCGCATCCCAATTGAAACCAATCAACAGCTGAGACTGTTATATCTGCATGTTTAAGCGTACTTCTCCCTGTGCTGTTTGAAATCGCCGAAGGAAGTGGTGCACCGCATTTTCTGACGAAATAAATCATGATCAGCGACAAAC
>JGI24158J21664_10013228_pt1 | contig 10898 bp, 7 predicted proteins | sample Ectturendosymbi3_FD_21664 | JGI IMG/M metagenome (IMG submission 21664)
TCTTAAAGTGAGAGAAGTTTGTTTTACATTGCTGATTCTCAGCAAAAATGGAAGATCTCTAAAGGACATGTGCAGACCATAAGGTGTCTGCCACACCCCCCTCAAATTTTGAACTGCAAATATTGAACCGTTGAGAAAGATTTTCACAAACGCATAAAGCATTGTTTATTTCACCAAGCTGTAGATAGCTGGTATTTCGCCAAGGTTTCTTGGTTAGAGCTGAGTACCATGCTTTGTTGAGGCGTGCTTATCTGCCACGTAGTAATTCAGTGCCACGCTGCGTTGTCCCCATTGGCGGAAGTGAGGTGGTTGCACAATTACCGCAACGCGACAGTTTATCGAACCGACTTTTTATCAAATTTGATTAAATCCAGTACCGGTCTTTCAAATGCACACATACAATGAAATGAATTTTATGAATGGAACAATTTTTATCAGTGGAAGTTTTAAATGCAAATTTCAATCACATTCATCCATTTACAGTACACGGTTACCAGTTATTTAATGCTACAAGTTGTATGAAAATGCTCGAAGGTAGCTTCTTATGTCAAGATTCGTTGATTCATAAACTTCGGCAATGCACTTCAGCCATTGGTTGACAGCGTAATAGCGCTTCTTCCTAGACGGGTTAACAATTCCAGCGTTCAGTTGCTCAATCAGCATTTTGCTGGAACCTTGCTCTTGCATAATTTTCTTGACGAATCTGCGAAGCGTCGGATGGGATATTGACACACGCTTGCTGAACGCATTGTGCCATCTTAATGTTATTATTCGTTCGTGTAAGATGATTTTGGACCCGGTAGAATACATTCCAACACCGGATAAGAAATAGAGGTTGACGATGATTCCTGCGGCACACTGCTACAATCCAAGTTGTTTCAAAATAGTCAATGCATTCACGCAGGTGCTGCTCGTCTTCGTCACTGAACGCGGTCACGAAGTCCTCGAACCGTTGTATGATGTCGTCAGGCGGAACAAACGCAAGTGCCTGGAAGCATTTTATGCGAAGGACGTGCTCGGCATCTTCAGTGAACCACCGCTGCAAAGTAATGGCCTGAATTTTCCGCAACCTCCATTTTGGCCAACGTGAAAACGGCAGCCGATAATTTCCGCCCGAGGGAAGCTGAAAAAAAAGTGCGTTGCGTGTCCCCATTTCAAAGTCTACTGCTACCGTTTCTGGAGCTATTCCTGGTCGCTGTTAATCCAATAAGCGAAAGATCCGATTAAACACAGCTTCAAATTTGTTCTGTCACAGCGCATACGAGCGGCACCGTGCGGTTTTGATTGACCAGCGCGTGTATCGTGTTCAACTGATAGCCCAAGAGGGAAAACATCAAATGTACCGCCACAAAAGCAATTAGCGTAGTTGTTCAGCATCTCTACATTCTTTTGAGACGCAAACGCGTGAAACTCTTTGTGATGGTCTTCTTCGAAAACGAAGGCTTCTTCCAGTGATTACTACTTTGATAGCAATCATTTCTTCTTCCTCGGTGTTACGCGGGGTTCATCCATTAAACCATTTCCTTCTGGACGTACGCGCTTATACGCTGTTTCATCCACTGCAAGCAGTTAGACCGGATGTACACATATGGAGGCCCCAGAGCAGCCTTTGTGTGGAGGACCTCAGTACCTGAAGGAAATATTATTCAAGGTCAAAGAAATGCCATGCAGCATTGCGTGGATCAGTGGTCTTCAACCTTTTCTTTCAATCGCCCCCCTACAGGAACTTTTCTTCAAATTCGCTCCCCCCCAGCTATGACTTCAGTGTTGGCAAAAAGATTATTTCAATTTGAAATTATTTCAATGCTAATGAAATAAAGGAGCAGTTTAGTTAGCACAAAAACGAACAAACAAAACGAAGGCAATTGCATTTGCAGAAACAAGGTTATTCATTTCCAAAAACAGTTGGTTCCAACCAGGGCTGCGGAGCCGGAGCCAAAAAATTTTGAATGGTTGAAATTTGAGTTCCCATTCAACAGACATATTTTGTGGTGCAAGCCAATAGTGCATAATGCAATTGTTTTTATTTTTAATGGACCAAGTCGTTCTGGAGCCGGAGCGAACAATTTTGGATGCTTGCAGCTGGAGCCTGAGTCCGAAATTTGAGTATCGGCTCCATAGTCCTGGTTCCAACTACTGCGAACCTTGACCTTGGCTGTTATCCGCAAGTTTTTTTAAGCAGGTTGCAAATCGGTCAGCTGAAGTCTTATGGCGTTTCCACCGGACTTATTCATCTCAAGATGATTGCGGTATTTATTACGCATGTGCAGTACTTGGTTGAAACTTGCTCAGCAACATATTTCGTGGAAACTTCAGTAGTACTATTATCTTAACTTTCCCCAAAACTTCCGGAAAACGCTCACTGCACTTGATCGAAGCGTCTGACCATCCGTGATAATAAAATATAGCACATGCTTCATTATCGCTTTGGTAGTCGATGAAACGTTCCTGGATATGGAATCGCATTCGGTTATATTAGTTAACTGGCAAAACACTTCACCCAGTCACTTTCTACGCAATCCAACTTTTGGCGTTATTTCCACAACAGAAAGACTTTTTAGCAAACGTCAAGCTACAGGTGGCGGAAACGATTTTTTGGAATGTTTAGTTTAGCCAAGATGGGGGTGGTTGGACGTACTCGCTAGTTTAAGCAGGGATGTAGTGCTAACAAATGAGGTGTGGGAACCCATCCAAAAAAATAGCCATTTTGAAACAGCTTAAAACTCATTTTAAAGCAAAACGTGAAAAAGGTGTGGGAACGCCGTTCCCACCCCACCACACCCTGAGTATAAGTTATCCCGTTCCTAGCCTACTGTACTGACATACTGTGTCATTAGTCAGAAGAACACAGTGCAACTATATCTACAAGCACAGAAAAACACTCGAACTGACTGAAAAACATTATAAGAACGTTTTACAACTTGCGGCTGGTTGTAAATAATTTTGCTAGCCATTAATTGCTACGTAAATCGTCTCATAACAGTCATTTTTCACGTATTTTTTAATAGAAGACGCTTGGTTCCACTGTTTTACTAAAGTAACGAACCAAAGTTTATAAAACACATGATACCGCTCTGTGACTGTTATGCTTACGAAACAATGTATTGGCAGTGCTCTACAGAAAACTATATGAAGTCTTGTTTCAAGGCAACTTTGCTCATAATAACACATACAGTTGTGGGGATTTGTGGCAGTTCACGGCGAAAACTAATTAGGCTTAACTTAATTGCAACTTTTGACTAATATTCTTGATCACAGCGAAAGTCGATGCGATGATTCAATTGTAGCAATATTATGATTGTTGGACCATTTTTAGTGTCGTCGAAGAAACTGACGTTTTTCTTCTTTAAGAAATGGAGTTCGGTCGATTGGGTATTTTCCGATAGCTCTATCAGTGTCGGTTGCTTGCAACCAACACGTATATAATAAAACGAATCAATGCATACCACGGTATACGAAAAATGTCCAAAATTCCGCGCGTGTTGACATGCCTAGAGACTTGCAGATGTTATTGATGTCGCTTTTTTGACGCTGCTCATGCAACGACTGGGTCAGCTGTGTCCAATCCGCAGCCAGCATGCGGCATAGTGGAAAGTTTGGTGCGGCCCATCAGGTTTTCGTTGTAGCAAAATTATCCGACGTTCTGACAACCTGTCCTTATTTCGATAATATCTTGAATTTGACATTTTTGATGCAGGTGGTCTTCAGTGCCACTTTATCCCGTCTGTTACCATTACAGTTAGGATTCGAACGCTTTCAATGCATTAGCTTAAACTAAATTTAGTTTGCTAAGATCAAAGTAAGTCATTTAATGTGCGCCCCTCAATATGTCATTCCATGTGCGGCCCTNGTTAAGACAGTGACATAGCTTTTGGCTCAGTCGGCAATTTGGGTTGGACATAGCTGGACTAGGTCAACAAACTACCAAAATACTTATTGCAACAGTTTCACCACTTATTTAGCTTATTTAAACATTCGGTTTTTAAAAATATACCTGATAATTCGTCTGAACGGCCGCGCTTGGCTCCCAACCAATGTCACTCTCCATGACCTTGGATATAGTTAGTGCATTAATGCGTTACACAGGACAATGCAAGTTTGATTGTTACATTATCAGCCCTGTGTGTTGTGTTTTATAACCTTTTTTACGAAACATGGAGTCGCAAATGCATCAAATGATTTGGTTCCAAAGTGGCAAAGTAGTTTTTATTTATGCAATCAATTCAGAATATTAGTATATTCTAATCTACAGAAATCGCCCCCTTGGAAACTGAAATTGCCCTCAAATAAGGTAAATCACAAAATCGCCCCCTTAACGCATAAAATCGCCCCCTGGGGTTCGATTTCGCCCACGTTGAATATCACTGGCATAGATTATAATGCAGAGGCTAAAGCATATTTAACAGCAAGGTTCTACACAANCAACATTCACTTTTTTCATTGTCACAAAGGATTGGTTAAAGATCTTTGAGGTCATCTAGTCCAGGGCTTCACAAACGTTTTTGTTCTGTGATCCCATTAAAAATAATTTTATATGCGACCCCATTGATAGATAGCCTATTCCAGGTTTTCTCAACCGCTACCCTCGGACCCGCTGGGCGCCACGGAGAGGTGCTCCTGGGTCTACGCGCAGAGGCCTTTCCTAAATACCTCTGCCGTGATATTGTAAAACCCCATTGATGAGCAGGGGGTCACAAATATTGAGAGTCTTTGGAAGGGGGCCACAAACCATGAAAGGTTAAGAACCACTGGCCTAGACGTTAATGATACGTGTGCAAATATTGCATTGCAAGTCTCAAGTGGCATTTTTGTCTAAGGAGAAATCATACTCCACAAATGCACACAATCCACCAAAGGAACTACAGTAATAAAAGAAACACGCAATGGAAACAATAAAGTCATAAAAAATTAACAAAAAAGCAATTCAGTTTATAAAAGTTATCAAGCACATCTAATGGGACAGATGCAGTTGATGATTTCTAAACAGATCATTCATTCGTAGATTGATACAAACAACGCAGGACGAATAACATTCCCAACATTTTTCAAAAAGGATCGGTTTTTAGACTCGATGATTGTCAATTTTGAGAACGCCGCTTCACACAATACCTTGTGCAAATGGACACAGATTTATGAAAGGCTCGTTCAGAAACGGTTGGCTATTAATTTCTTGTTCTTATTCACAAACCACATAAATTCGGTTTCAAAATTTCCCTTACAAACGTTTGTCGTTTGACAACTCCGGAAAAATACATCTGAAGCTGTTTATGAAGGAAATTTAAATTATCAAAACTAACTTTGCCGAACAACTGTTTGAAAAAGGTTTGGCAGTTAAAAAAGCACTTGTAGCAAAACTTTTCCAAATCACCACATTCTGTTCTTTTACGTATTTTTCTATGTTGTAAATATTCTCTTTTAAAGCAATAAAAACAAAAGTGTTGCAGTTGTTTCTCCTGATTTCATTTTTAGTGGCAATGCAAATTCTGTCACTGGACTACATCATGCGTGACGATTGGCGATAAATCCTTCGCTTTCAATTGTTGTGAAAAAGATTAAAATAATACAGTAAATGTTTCAGAAAGAACATCGTTTGCAGCTGTTAAAACATTTTCGGCTCGAAGTACGGTGCGAGACGTTGAGAAACGTATTGTTTTTTGGGCATAACGGCAGTGTTCTTTCTGAAACGTACTTCACTTTTTTCTCGCCAAAACTGCCATGCAAAATTCTGTGCCCTTGCACTTATGTTTTGCAACCAGGGTTGCCAGTGCAATATTGAAAAATCTCTCACAGACTCTTCGAAAACTCTAGATTTGAACAGAAAGCCCCAGTTGGGAAGATACACAAAACNAAATTAATATTTTTAATATCGAGGTATCAGTCGATCACAAGCAGTACCAGTGGATATATATATATTTTCTAATGAACCGTGAAAAAAATTATTTTCTGATAACAAGGAATATCACGATTTGCATAAAAGGAACAAGCACATACTGGATCCAAGTTGTTTTATTCACAAAATAAAATGAATTATTCCTAACTTTTTACTTCCAGAATAAGTAGTAGGTCTCGGGTTATTTAATAAATACAAATAAAAAAGGTAAGCCTAAAGATATTTTAATCACAAGTTATAAGAATTTTGCCTCGTTTTCACTTCCAGAATAAGTGGCAGGTTCATATTGTATTTTAAGCCTTTCTATGTATCTGTTGCTCACTGGACCATTCATGGGCGCAATTTGGTGGGGGACACGGGGGACGTGTCCCCCCACTTTTTCAGGTGGGGTGATATAATATGCCATGTCCCCCCACTTTTTGCTCTTTAGGTTTTGTATTTGGAGAGGTTTCAAAAATAAAAGTGATGTTTGTCATGTTTTGTGTGAAGACCTTTTCATGCTAGATGGTAGGTTACACATTGCCAAGTTCATGTTGAAACAGAGTTTGGTGTGGTATCACTGGTTCTATTAGTTTATAAAGTTTGGATTCAATAAAATAATTTTTAGCATTTTTCAAGTTTCTAGTGACCGTGAAAGATGGTTAACTGCTTTTTTCCAACATTTTACCCTGTGTGGCATACTGTCAGAAAGGTTATTTTCTTATAACAGTAAGAGTATTACAGCCGCACATGTGAGAGACCACAGTACAGCCATTGTTTGTTTCGCGAAGAAATTTAATGAGCTTTGTTTTAACGTTGGTTGTCACGTATTCAGAAACAGACAGCATACAATTTAATGATGCTAGTGTATATGTAGGAAAGTAAGATTTTCAGGCAAATCTCTGCGAAGCTTTTGCTGAAGACAAAAAAGCAGCACTATTGTGGAGACTTAGTTTTGGGATGGGCAGTTTTGCAAAAGACTGTCTTCAACTATTAGTGAACAGGATCTCACTCAAAACGTTGGAGAAGTAGCCTACAGTATTTACCTAGCTGTATATTGACCTATAGCTCAAAACGCAGGGACTTGACTCGGAAATAAGGACAAAATATACATATATCCTCACTTCTTGAAATGTCGCGACAATGATTACCAACGAATAAAAAAGATATTTTTTCCGTGACTCTTACACTTTGTGCTTGTGCTGAATGCATTGGTTCATCTGATTTACTTGAATTTAACCAAACCCACAATGCAGCAACGTTTTCATCCAAGTGCGAAACATTTGCTTTACAAGTACATCAGAGGCGAGCATGGACAGGATCAGGATTGGATGTCCTGCAGGATACTTGCGATTTTTCGGATCAGGATTGGATTTGGATACTTATTTTTGAAAAACACGAGGATATTTTTTTGATTTCTATAACGAAATTTCCCAAAGAGTGATTCAAGATCTCACAAATGATGGTGGCAGTGTTTTCCTTGCTATGGTTTTTGTATTCACAAAAACTCAAAATGATTTTGTCAGTATGTGCTGCGCTCATCACAATCAATGATAATTCGTGTTACTTTATCATAAATTTTTTTCCTGCGAAGTGGAAGTAGTAAGCTGCTCTTATATTGCTGGTATGCTGCTTTGTTTGTTGTGCTGAGTTGCATATGCGTGTGTTGAGTAAGCTAATAGTCAATTTCATGAGTGGCCAACTTGTCTTCGACGGGGATCGACTAGAAAACTTCTTGATAACTCGCGATCGACCGGTCGGTAATAAAGTTACAAATACAGTAGAATTTGCGTAATTCGTCACCTCAAGGGGATTAGAAAAAAGTGACGAATTAGACGAAGTGACGAATTATGCAAACAGGTGAAAACTCTATCATAGAAGCTCGCATACTTTATCAAAGTAACTCGTATGCATACACAGTGCTCTTATTTGCAGTTAAATACAAGTTTATGACGTTATGGTTGAATACAACAATTAATTCCTCTGCTCTATCTGGACTGCTCCATTCAATCAAGCACCTTTTAAATCTTTAAAAATCTTTTCCGCGTTCTCTCAATGGGGAGTCGGGTCGCGCATTGAACCTCGTGTACGGATTCGATAAATAATTTGCGAGGTGCAACAATTCTCAGATAAAGATCCTTAATATGTTTGAATTCCCATACGTACTAGCTGCTCAGACAACAAAAGAGAAACTGCAAATGACGAATTAGAAAATCTTCTCAGGGATAGAAAGAGGTGACGAATTACGTAAATTGACGAATTAGACGATGGCGAATCAGACGAACAGAAATGTACACAAAAGATAGGTGTTCAGCCGGGACCGACGAAAAAGTGACGAATTAAGCAAGTTGACGAATTAGACGAGTTCTACTGTACAATATGCCAATTTGAGTATCACATGTGCCAATACACAGTGTACCATCGCCTTAGTAAGTGATGCACACACAGAAGGCAAAGTGTCTGTTATACCTAAATCATGATTGCCACGCAGTAATATAAAAGCATATTAGAATAACTTCGCGGCATCTGCCGAGATAGCCTATGGTCAGCCATCGCAAGAGGCACCAAGGAATATGCGTGACCAACCAATTCATGGAATGGATAATTTTTATGTAGCCTACTTTCTGAAATATTGATTGAAAAATGTTTTTTCAGGTATCTTGTCAATTCAATGCAAAATCAGGCGCGATCGACCTATTGGCCACCACTGGTCTATTTCAGTGTTTAAGCTATATTTGTTTTGGTTAGAATTTTGAACATTCTCTCTCAAGTTTTATACAGACAACCTCTGCTATAAGACAGTTTGCGTTTGTAGTTTTTGTAAGCAGCATAGTTTTACTATATTTATGCCATGATCTACTCTCAGTGTTACAAATTTTATTTTCCTTATTTTACCAATTGATTGAATGTTGGAGCTCTTTTGCCATTACCTGAACCAGATTGGTTGAATTGGTCACATGACAAGGACTATATCCTTTGATTAGCGGATCGTCTTTCCCATTTTCCTAAAACCATAACCCAAATTGTAAACCTGTATCTGTTTTCAAAATTTATTGAAAAGGTAATGTAGCTTACATCAAAAGTTTTCCTATAAAAAGAATCGTGTCTCTCTTAGCCAAGCCGAAACAACAATGCTGAGAGCCCAAACGACGACAGCTCGCACAGCAGGAATTCCCACTCGACCAGGCGCCTTGTACTAACTGCTAGTGCCACGAACTCAGTGTTATAATTGGACAAAGCCAGACACACTACAGTGCAAATGGAAAAATAACCACAGCAGAGCTTTACTTCTGGCGGTAAAATACACACTACTTTTCTGTTTTTCCGACTGAACATGCATAACATGTGATGTTATTTTAATGGGTTGGGTCACAGAATGACAAGGTGGTATTGTTTGGAAGTGGCTATAGGTCCTCTGGCACTGGCAGTGACACGGTTAGAATAAAATGCTGAGTTTGTCACATTAGAAGCACTGCCATGGTAGTGTAGTAGACGTGTCTTACTGTGTAACTAAATGGTTTTCGCGTTGACTCTTGCCATGATTGGGCACATTTCGTTGTAGTAGTAGTGGTTGCACTTTCCATGGTACCAGTTTTTACTTACTTTTTTCAAAGGTTTCCAAACTTTTGTGTTCAGATTTGCGGTTTAGGTTTAGGGCTTAGGTTTAAGGGTTAGGTTAAGGTTTACTACGTTTCTACTAAGCTTATTGCAGTCTACTGCACACCTTTCATGGATTAGTGTCATGTCACAGGAGATGGATGAATACATTTTCAAAAATGAAGGTCCACTGGTGGACCTCTGATCACTTTGTTTCGTATTTGGCTAGTAACGCATTCGGATACGGACGGATATCGGATACTAAATTTCTGTAATTTTTAGATAAGGATTGGATATGGATATGCAAAAATTTTTCGGATATGGATCACGACTTAAAAAATCAATATCCGCTCACCTCTGAAGTGCATCACACCTAGTTTTGTTGGACATCTTTTCGTGTTAAAGGTGAAACTTGGTACTTTTTTGCAAATTCACCGTTGTGCGCAATTTTTTTCACCAAATCTTATGCAATTTTTTTCACCAAAACGCAAATTCACCGTTTTCATTTAATCTCAAATATATTTTCGTGTCGTTATGCAAGTAGAGTAGAACTCTTGGAATGAAACTTTCGACGTGGTGCAGAGTTGTAAGTCAGGCCGGGCTTTTCCGATCGGGCCGGGCTCGGGCCTAAGTTTCTCAAGATATTTCGGGTCTGCACGCAAAACTTTTTTATAGCATTGGGAGTAAGGATTTTTTCTTTTGTGGCGTAGATTTGTTGTGCTCACCGCGGTAATTTCTGTGAGTGATGTGATGGTGATTTTTTTCAGCTAATTCTGTTTGCAAACACAGCTGCGTTCCTTTCTTCTCTGCTCGAATTAGTCTCACACTCTTTTTGAGAAGGCAACAGCGGTGAGGAAATCAGCACGCGATGGCTTTGCTTCAAAGAGATCAATCACTCACGCGATTCTTGGCTTGTTTTAAGAAGCCTTCAAGCGGGCTTGTCATCCCTATAGCGCCATCGTGGATAGTTTCTTGATAAATTCTTTTTTTCTTCAGAAACATTACATTACGCAGTATTATCGTTTACTAACATGCTACGTTTGTGCCACGTTATGCTATTGTTTTGGTCAAGATGGTTGTTATTTTGGGTGTGATATACCGTGTACCTGCAGCTATACCCGAACACAACGTTTTTTGTTACTCCGCAGTTGCGCACATCTTAACGCCCTCGGTAAATTTGGCTTTTGGGTGTAAATCGGGCTTCAAAAATAAATGTCGGGCTCGAGCCGGCTTCGAGCTTGTGATTTCGGGCTCCGACCGGGTTCAGGCTTCAAAATGAGGCCCTTTTACAACTCTGTGTGGGTATGTATGCAAGGTGCAACATGGGGAAATTGAAAGGCCACATCCTCCACCCACCAGCAGTAAATATAGGTTGAAATCATTTTGTTAAATAGGCTACGCTGATTTTATGCCAAATGTTTTTGGTGTTGGT
>JGI24158J21664_10013229_pt1 | contig 10897 bp, 8 predicted proteins | sample Ectturendosymbi3_FD_21664 | JGI IMG/M metagenome (IMG submission 21664)
TTTGGCCCTTTGTGGAGGTGATGACGTCATAATGAAACAACCAAAAAAAAGCCAAAACTACCCTTTTTCTAACCCCACCCACCAAAAACCCTGAACCGAAATCTAAAATGTTTTTTTTTCAGTGCAAACTAGAAGACTTCATGAGTCTTTAAAGTGCTCGTATAGCTCGCTAGCATCTTCTGGCGGGGAGTTATCGCGGGTTATAGCAAGCCACCAGTGGGAGACTCATGCATTTCCTGATTTTTCTGAATTTGGGGGTAAAATGGGGTGTTTGGGCCATAACTTAGTTTCCAGACATGCTAGAAGGTCAAGCAAGGGCTCTATCGACGCAGGAGATCATCTAGTTTCCAAAAAAATGAGCCAAAATTTTGGCCCATTGGATTGGCGTCCAGGGCCTGTCAAAGTTGGTCAAAAGACACAAATCACCCCCACTTTGCGAGCCTCTCCCAGGCGAACCCCTCACCCAAATCAAAAATTTTTTTAAAAAAGAGAACCAAGAAGTCTTGCCGCATCCGTAGAGGGTTTGAACAACTCTCTAGCTATAGCGACTGGCGAGTTATAACCAAAAAACCTAGAGCCAATTTATTGGCTAGCGCGGTCGTTAAAGGGTTATACAGTTCCATCTATCTCTAGACCTCTCCAGGACTTAATTTGCTACAAAAAAGTTTTTTTGGTCTACCCTAATGCATAGGTCATGAATCAAATAAAGTTAGCTCCTTTTTCATCTGTAATTTGTTGTTGAACTCATACACTGTGTGAAAAAAGTTAGCAAACTTCTTGGAAGTTTTACTCTTACAGACAAGTAACCCTCAAGTTTTATGCTTTGGCCCCTTGAGACTCGGTTCAAAGACTTTTGCTGTGTGTACCTTTGCAATATTGTGGAAGGTAAAAATAAAATTCATTTTTCTTTGTTACAAGCATAGGATGGAACTTCCATGCAAGTTGATGCTGCACAGTAGTGAGTTGCCATATTTATGTGTTTGTAAGCCGCAGCTTATAGATTATGTTTCATCATTTCGCATGGCTTATAATCAAGGGCGGCTTACACTTTTTCATTTATTTACCTTATCGAAAGGTATCGATGATGCTCCTTAGCTACATTTTGTCAACCAAACTCTCTTTACGCATACACATTCTATTCTCTTCAAAATCATATGTACACTCCGTCACAGGATGTATTACGATGAACAGGAGGCAGTTGTAGTGGTGAAACATCACTACCAGGGTTACGAATAAACACGAGACGTGCTAGTATGCAGAAGTATCTAAGAGGCTTAGGTAACCTTTGTTGCAGTGCGGCTTAACATTAATTTTCTAACACCATTTTGTGTGGCTTATCAAGACCGGCTTACAATCAAGAGTGGCTTCCAATTGAGTAAATATGACAATGATTAATTGAAATATTGAATTTTTGCAATGTTAACAAAAACACATGTCACCCAAAATCATGAGTGTGCTGCTGGCATGACTTTGTGGTTAATAATATTACCGGTTTCAACTTGAGTTGTTGAAACGATGCTTTGTCAGAAATCAGTGACCTGTGTTTAACCTTTTGCTGGCATTGAATTGTGTCAAGTTTCTGCTTTTCTATTTGTTTTGATGTGACCAAACATCAAACCTTAAATTTCTTAATGTGATTTGATGGTGGTAATCAAGTTGCTCCATATTTGTATGGCATTTTAATTGTGCACTATAACTTGTTCATGGCTGTCGTTACATCTTGAAAGTATAAAGCTGCTTTCGCTTATAAAGTACAAGTTGCATGCATTCCAGTGAGCAAGTCATTGTTGATCAAGTAGTGGTAAACCATTCAAAATCATAAAATAGTACCAATTTACACTTAAGAAAAATATGAAAGTAATACCAAGTACTAGTGAGGGCCAACCACATTTGCTTATGCTTCAATGCAGATATTTTGCATTATCTTGAACAGTTTCAGTTCAACTTCATGAGTGAGGAACAGCTATGTTGTGTTGTTCTTGTCTTGAGATAAAGTGTCTGTCTGGAATAGAAAGTGGGAACTTGTTGTGAAGGATGTTGTTTTTAAGGCTGACCAGCACATGTCCTAGTGGTTGGTATGTCTGGTTCAGTGCTGGTAGTTCTGGATTTCAACTCTGGTCGGGGTCTTTCCAAGACCTTGTAAATTGGTACTGTTGCCTGGTGATGGTGTAAAGCAGGGGTGCACAACCTGTGGCCATACAGCATTAATAAAAAAAACTTTTCTACTGTATGCGGATACTTAGGTGTGGAAGCAGGCTAGGCTTAATGTGTGTGGAAGCAGATCAGAAGCACTGCAAATCTAAGAAGTATCTTGAACTCACTGGCAGCCATAATTCATAAAAATAAACGTAATGCAGCCAGAAATAGTGAAAAGGTTGTACACATCTGGTGTAAACAAAGTGGTTGGAAAGTTCGTTCTAGCATGAAAGATGCAACTTTCTGTGACGTCCAGTTGACTTGGCTTGTCTTGCCATCTCAACATCTTCATGGAGGGTGGAGCAAGTGCAGCTGAGGCATGGGCAACCTCTGTATCGCTTTAAACCAAAATCTATCTAGGTTTCTTTGTGTGTGTGTGCTCATGTGCACCTTTCGTGTGTACCTATGTGTTCATGGATGTATCTGTACTTGTGTTCACTCTTAACCCTGGAATACTATCGCGGGTCTGCCAGACCCAGGTGAAATGAGGTCATTCATGTTAAACTACAGAAGCGGAAGTCGGCGCGCTTTGAACTCTTCAGTAGCTTCATGTTTTTGTGTGACTAGTAATAGGTGCGATTGCAGTCATCCATGCTCTTCTAGATTTTGCAAGGGAGCGAGTTTGTCATGAGTTCAGGTATGGCAGACCTGACGATAGTATTAGTGCGAGGTGGTGGGGTGCGCATAACCCCACTATATGGTTTATCGAGGCAGAGCCTGTAAAAAGCTGAAACTCACTCAGGGCTTGCTTCTATGGTTGTGTTAGCAGTATACAAAAGGAGAAGTTGTTTATGCCCATAGTTTTTTTTTGTGAGCAATTGAATTTTAGGCATGCCTGACACCTTCGCTATATTTGGTCTACTTACTTTTCATCAAAAATCGTATCATATTAAAGTAACTTTGTAAGTGCTGAAATTGCTCTGTGAGACTTGTAGTTTTTGTAGTTTTTGTGATAAACTGCAGTTGAAGGAAAAGGTATTTTTTTATTTTTGAAAACCGGGTCTGGCAGACCCGACGACAGTATTAACGTGACAAAAAAGGAACGATAGTATTTAAGGGTTTGCCCGCACAATGACTCCATCGTCAACAACAAAGGGATGGGTCACATTATGTTTACAGGGCCTGAAATTGATGTAATGTGTTATGGTGACCAACAGACTGGTAAGGCTAGTTGCTAGTGTTGTTCTACGGTACTTGTAAATTTCATTTGAAAAGGATTTAAAATCACCCACTGTCTGTGCATCGCAATGCTGCCTTGTATTTTGCTAATGTGGACCTGTCATGCAGATAGTGCAAACCGCCGGTCTTGAATGTTTTCGTTTGTTTGGTTGATGTTGCCATTCCAATGTCTTGGGTTTTGAGCAATAAAGAAAGCTGATTGTGTTGGCCTATTTAATGCCACCTTTTTTGGACACAGGAGACAATCCAACAAAAAGCTTTGCGTTTCAAACTGATAGCTTCTTGATACTCAGGCTTTCTTTATTGCTCATCTGCAGTAACACACGTCACCATAGAGCTCATCTGCAGTCATGGGCATTGGAAGGGGGGTCAGGGGGGCCTTGAACTCCATGGATTTTGAAATTTTCAGCAAAAAAGTTTTTCTTAGTTTTGAGTGATAAAAATCAAATTTTACCACTTTTGGGCCCCCATGGAAAAATTTAGGAAAAATCCTCTAGTGGCCCCCCTCTGGATAAAATCCTTCCAATGCCCATGTCTGCAGTAACACACGTGAGCTCATCTGCAGTAACACGACACAATAGAGAGCAGTTTCCATGAAACAACTTAAGATACTGAGATGAAATCAGCCATTGCACGTACTTGTGTGCGTGTTTGCAAATGGTGAATTGATTGGTAATTGTTTGCACCGTACGTTTTTGTTGAAGGACATGATCGAGGGCAGCTTTATGCGATGAAAGTTTTGAAAAAAGCGAAACTGAAGGTCCGCGATCGAGTGCGTACAAAAATGGAGAGAAACATTCTGGTAGATGTGAACCATCCGTTTATTGTTAAAGTCTACTATGGTAGGTATATCTTGTGTGCGGTTTCCCTCTGATAGACATAGTTCATTTATGTAAATAATGTAGCTATTTTTAAATGCGTAGTGAAGCGTATTTAAACTCTGCTGTTACTTTTTCAACATATTTTTATCGTTGTTCTGTCGTAGTCAATTAGTGCTGAAACTTGCCCTGGCACATTCATCAGTTGTCTTCAGTCAACCTTCCTTTTCTGTTGACTACGTTTTTGCGGACAGCAAGTTTGATACTACGTTTTTCTTGTTCTAGCTACCAGTTTTTGTATGAGTTTGCTGTGGCGTGCGGCAAATCAAAGTTCCCTTAATGCACATAGTTTTCTCAAGGTCTCTTAAGCTCTTGAATTGCGACATCGTTTGCAACGCTTTGCCATCTGAGACGTGGAATGCCAACTAATCCAACATTCAAATGTTTCGTGATTTGACGCCCTCAATAATCAAGGTGTTAGCCTGCAAATAGCCTTACAGTAATTTGAAATTTTTTTTTGAGCCACAGCAATGGTTCCAGCTTTGGGAAAGATCAAGTTTGAGTTGCTGTTGTTTGCTTAAGATTATTGGGCTTTTCTTATTCCTTGTGTCTTTTCCTTAATTCCTTAACCAGTGGTTCTCAACCGTTGAGCTGAAAGGAGCCAAATCCAGAGCTACGATTTTTGTTGGAGAGCCGCACTAAAAATTTTTTAACACAAGTCAATTAACACGTTTTGTTTTATTGCAGAACGAATTCTGTTGCATACAATATTAGTGGTATTATTAAAAGAATGCTGAGAGCCGCACAAAGGGTGCTTGGGGGCCACACACAGCTCTTGTAGCCTCAGTTGAGGACCACACAGTTGGAGATAGTGCTGAAACCCGTTCTGGCTCACATTGAACCTGGGCCTTTTCTGCAGCGATCACAATCATTTACAGATCATGGGGAACGTTTCTACCAGGATTTCTGAACTGGGGCCCTCGGCCCCCTTTGGGGGCCATGGAGCGGTTGTCCAGGGGCAACGAGCAGAGGCCTTTATTGAATAACTCTGCCGTGATATTGCAAAACCCTATTGATGAGCAGGGGGCCACAAGTGTTGAAAGTCTTTGGAAGGGGGCTACAAACCATGAAAGGTTGAGAACCATTGGTTTATACATTTACACATTGTGGTTTGCACATCATTTACACTACTTTTACACATTCACATGTCGTGGCGAACGTTAGAACTTTGTTGGATCGTATCGCGCTGACTTCGCGCAGTTTTTAACCTGCGCTGCCGATCTCTTTGAAGCGTTTCAAACCGATGGCAATTTGTACATGGTTCTTGCATTCCTTCGAGGAGGCGATCTGTTTACACGTTTGTCGAAAGAACTCATGTTCACGGAAGACGATGTCAAGTTCTATTTGGCCGAACTGGCTTTGGCCCTTGATCACTTACATTCGCTGGGCATTATCTACAGAGACCTGAAACCAGAAAAGTATGTAAACCTATTTCTTTTACTTGCTTCCTGCTGCTTGTGTTCGCTGGCCCGCCGCCGTCAGGCGCACGTTTGTACATTCGCGTTTTCATTGAACTGCTTTGTTGACGCGCGCAGTCTTACCATGCGGATTGCTTAAACCGGTGCTGACGAACGTCTGCTCGATGACGGATATGATATCGAGAGTGCAATACCCTTCGGGGTTTCTAAACTTCACTGCTGCTGTTGATGTTGCAAGTTTCGAACGGTTGCAGCGCACCATCGACAGCAGTGAAGTTAAGAAACACCGAACCCCAGTTCATCACTGTCAGAGCCTCAGCAATGAATTCCGTGTGATCTCTGAAGACAGTCAATTTTTTCCGATTTCCGTAACGAACAGGAAAGTAGTCATAAAGAAAGCAGTGCTTCTTAAACTGGAGGGCGTCAATAATTTCCAGGGTAGGCGCGCGAGCCGTGCATCGAAATCACAAATTAATTTTATTACATTTACAAGCAACCTATCCTGCGCCATGTAAACACTTTCACTGCGTTCTATATCAGTAAATACACCCAAGACAAAAACTTTTTTGGTACTTATTTAAAATTGTAGGGGATTCTTGAACGGAAGAACCAATACTTAAAGTAGGCGTGGTAGAGAAAGAAATTAAGAAACACTGCACTAAAGTCACAGTAGCACGCAATGAGACCCACATCTCTTCGGACTTGCAAATACGTTTTCATAGTGTTCCTTGCTTTCGGGCTTCCGTTTCCTGCAATTTTTGGTTTGTTGCGAACTGTTTTTTTTTTTTCGGTCACAGACCGAAATGTATTTGAAATGACCGAAAAAAATTAAGTCATTTCGGTCAGAATGTCAGAAAATACAGTCTAATGAATACTGTTACGGCGAATTTTAAAACAACTGTGAGACAAATGACCGAAATGTCTCAGCGAAAAAAAACAGGTTGCGAACGCACGATGGCCTGCAGTGAACTCTCAACCACATCCTCGTGTAATGCCATTCTGGCATCCGTCACTTGTGGTGTCGAGAACAAAGCAACAAAAGGTGTTCAGTTCCGGATAACGCAACCTTACACGTGGATCACGGCCTGGCCTTTCATCAAGCACTTTTGATTCGTACTCCCGTGGCAGTTACTGACGGTTTTAAGTGACATGAAGCCCAATTTTCACATACGCCATCATTTAGAGAAGTTCCTGTGGCTGTACGTAGAAGGAAGATTCCACTTGCTGTACTTGCTCACGAATGTCGTTCACGTGAGCGACTTTGCCGCACTCACGGTCACAGCTCGTGTAGAAGTGCTGCAGGTAGTTACCGTTATTCGAAACTTGAACGTCGCTGATTGATCCAAAATTATTGGTGCGCGTCTACGAAGAAGCGCTGCACCTGAAGCCTTTTTTTTGCTTCGTTTTGTTCGCAAAGATGCTGAAACACGTGCGCCGTGTATTGTTGTTGTTTTCGCTTTGACCTGTTTCCGGTCACAGTGACGCTTGTCGTGTTTACAAGAGTGTAAGTCCAGAATTGAGTTGATCGTGTTATACGTTGAGCAACTGGATCGAAGTAAAGCTGATGCGTTTTTTTTGCGGCACAGGCACTTGATTTAGTTTTCATCAGCATTGTCTGGATCAGGGGTCTCAAACACAAATTGCTCCGAGGGCCAAACGAAAGTTTATGAAGTTCAACCCGAGGGCCGCGGTACCTGAACCTTACTAGCACCTTTCTCTAGTCTACGTTCAGTTTAAAAGGTTTTGAACGTTCATTTAAAGGTTTTGAACGTTCATTTTAGGTTAGTTTAAGGGTTTTATGTTGAATGTTCTACGTTCGTTTAGATAAATAAGTTAACTGTTAATTATTTGAAAATTCCCGAAAAGCATCGCGGGCCACATATGCCTCGCTGGCCGCGTGTTTGATACCCGTGATCTAGATGATGATCCACTTTGGCATGAGGCGGATGCGTTTTATTGAATAGTATATATTTGATTGGAAGAACTTCCCAAACCGTCTGTAGCTTTGAGTATTGCCCCTGTTCGCATTAAATACTCGACCCATGGTGCCGCATTTGCAAAAAGCCAGTTGAATTCAAATTACGCTTAAAAAATTGCCCTTATGTGCTTTAAAATTCTATTTGCTCCTGTGGACGAACATGTCCTTTCTTACGCACCATCCGACATAATCCGTGTCTGCATTCAAAGCCCTATAACTTTTTCCAACGAAAATGTGCACGAATATTTTTCACACCTAAACGTATTAGTCCTGAAAATCACAGGTAATTCGAGCAAGAACTCCTCGAGTTTAATTAGTTGTTCATGGAACAACTCTACGGCACAAAGGCTAGAACGCTGTATTCCATAATAGTAAAGTGCAATCACTTGTTGCGTAAAACACGATAACTTTTTTCGTATTCGTTTCTTTTTGCAACGAAAATTTATGAATGTTCCTCCGACGTAAACGCATTAGTCCTGAAAATTTCAGTTCAATTGAACATGTGCTGTGCGTGTTTGCTAGTTTTGTCAAGCAACTGAACACGCCTTTCGCCTGACCATTGCAATAAAAGGCAGGCAATAAAGACCGGAGCCGATCGTTAGGCGACCCACTGAGCGGTTGGAGCTGAAGGTGTTTAGCTGCGATGAGCGAAACAACTTCTACAATCCTATTTTATAAATTCATGGAGACAAGTTGTGCGATGTAGATTTTGTTCCAAAAGGAAGCACAAAAAAAGGCATTTAGCTCCCACTCTGAAGAATTGAAAAAACAACTAAAAATCACACTTTATTCAGTGATGCAAGTTTACAGATTTCTGTTTATTCACCTTACTTGTCCACTGTTATGAAAACAAGAGACAAGCAAAACAGTGAACAAAAATTTACTGCCGTATATTGACGCTTTTTGAATCCCAACCGTTTTGAAGATAAAAAGCATTCGGGTCAAGTGGCGCTTACAAAAAATATGTGGCACTTATAAGAATAACAGTTAACTGCATGTGTTAACGAAACCCAGTGTTTTCATGTCTGCAGTGTTTATTGTTACGATACGCAGTGTTATACCTACATGCCGTTGCAGTAGGTTATGCTTAACTTCAAATATTCTTATGCTTGCTAGATAAAAATATTAAGCCGGGATGGATCTCGACAAATTAAGAAAATCTGCTTTTAGTTTCTACAATGAGAACCAGCCTTTCATTGCTCAGTGCCATTGCAAGGTACCCCGTGATTGGAGGTGATACCATTTCGGTATAATGTCTCTCAAAGTTTATGGTAAACTAGTGTAGGTGGGGGCACTTGCCTTTTCGCAATCACTCCAACTTTCGATAAACTGCCACCCCCAATTACCATCTTCTTTCCCAAGTGAATCCCTGAAAGAACATCAAGGCTTCGCTGTATTTTTGCCGCACACCTATCACAGAGACTGATTGAATTTACGTCGACCCCGGATTGATATTTTACTGATACGACTTCTGCCGCCATGTACTTGAAAAGGATCATGACAAACCGCCGCGAAAGGAGCATTGTTCCTTGCAAAGACAGGTCCATTCGATGACTCACAGTGAACGCTGTTGTGACAGCTCGCGTGGCCATTGCGAACGCTGCTTTTCAATCGCCGTTATGTTGCGTGATCAGTTGTTGATTGATCTTACTACTGATACACCTTTCCTGCGCCATTTACTGCGCGGCGCGCGGACATCCATGCCGGAAGTGTTGTTTTATATTCAGTGACAACGCTCACTTAGGCTTGCCGTGGTCTGACGTTCGTCCGCTTGCGTTGCGTCGCAGAGACGATCAGGTGTTCTTTGTTGATGCTGTCGTCCCGTTCTCGTTCTTTATAGCCGATGTGCATAGCTCTCAATCAAGCCTGGTGTGAACTCGTGCGACTCGTCTTACAAATATGTATATTCGGATGGAAATCCGTATTTCGTTCTAGCGTAAACCGTCGGGTCACATCTTGAGCACTGATTCTCACTTGACAATGCTGTTGTGTAGTTAATGGGGTTTTAGCAAAATAGTAAATCACAGCAGTGACCACACATCAAGCGAATCAGTCGCAATTTATTTTCACCAGGAAACTAGTTTCGTGTTAAACACATCTTCAGTCCTATGCGAAAGTTGACAATGAAATAATATTAGAAAAACCTCGTACTGTTGCTAAGAATAATTGGAAAAATTAAATTAATAAGGGCAAAATCAGAACTCTCCACTAGACCGTCAACAACGCTGCCAAACGCCTTAATGGGGGTTTTAACGAACAACACGCGAAAATCGCTTTTTGTTGTGTTAAATTCCAAAGAATAAAAAGGAGCACAATCTACCGAAAGGACTTCTTTGACAGCCAAGAATCAGACGCTAAGACCCAATCAGAGTATGTATTTCCCGTATTGAGTGGGCATCATTAGCTCTTATTCAAATAGAATCAGGAGCTTTCACGTTTCGTAGTCGCATCGCTCAGGGTATGAAACACACATTTCATATATCAGTGTTTCTGTCCAGTCAGTATCGAAGCGTAAGCATTAACTTGAATTCCCGCAATCCATTTTTATATTCGCCACTCAGTTACTACGCGACCTGCCCGAAACGAAACACTTGTTCTGTCTTTTTTTTCGCTATCACCGTAACTTTTCTTTCCCTAAACTCTGCTGCGTGTTGCCGGAATCCTGCATTTGACAAAGTCAACGTCGGTACACTAGCCAATGGGTGATATACGTCTTGTGATCCTTTTCCGATATTAGCATTTTCTTTCGAATCTTAGAAACAGAAATAGCCATGCGTTATTTTGAGTAGTAGTATTGATTTCAAATGTGAGCACACACTGCGTGCTGCTGAGTTTATTTTTTCGGTCATTTTCCAGTCATGGACCAAAATTTTTTTTGAAATGACCGAAAAAATTTCGGTCAATTTGGTCATAATGTCTAACAAGGCAAACTATAGGGAATACTGTTATGGTGAGTTTTAATATTATTATTATGCGACAAATGACCGAAATGTATCAGCGAAAAAAGCGCTGAGACAATTCGGTCATTTGTCCCATAATAGTATTAATACTGGCCACCGTAACAGTATTCGCTATCCTACCTATTGAGACGTTGTGACCGAATTGACTTATTTTTTTCAGTCATTTCAAAACAAATTCAGACTACGACCGAAAAAACAAGATCGTGTGTATTCCCATTGACAGTCTCTGCGACGGGCGAACGAGTAATTCAGATGCGGCAATTGTTGAAATTCGATGTAGTCGAAAAA
>JGI24158J21664_10013233_pt1 | contig 10896 bp, 8 predicted proteins | sample Ectturendosymbi3_FD_21664 | JGI IMG/M metagenome (IMG submission 21664)
GTTTTCATAGTTTCGAGAAGAAAAAATGAAATTTCGCCACTTTTGGCCCCCGTAGAAATATCTTTATGGCTACCTCGGAAAAATCCGCTGTTGCCCCCATCCCCAGGAAAAAATCTTTCCGTCGCCCATGACCAAGACAATTTAAAACATTAATGTGTAAAAACGAACAGAAGCCGGAGCTGGATCCGGAGCCATGTTTTAAAAAAAGTGAGCTCCGGAGCTGGAGATACACTCATGAAAACCAGGAGCTCCCGAGCTTGAGTCGGAGCAGTGTCATTTTCACGACGGCTCCGCAGCCCTGGTTTCGCTTAAAGTATTAGACATTTGCTTGATACACATCGAGATCATCATTGTCAAATTTTGTCAAACTTTTCCAAGTTCATGTGTCATACATGTGGCGATGTGCGTTAAAAGCATTTAAACCAGCGTTTCTTATACATTTGTGGGTCACGGACTCGGGACCCCTAGTACATCCTAACAAAGGTCACGGACCCTTAAGAAGGAACGTTGCAGTAAATATTGAAATTAGGTCTTAGTCTTAGTAGTCATCGAAATGTCTGCAAAGCCTATTAACCTTTTATTCACATTCATGGTCAGGTTAACAACCGTGATTTAAACTAAGGCAATGCCCTGTTTTGGTTGACAGCGCACCACAAATGACTCTGCAATGATAGAAACGACAGCTGCTTCAGCTGACGATCCAGTTCCTTCACCGGAGAGTGTCGTCATCGTTCCCACGGCCACGGTTGATGGCGCAGCGGACGATTCACTTCCGCCTCCACCCCCTATCTCACCACCGCTGACTTCACTAGAGGATAGCTTTGACCCGCTCCCGCCGCCACCAGAGGTAATTTCATTGCACTCGTGTTTATTTTCTCTGACGACGTGAAGTTAATCAATTAGAGCGAGGGATTGGGTGAAAGTGCCCCCCTCACGCTCGCCGCATGCCCGTTGAGATGGAGATAGAACAAGCACCGACGTCCAGCACCAAGCAAATGCCTCATCAGCTGTTTCCATTGTAGTCCCGTGTAAAGATTTCAAGGTTTAGGTGTCACAAGCGTCGAGGGAGTGATTTAACCCTAATTTGCGTTATATTTCGTAGCGTTCGTGTCAGGGTTACGGAGTCGGAGGTAAAATGTCCAACTCCGACCTTTTCAAAATTTTCGACTGCGACTACATAACATGAATGAAGTTTGGCTGTCAACAATGTTGTAGCAACTAGCAATTAATGGAAATCGTGGTACACGGCAAGAATTATCTGTTTCAATAAAAGTTTCGAAAGAAATTGTACCATTTCAACAGGCACGAGTAAGGATTCCTAACTTAGGAGTGCGATGTAAAAAATGATTCAATTGGACTTCCGGAGTCGGATAAAATACTCCGACTACTAGTGTTCTTAGGAATCCGACTCCACCCAAAAACCTCCGACCCCGGCTCCGCAACCCTGTTTGACCTCCTCCTGCTTTCTCAGTCGCCATACTATCGCATACGTTGGTGGTGGACGTTGATGCTTGCTGTTCTATCTCCGTTGTACCTTTATTTCTTACTAGGTTCTTGCGCATCAGTAGCTGATGAGCTGGTGTTTGATTATTTGGCCTTTGTGCGTATTTCTACTGCGTCTTTCATGTTAAGTCATTTTTCGACGACACGCCACCGCCTGTTGCCACGACGGACAAACAGCCTCCGAACGGTTCAGCCGTGGAAGATGGCAGCGTCTCCGCAACGAGCCAACAAGTCACCAACAACGCGAAGGTGAGGCTCAGTTGACGGTTACTATCTCGCGTCAGCGTATAGATCAGAAAACCGTTTAATCGCCGTCGCCAAATGAACTGCCAGAGTGCGATCGTGCGCGGGCAGGCGGCTTGCATGGACACCGAAGCGAAAATAACCAAAGCGTTGCTCTGATTGGCTGCCGTCGAAAACCTCGTTTGAATAAGCGATTATGTCGTCGCGTGCGGCGACGGACTTCGCTGAAGCGGTCACGTTCGAGAAGGTGATTGTTACGTGAGGCCTTCTCTTCTGTAAGCTCGACTTCGTTGTATGCGTTTACGACCCTCCTTTCGCCGCTGTTCCCGGTGATGCGCGTCACAGCGGGTAGCACAGCACGAGTGTGCCTACTCCCCATTGCAAAACAGCTCAGCGATGAGATGAACCGCTCGTGTTGTAATGGTGGCAAAACTGGTGAGCGCCGTGCCAGTCCGCTATTAGGACAAACGTTTTTTCCTGAATTGCAACTTGCAAAACCCACTCTACCCCAGTTTACATCTCGTCCTTTTTCAACTTACACCGTACAAGCTTTTGGCTTACGCAGATGTTCAAAGAGAAGTGAGCATCGACAACTGACAAATGCTTTCCATCGACGCTTGTATAATCTCTCCAACCTCTGATGTCATGGTTTGCCGCCCATCGATCTCACAAAAATCCCTTGTGTTTGTCGACCGCGTTTGTTTGATGCACCGCAGCAAGCGACGTTCATTATGCTGTACTCGTACGACTGTTTCACAAAGCGAAATTAGTAGCAATTAAATGGAAAAAACGATAAAGGACTGGTCGGTGTCCCGTACGATTGAAACTGCACACTCAAAGCGGATTTTGCTAAATCGTTTTGATGATTCAAGCCCTATTTTGCAGATTAGCTTATGCGCTGGTTTATTGCGAACCGGATCAGGTTTATTGCTACTGCTGCTGTTTGTCGCTTTTATAGCGTCTGTTTTGAGATGCTGCCAAAAAGAAAGGAGTTCTACAGCGCGGAATATAAAAATTATTTGGCGAAAGTTATTTCCTCAAACTTTTGGTTCTGGAAACAAAAAATTATTTAGGCTTGGGTTAAATTTGAAAATCCTGTTTCATATGCCCAGAATCCACGCGGCACGTGGCGAAACTGTATTTTAGGTGATATAACAGTTTCGGTTCTTTCTATTCCGATACCGTCAAACCAACACGCTGTGAAACAATTTTTAGGAGAGTGATTTCGACTTAAAGATCGCTGAAAGCTTCGACATACCACCGGTTGCCATACGCGCAAAGAAAGAAGTCAAGAAGAAACACGAACCTGCAAGAGCCCGAAGCTTGGCCGAGTTCGTTCAATTGCAGCACATGGCGAAAGCTGCTGAAGTGAGTGAGGCCGTAACGTGTTTTCTTGCTGCTGATTTAATGCCCACACTAAATCTTTCCGGTTTCGAATACCAGGCGTGTTCGGCTGTTGAAAATGTCAATCTGTGCTGCTCACCGAAGCCGGTTTGATCGTCTTTCGCAATTTCGCCAAACGCGTTTCATGCTTGCGTTTATTCGTGTCCGTGTTGTCGCGCGAGACAACAGCATTCCTGATGAGGAACGCAAAGCATTCGGCAAAAATTTTAAATATTATTTTTGTTGTGCCTAGCATGAACACTTGCGTGAAATGTGCGGCGTTTTCGCTTAGTTTTGCCATTTCAGGAAGTGCTTGCAAAATTAAATACAATAAGTTTTGACAACAGCTGTTTAAGCACGTTGCAAATAATTATGTTGTTGTTAGCCAGTTATGTCGGACGATTGCACTTCTGCGTCAATCTGCCATGTTCTCGACCGTCTCTTCCGGCTTAAAATGTGTTAAATTCCTGTTTAACAGCAATAAACTGTCTGTCGGCTCCGAAATTGCGCAACACGATGCAGAAAATGAAACGTTAATTTTGTTGTCGACGAATTTCAACTTGCTGGCGGTTAAGACTTCAAACCCCGTGTTGCCTTTTGTCTTCCTGCGCAAACAGATCACGTCGCTTATCAACCTGGACGCAAACATTGAAGATAAGCACGCGCTAAATTGCGTTGCGCTTGCTCCGGACAGTTGCAGTGGCACACCGTAAGCCCGTTCATCATCTCGTGTATGATTTACGACCTTTGCGACTTCATGCTGCGCCCCTTGAACTTCTCTTCACGTTTGAGAGAAGCTGGAAAGATCGTTATTTGATTTCATTGTTAGTTGGTGGCGGTTTGGTGTTGATGTCAAGTCTTAGCCACGGGGGGAATTCGGGGGCAGTGAACCCCCAAATTTTGTTGTGCCCAGAAAAGAAAGATTTGAACATACAAAAAAAAAGCAAAAATCTTGCCCCTAAAATGTCTTTTGTATCCCAAACCTTAAAACCTGGCTACAGACCTGGTTAATGTGTAACATGCAATTTACGTGAAGATTCCATCTGACTTTGGCTTTGCTTGATACCGATTATGTTTTTCACTAATTTTAGGGTGTTATCTCCAGGCCTGTATTGTAACCTGCTAGTGGAAATGCTTTCCAAGTATTTCACAGGAAAGAGTTCTTCCTTTTTCACATTTTGATGTGTGGTACGCACCGCTTATTTACGTTGTTTTGTGTAACATAATTGCAACCTTGAGTTGTGCCACTAAATTTTATCCTTTGCGGCGGCCACATGTGGAATCCAGTGAGAACGATCCTCGAAAGCATGAGGCTGCCTCTAAATGCCGTGCAGTATATTAATCAGATCTATTAAATTTCTGGCCCCGCGACCGTATGAACGCAAGATTGGCATTACGAATGCAAACGAGGCTTATCTTGACAACCTATAGTGTACTTCTTGGTGCAGTAAAGATGAAGAATGATTTTACTGTTGGGCCCATTACATGTTAGTACTAACAACCCTGCATACTGCCTGTTACACCTTCAAATAGTTATGTACGTTGGTCTCGTGCCATTATTAGTCTTTTAAGTTAAGTGAAATTAAGCTGAAGTTCATCTGCATGAACTTTGAACAATTAGTTTGACGTTTTTTACCACGCTACTTCCGTCATCGGAACGACGGTTATTACTCGTAGTTGGTTTTCAATCGTCCTAATTCCCGACTCCGCGTTTTTGTTTTTGCGTTTTTGCATTGCTGTGCGGGTGTGCGAAGCCTAAACTGAAACAAACAATCCAATTGTTAACAGCGCCAATTGGGACAGGGGCGCTACGACATGATTACGGCCCCCAAAAATTTCGACGAGACTCTTGGTTTCCGGAAATATTCGAAAAGACTTGTGAAAATGAAATTCATTAATTTTTAGCATGCACTTAAGAAAACCCTGAAATGATGAAATATTTCGAAAAAAGGAAGCTTTCCGAACACTTCCCAAACTTTCAACGAAATGTTATGCTTGCGGCGGGATGTGGGGTCCTTGCGGCGAGGGGTTCGGGGGGCGTTCAGCTTCGTCATGCAAAAAAGTGTTTCGTGGTACAAAAGGAAAAAATCCTTGTATATTTCACGTGTTTTGCTCGCTGTTTTTTACACATTCTTCAACGCTCTGTTCAAGCTATCGTTCGTAAACGATCAGGCGTGCTCACGTCAACGCTTGTGAATTATTTATTTTGCGCAAAGCGCTTTTCCATTGTCGAGAAACCTTTAAGCGCAAATAGTTTTCTGTCAAAAACCAGGTCGTCATTGACTGGGACACAGCCTCAGGCCCATGTTTCAATCAGTGGTGCAGTCAGCCCAAATATATTTTTACTTAAAAGCGAGCAACAGTATTTGGTTTGGGTCACCACCCTCTCGAAGCACAAAACGACAATATATGCTAGAAATTTGGGCGGTCATGGCCCTTTGCCCCCCCCAGGCTACGCCTATGGTTTCAAATTGTACTTGTTCCGTTTCTGATGGCTGGCTCCTTCCGGAACGTTTTTTTCATGGCTTTGTATTTTTATTAAGCTGACTGGTGCTGTTCGGCCGCGACAGAAGATATCATTTGAAAAGCTTTCGTTGCTTTTGCTGGAAACCTTCCCAGCTTTAATAAAAGTGACTCGGTTGATGTGATCGATCGAGCGCCTCCATTATTTCGGCATCGCAAGTTCGAGTGCGCTCGCTCTTCAAGTGGCGTTGGAATGACGACCAAGTGCTTGACTATCGTAAACAGAAAAAGCGCTTCGTTCTCTGCCTTGCTCTATGGAATGCCGTTGGAATGTTGAACTTAAACACCTCCTGCGCGACCCAGGCCGCCCGTTGTTTGACTTTGTATGTGGATTTAACTTCACGCATGTGCATTTTACGGCCGCTTTCCAGCGTTTCGGCCATGGTTTTCGTTATGGACGTTAATAAAATCGGTGGTAATAGCTGTAAAAAGACGGTAATCCCTGCTGCGATCGCGATCTCTTCAAGCCCTGCAAGTGTGCCGATAATGCTGCTGGATTCAACACGATCTTCCCGCCGCCTCTGACCATTTTTTGCTCCTTTCTCTCAAGTGGACGTGGACCTCTTGCGAAAATTACCATACAGATAAATCGTTCAAGGTCACGCTGACGTTGCAAGAGTACCATCGCTTTCCTCTTGTGCACACGTTAAACGTGCAACGTTTTCGATCCGACACTATGATTCTTCACATTTTTTTCGATTCGACACTTTGGTTCATCACGTAAAGAACGCAGACTTATTTTGAAATTTAGGAGAGAAGTTCTGTCTGCTTAAAGCTGGTGTCAACTATGAGCCCGTTCTTAACTATAAGCTTGAAACCACCCCACAATGTACTTCTTTCTGTTGCTTAACGTTTACCTTGGTGCTTTTGCCAGCAGATGTACTCACGTGTTGTGATGATTGATTGACGTGTTTGCTTGCATAGTGCTCTTTAGTCACCCATTGCAGCGACATGTTAAGGTGAAGTCTGAACAGGATAAGTTTAACCCGCAAAAGTAGTATATATTAGCTGTAAACGTCAGTGTTGTCGCCAGACATGCAAGCAGGAATGTCTCAAAATCGTTCATAAAAGGTAAAGCTTCTGAAAGTAATTGGCTAAGCTTCTTAGAGACACTTCAGGCCAACGTAGGCGTCACCCATGTAAACATGCAACAACTCCATTAAGGCTACGATTATGGCTTCAGATCAATAAACTTGTAATAATCGTGAGGTACGGTAATTGCGCTGCTGTAATTGTCTTGAAGATAGGCCTGCACAAGCAGGCTTGAGTTCAGAAATCCCAATCCGTAAGCCATAATTATTTTCTCTCTTATCCAATCCGAATGGGTTCTAGTTTCGTGTGTTGGTTACCTTGTCAATGTTCTTGGTAATATCAGCGATGTATCTGGTGATCAAGAGTACGCATAGCCTTTGAAACTTTTTTGAGATGGACTTTTTTGTAAATGGCCAGTTTTTAAAAACGAGCAGTATCAAATATGTCGTGCGACAGTATAGCTTCTTGATTTTCCTTTTTCTAAGAGGCCCGTGCAAAACCTCTCGCCTACACGGTTTCTAACCTGTGGTTTTTAGGGGTTGTTATTTTCAGTTAAAACTTGGTTTTCAGTACTCGACAGTTTGGGATTTCCCGGTTTTTGTAATTATCCACTGTCCTTTCTCATCCTCTGCACTGGTGTCTCCGTAAACTTTACGTCTTTGCAGGAAGCGGAACCAACGGCCGAAGGTGGTTCGTCCGCCGCTGATCAGACCGCGTCTGAGATCGAGCGTCTTCACTTGCAAATCAAGAGGATGAGAGATCGAAACTCGCTAAAGCAGAAACGGATGGAACAGGAGAACCATGACAAATGGCAAATGCTTCGTGGTAAGTTTAAAGACAAAGCCCTTGTTTCGCTATCTGGTTTACAGACGGACAAATAGTATGACTTCTTGTTCAATAAAGCGACCTATTGGATCTTCAAGTGTGTCGACCGAGCCAAGCAACGAATAACGCCAAGACGTTACCCAGCAACAACATGCGGATTGACGTAGTTGGCCTCAAAGTTACCAAAGCTGCTCTCGATTCTCATGATGCTTCTTTTGTTTGTGTATGCGTGTGTTGCAGTCGCCCAATGTAGACCTCGTTAAACCACTTCGCTTGCTGAGTTAAAGTCTAATCGTTGTTCTTTTTCGATGTAGGGTTAAAAATTTAGTAGCAACCCAGTGTTTAACGGCTTATCGAAGAAATGCGAAAGGTCTACTCGTGTTAGAATAGAAGACATCACTAACTGAAGTGCTTAAAATGAGAAGAACATTTCAGTATACCCAAGAGCTGGCCTTAAAGAATGAAACATGTCGCTCGATCCGAGATTTCTCTCACCTTCGCACAATGCGCTTAACGGCCGCAGGCAGTGAGCAAGAGGAACGATCGGTCTGGTCTTATAAGCATTGTAAGACCCGATGCATCGCAAAAGCAAGTGAACTTCGTTTTGCTGCGAAAAGCAGGAGACGCCCGCCCCCCGCCCATGGTACGCCCGTGCTCATACCAGCATTTTCTACATTTGTGCCTGTTGGTACCTTTGCGAAGTTTATTGCAAAGGTGTTATTTACATTGTCCTGCGAATTGGCTCCGGAAACCGTCCCGCCTAGGACCAACTCAAAAAGACCAGGCTGTCAAACAGCCTCTGAACCACAGAGAGTTTGGATTCTCATTCCAGGACCTAAGGTTATTTTAACTCAGTCTAGGACCACATTTTTAGACCGTTTCCAGCAACGAAATGTGAAAAAATGTAATTTCATGTTTCTCAGTGCTTTAAGCGGTGGATATTTACAAGAAATAAAAATTTCTTGGCGATGTTCCACACCTTAATTTTCGCAGACAGCCGTAAAACCACCTTCCGTGAAACTGACGAAACCCTTCCCTGACCAACTCTGTTTGCTGCATTTGTGTCAAGCAAAAGACTTACAATTGTAAATTCGTCTTCCGTTCCTTACTTGTTAAAGTTTAACATATCGTTTGATGGTCGAAGTCTTTGTTTTACGCGAACTTCTACCGTCCGATCTTCCGCCAAATGCTTCGTTTTACTTCAACAGAGTCGAACAGGAACAGCTGGCACCCTGGTCCTCAGTCGTTCACCATCATTCCGTCGAAGAACAAGTCGGTAAGTCGGCGCTCGATGTTCAAACACTGTGTGGCATGCTTTGTGGTAGATTCAGTATGTTCCAAAACAAAGCATAAGCTGTTTACAAAGACCTTACTGCCGGTACTCGCAGCCATTTTTATCCAGCAATCGCATCAAGGAACTGCGAAATCGTGACTCTCTTTCTCAAGTATCTTTCCACGTCTTCGTTATTTGTTGTCGCGATTCAGTCACAACCCCCGTTTTTTATCCGTCCACGTTTAGCTTTTAGTAATTGTACCACTGCAGTGTTTGCCTAAATCTGGAGTTAAAAAGTTTTTGATAAATGTTTACGGCCACCATATGATGAGCTCATAAAAACGCTCTACATTTTTCGTGTTCACCCAATCGAGCAGTTCTTCAACCCTGATAATTNNACTGTTTTCGCAAAATTGTATCAAAATGTATGGTCATTACATTGATCGTCGACGAACAGTTATTACTCTGTCAAGCAGTGGTTTTNCGAGCCGTTGTCTCAGCAGCCCGCTCTGCTGCGTGTAGTGTTTCCAGGCATGTTGTGTTGGTAAGGCTCAGAACTCACAAAAATAAGTTGGCCGTCAGGTCACGGATGCCGCAGACGAAGAAAATGCAAAGGCCGCTCTGCGAGAAAAATGTAACTGCGTTGCTGCGAGACCACGTTGCCCAACAGCGGCAAGGCATTGTGCGGCAAGGCTTGGCATGTGGCGTTTAAATACCGGGTGAAAAAGAATTTGAAAAAGAAGGTCTTTTTGAACGTTGAAAAAAAATTTATTAGATAGCTGATGACATTTACAACTGATATTCGTTTGAAAATCATCGCGGACGTGTTTCCTTGATGAGAAATGTGTTGTTGTAGGCGTTCGATTCTTGGAAAAGCATGCTGAAAAATATAGCGTAGCGTAAAAGTCGGTCGTGTTTATGAATGATTTTGATAAATTTCGTGAAAAGTGTGAAAGTTCAAAAAAATTCATTGGATAGCTGGTGATAAAGCAACAGATGTTCGTTTAAAAATCATTGCGGTCGGGTTTCTAATTTCTATATTATTAGAAATCGCCGTTCGAGAAACTCGGTCTTGTTTTTGGGTGATTTTGTCAGTTCTAGTCTGGGAGTTAAAGCTTAAAATGATGTGTAAGTCGTTTGTCTTACGATTTTATTGGATTATACCTTTGGGCGATTTTTACTGTTTTTGTTAGCATATTTGCTCCTTTTTATTTTGGCGTTTTTTTCGCCAAGTCGTCGGCGTTCGCGAAAGTGGCGGCTAGCTTTACCCTGGTCATTTTGGGGTCTCAGAGGTTCGGAAGAACTCGCATCTCTGTGGTTTGACTGTTTTTCTCGTCGGCGCGTGAAGACCTTGACGCGCGTCTCGCTCCCATGCTGCCGAGCTCAGCAGAATTTCTACAGCGCGCTTGGCTACGATCGTCGAAATGCGTCTGGTGTCGATCACGGATCGGTCAGTTCGCTGACGGATTTCGGCGACTGGTTCCTTTTTTTCACAGGTTTCGCACGAAGATTACCAAGAGGCCGCCGTGCCCGTCATCAAGCTGTCCAGCGGCGGCGAAATAAAAGGCACAGTGGGCAGCCAACCGCCTAAAGCGAAAAACACAGACGTACAGAAAGAAGAGAAGAGCAATCCGAGCGCCAAGATCGAACAACCCGCTAAATCCGAAGCCAACGGTTCCGCGAATACCACTAAAAGCCAGCACGGACCACCCCCAGCAACCGGTATATATATAAATGGTGGTGTTAAAGTGAAGCTTGTCAACCTTTTCCTTCCTTGATACTGCAAACACACAGTGAAGCATTGAAACTTCATCTTGGGCAGTGGTTCACACCCAACCTTTTTTATCTTGCAACCCATTCGAAAATATTGCATAAGCGCTCGGCCCCAGCCCTTACATACAATTCGAAAGATGTTCAAATAACAAAAGAACAAAAACACCATCATTTCACATGTTAGATTTACAGTATTTACATTCTTATGCAGAGCAAACATAACATATTAACTGCAAAATACAGCATGTTGGAAAGTTACTTTAAGTATTTATGCACATCACTTATTTGGCCTGCTGGTATGATCGACCGCCGTCTGTCAACTACTTGGTATTTCGACCTGG
>JGI24158J21664_10013234_pt1 | contig 10896 bp, 6 predicted proteins | sample Ectturendosymbi3_FD_21664 | JGI IMG/M metagenome (IMG submission 21664)
AGTATTTCGCTGAAGTTTTTATTGGAAACTAGGCTACAATCCGAGTCTTTTGATACTTTGGATGACCTGTTGGGGTTTCTGGTTCAAAAGTTGTGATGTTAATTAGTAAAAATATTTGACTAATTAGATAATTATTTAATTTGTTTATTTTAGATCATAATTTTTGAACCAGAAACGCTAGAATGTTGATCAAAGGCTCAAAAAACTCGGGCTCGAGCCTAGTTTCCAATGAAAACTTCAGCGAAACACTTTGGCCTAGCAGTTGGGCCCTAGGCCAGGCAACATGAGCCAAAATGACCCTTAAACTACTTCACTTACGACGTCAGTCACAAAAAATCTGCACCCCCCAACCAAAAATTTTTTTTTCAAGTGTAATCTACTAGACTGGCTGATTCTTTTGAGCCGTTGAACAGCTCTCTAGCGCAATCGACGGAGGAGCTAGGGCGTTGGTAAGGCAACCGAAAACTGCTGTTTTAGGCTGAAATCAAAGTTTGAATATATCGTACCCCGACTCTCAAAGTGTTAATTGCGTTCACCCATTTCCAGCAAGGTGAGTATTATCACATTTTGGATTCTTTAAGCCTTAGAAGTGCTGTAATTTTTATTATTAATTGTGAGGTTTGTAACATTTGCAAAAACCTCACAATGATATCTGGTTCTATGTTATAACACTTGGGCACAAATAGCTTTTTTTGATGTTCCATGACATACAATCATCAGTATTACCATTTTTTACACAAACCTTGACTGTGGCAATGCTATAAGAGCGAACAGTGAAAGCTGTATGGTACAGTATCTGCCTATTAACTAAAAGATTGTGTGATCAGTGTACAGTCACTGAGTAAGTTATAGTAATCGTCAATGGGCAAAACCACTAATCTGAACAACCGCTTCAGAAAGAAGCTATGTTCATGCTTCAGTCTGCTGTCAGTAAATACAAAAAAAGAATAAACAAGGTCTATATGGAAAACAAGACAGTGACAGTGTAATTGGATTGTAAAAGTTTTTATTGTTTTTCATGTTTTCTGTATCTTTGAATATATATTTGCTTGTTTGTGAAAGCTTTTAAACATGTTTACTCATCTCGTGGATGGTTTTTATGTGACATGTAATGACAGTATGGTACATGTGACTGTGTACAGATTCGTGGGCATAATATAGCCCAGCTGGACCCTCTCGGTATTCTAGATGCTGATCTGGATTCTTCTACACCTCCTGAGTTAATCCCTGGGAGTTATAAATTGGGTAGGAAGAAGTGCATTAGATCAATGATATTGAATGTCCACCAGTATGCCACAGATCTACCAATTTTTGAAAGTGCTGATGATAAACTCGTAGTTTACTTTCATCAGGCATTTTGGCTATAAACAAATAAGCAAAAGTTGTTGTATTAAATAAGCCACATATAAAATGTGCAATTTCTTGAAACAACCAAAGGTTGCTGGTGAACATTGAAATGTGTGCTCAAATCTATAGTAATCTCAGTTGAGTGTGCTTCAGCACCACCAAAGATTTTTATGACCCTGATCAGCAGGTGGCATTAAATTTTTATTTTTGTCTGACCTGCTTTATTGCATTCTTCATGCACAGCAATACCCATCCCAGCATTTGATACGCACATGTGTTTTCTGCAGCTTATGCTTCCATGCATATTCACTCACCAAGCATCCTAAAATGAAAAGACCTTTTAAAAGCAGTTGGTATTTTGGTTTTTAATATCATGCTGAAGTGCTGTTACTTTGTAACTGACGTTTCCTAGATTCGAGGCCATTTGTTGAGCAACTTGGATCCGCTTGGGATATCCAAGCCTGGTCTTTCAGAAATGGAGCATTACCATATCAGTGATCCTAATTCAAGAGATATGGTTTTACCAGGAGGAGGCCAACTCTTTGGTATTATTGTCATTGCGTCATGGACATTACACTGCATGCTGCTTCGTTGCTGAAATTTGATGTTTGTTTTGGTGCAGTGTGCATATGTAGTGGTGTAAGAATGATGTGTTTAACCAAAATGAGAGTTGTTTGGTGTTGGTATGCAATTCTTGTCTTTTTGTGAGCAGGCACAAAAAACTAAAGTTTCTTAATATTTGTGCAATTAGTTTTTCATTACAATCAATTTGTGGAAAAATAATTTTTAATTAAAAATGGCTGTTGTTAAGTTTCATTTGTAGTATGTCTTGAAGAGCTATATTCTGAGTTCTGACAGTTTGTGATGAGTTGTTGTGCTGGTTACCTGATATGAAAACAATTGCAATTTAACCTTAGTTTTCATCATTGTATCATACCACTTTTTGAATCACTGGGTCTTATGTATTATATTTACTAACCATAACTTACCAAGTAAAATCCCAAAATGATTTTTATGTGCATTGTTTATAATGGTCAATAAATGCCACACTTCCTGGTAATAAAGTTCATGCAATTATTTGTTCTTTTTCACAAACATGAATGTGATTTTTGTGGAAGTTGTCATTCATTACATTCTCTATTATTTTTTTGCGAAAGTTTTAATCTGAAATATTCAGGTATTTTCATTATCAATTTTTTTAACCATCATTTTTGTAATTACTGTGATATGCAGTTTTGAAGTTCATGGTTTTTGTTGCTAATGAAGGAATGTTAAGACAAATGCTTTTGTGGTTGCTTTTATATAACCTATGCAAACAAATTATACAGTAGTTAAAACTAAAACATTTTAAATTGCTTTGTCATAAAGTCTGTCAAAGAATCACTTGAAGACGCACAAGCAGTTTGTGGGTTGCAAGTTGCTTTTATAGGTAAACTTAAGTTGTCTTGGTACCTATCCTGTTAGAGACAGCAAGTAGTTTCCTGTGCTTTCACTGAAGTTCCCTCTTTTCTGCAGTTTTCAATTCCCTATGTAACATTTTTAAACTAATTTTTTTCACCTCTATGGGGAAAAGTAACAAGATACGCTGTTTGGACTAGTAAGTTTTAATCATTTTGTGTTTAAACCATTACCAGTTGAGCTCACAATTATTTAGAAATCTCATTGCTTCTTCATCATACTTGCTTTCAGATACCTTTATGTTGAAGGAGAAATTAATTTTTAAGAAACTTTCAAATGTGTCCTTGTATGCGTCATGGAGTAATTGCATCATTCACATTCAAGCATAATTACGCTTTGTTATGCATTTACTTTTATTTAGTAAAAAGAGACAATAATGTGGAAAAAAATTTAGTGGTTCAGTGGATTGAGCACGCATCGCTAAACCCGGTAAATAGAGTTGGATTCCCACGAAGGCTTGGAAAATACTGCTTGCGCCCTGTCCAGCCTCATGCTCTGCGTTTATTGGGTGGGTGTAAGGGAAAGGTTCGCGCGCGGTACTGGCATTGACTCGCCACCAATGTAGCGTTCACTGCGAAAATAGCCGCGCCTCGTCAGAGCCTGGAGAAATTACCAACTGAAATGCAATTGAACCTGAACTAGAAGAAATGTAGAGAGTATGTAAATGCGTCTTCTGACGAGTACTGTTCTGAATGTCATGTCTGACCTGTTGTGTGTTGCATGATGATGTGTGGGCAACTTGTCTTTGCATGAGATGTCGTCCTGCTGTACTGGCATTAAAACTAGCATGCATGACTTTCAGAAATTAAGCAAAACAGTGTAAAAATCAAAATTTTCACTTTCGGCATGTTTTTTGTGACAAAACCCAACCGTTTAACTATTCATTAGATTTAAACATAACTAACCAGTTAGCAAAAATCTTTGGTGGTGTTGCAGAATGTGCTTTAAAACGGTGGCCGTGTAATCGCAGAGCAACATGAAAGCCAACAGAATTGCTGGCTGTTACGTTGCTTTTTATTTAATCGTCATGCGCTTTGCAACGTTTCAGGTGAAAAAGATATGGACAAGATTTACCAGTTACCGCCAACCACTATGATCGGTGGGGAGGAAAAGAGTTTGACCCTGCGCGAAATCATACGACGTTTAGACGTAAGTCGGCCTTGGCATTGCGGACTAGATTTGAGACGGAGATGCGTTCAACAGCAAACTCAGACGGTTTCTGCGAGGTGTTTGATTATTTTACAGTCAAATCTTTTTGGGATTCAATTTTTTTCCCCGGCTTGCCATGTAGCGTGTTCTGCTCGCAAATTCAATGAAGTGCTTCTGTGATTATACAGCTATACGGTTAACGGCACGCGGCCCTGCGGTCGTATTTCAGAACACTTACTGCCGCAGCATCGGTGTAGAGTACATGTTCATCAACAACTACGAGCAGTGCAATTGGATCCGTGAGCAATTTGAGGTGCCTGGCGTTACACAGCTCAAAGAAGCAGAGAAACTTCTCGCCTGGCAACGTGTGTTGCGTTCTACCAAGTACGTTGAATGTCGCAATTATGTGCAAGTATGGGACTTTGGGCAGCGCCGTCGGCGTATAGCGCGTTACATGGCGATAAAGGCGATCCAAACTTTTCACCCATTTCAAGGGTTTTTCTAAGAATTTGTTTGAGTTGACTCAAAGTAGTGCGGTCAGGATATGTTGCCATAGCAATTACTGCGAAAGCAGCTGCGCGGACCACGGCGTAAGCAAGCGGAGATGGGCGCCGCAGATCACTCGTGACAATCCGAAAAGATCATAAATGAAACTGAACTGGACCGAGTCAAAGTAGATTAAATCGTTTTTTTTCGTAAGGGCATATTGAACGGCAAAGCGTTGATATCCTGCCAGCACTTCACAACATTGGTTAAAGCATTGGTAGAAGATCGCAATTCGCCATATTCGAGATAAACCTATAAAAAAGACCCGGCCTGCTGTCGTTGTTTTACACTCAGCAAGTTTCGAATATCAACTCAGCAACCGTTAGCAATGCAAGGGTAATGCCTGGTGTTGGGTCTTTAGAGTTATTAATGATCTAGCATTAGGGTTAGACACCGAATGATTTGGTCACAAACTCAGATTGCTGCATTTAAAAAAGATTTCAGAAAACGATAGATTACCAAATTTTTTTGTCAATTCGACACCCAACGTTACAATAAAAAATCGTCAGATGTTCTTCCAGAAGTGTGTAAAGAATGCTTTTAGCCATACTTTTGCTTCGTTTTTTAGTTCGGCTGAACAGCTCCATCATTATTGCCTTCTGTTGCACACCCTACTTGTCGTTTCTTTACTGCTTTGTTTTCGATGTCGTTATCTCTACGTCATAAGATACTCGTGTTTGTCATTTACCGCTTTCCTGTTTCGTGCCATTCGCCCTGACCTGACGAGTTGGGTGGCTGAAACGTCGGTGTCGTTTTATGTTTCACAGCTTGAACACAAGAACTTGTGTTTGTAGTCCTGTTTGCTGGTTCTGCGATATGATGTGTGGTCTAGTTTCAACGCAAGACTTTGCACGAATTCTCGATAGATTTTGCATTCACGTTCCTTTTTTGACCATCTATGCGTTTCGAAAGACCGGATTGCTAGACTAGTTGGATCAAAATGAGAACTTCTTGTTGCGTAACATTGTTGGGTGTCAAGTTATATCCTCGCTGCCGGAAACGAACTGTCGTGGAGTCGTTGCGCAATGTCACTGTCGTTGCTGTTGTCCGGGTTACGCCATACGCCCGTATGTCAATATTCTAGAACCCTCTTCAAAACGGCTAAACAACGTATGCCTATATATGTCGTGCTGTTGCGAACTCCTTTGACACTTCTTGTATAAATAACATTGTGATTTACATTTGTACAAAGTTTTTGGAAATTCCATTGGTCTATTTTCCGTGGTGGCCGATGGATAGGTAAGTCTTACGCAATCGTTGGGAAGCAAAAACATAGTGGAAGCGCATACACCAGACCTTTGTGTTGACCTTCTTTGTTTTGAAGTTATTTTCAACGAGATTGCTATTGAGTACCTTGTGATCTGATAGTCTTGTTTTCCCGAAAGCCGTGAGGCGTTTAAAGACCTAGACCTTCTTCCGCTGCTATCCTACCCAGAGGAAAAGCGTGTATGAAAATGAAGGAATGAAGCAACAGTTGTTTGAAAACAAGTTTGTTGTGCAAGTCTTCAGTTGATGTATCTCAGAACGACCTCACAGATGAAGTGAAATTGCTCGCAGCTGCACTACTACGTTCTCTAAGATCCGTATCAATTTAATCTCATAAAGACGAAGTTAACTGCGAAGAATCCCTTGCGTTGCGCTCATCGGCTTCTGTACACTGTCTTCCAAAAGCTGCATAAACGTTTGTTGCAACTGTCACCGTGGTCGTAGGCAAAGAAAGAAACTATCATGATATTCTTCAATTGTTTATTTTTCGGTTAACGGCATCACAGAGGAAGCGTCCGTCTCGCCTGGTGGTGCATTCTGGCCAATCGCAAGCCACCTGCATATCATGAGAGCAAGCTTGCATCGGCCAACCTCCCACGCGGCATCATTTCGCTGAAGTTTTGGATGCGTTGAAAATATTTCCTGAAACTCGCGAGGTTTCAACGATTTGGGTAAATCCTTGCCAGAAATTGGCTGCGTTTTTCGTCATCCCTAAAAAGTATAGGCAACGTTGCGGTTTCCGTGATTGGGGGACAACATGTTGGAGCGAGGAAGTCAACAACACTGAAATAATTTTTACGTATCCCTGACAGCATCGCGCGTGTGGCGATTTCTGAAGCTGTTAAAATTTGCCGGTGCTGAAGTTACCTCGCATCTTTAGCACAAAAAATATGTTATCAACCTTTTTTAATTCATTGCAAAGGACAAGCTAAAGCAGATCGCTTCTTCGACGAATTCTTGGCACTTCGAAGAAAAAGTCGTTGTGTTCGGTCAGCGTCTTTCAAAATCAGTATTGGCCACGCACACCACATACCTACTCGTACAGGCAGCGGTGTGTTTAAAGGGAAGGCGAGGGAGGCACTTGCCTCGCCCCCCCCCCCTTCAGGTGTTACGTGAATAAATTTGCCTTATTTTTGGTGAAAAACTTATTACCCACTCATATAATGTGCTGCAAAGCAGATCACAAGTAAGTACTCCGCTTTCAAAGGGTCACCCTACAGAAACTGTACTGTGCAGGTACTTTGCTTTGAAAGGGGCCCCCAACAGAAACTGCAATTTGAAGGTAATCTGCTTTCAAAGGGGCCCCTAACAGCCACTGAAATGTGTAAGTACTCTGCATTTAAACTTCATTGAAGGGGCCCCTAAAAGAAAGTGTAGTGTGTACGTACTCTGCTTTCAAAGGGCCCCCAACAGCAACTGTAATGTGTAAGTACCTTGATTTCAAAAGGGCCCCCAACAGTAACTGTGATGTAAAATCCCTTCAAAGAGGCCCCCAACAGCAATTTTAATGTGTAAGTACCATGCTTTCAAAGGAATTTAGTGTTTTGATTCTTCTTGGTTGTTTATGGTTCCATGTATTCCCATGAAGACATGAATGTGAACAAATTCGGGATACCAACTACCAAGCACTTTATCAAAGGGGAAAAGTTGTAGTTTATTGATGGTGAATGCAGAGAAATGAGGCGTGAAAATAAAGAAGTGGGGGCGATGCCAATTTGCTATTGCCCAACTTTTATGTGTTGCCAGCCTTGTCTTCCCACCTTTCAGTGTTTTCAAAGTTGTGTATCATGATCACCCTTTTGCATTTTCTGCTTCTGCTATGTCAGTCATGCCGTAGTCTCAGGAACGTATCCTTCGGTGGTTACACCTAAGGCTTGATCAAAAGTGCTTATCACGATTGGCTGAGTATGGTGACGTCATCAGAGGTGGCCTCCTTTTTACTCTTGCCTCGGGTCCCCCCAACCTTAAACCCATCACTGCGTATAGTATTCCTGTATAACTCTGTCTGTGGTGTTTTGTTTTGAGTCGTAAACTGTGTCTGCTTTCGATACATTTGCAAAACACCATAATGTCGCATAGAACGAACACAATGAGTAGTGGTGGATCACCTGGAAATTTTTGAAAAAGTGAGTTAGAATTCTCTGTACTTTCTTTTTTAAAGGGAAAAAGACAAGGAATATGACAGCTTTGTCCAACTCGCGGCCCAGTTTAGGTTTTCGCTGTAGTTAAAGTAGTTTATATACTGACAATCTATTCATATTTTGACACTCGTGAATTTGACATTGTTGATGCAAGTGGTCATCGGTGCCACTTTGTCACGTCCGCTACCATTGCAGTTGTGATTCGAACGATTTCAAGACATTAGCTTAAGCTGAATTTAGTTTGCTAAGATCAAAGTAAGTCATTCAATGTGCGGCCCTGGTTAAGATACTGACATAATTTTTGGCTCCGTAAGCCATTTGGGCTGGGCATAGCTGGAATGTGACATGTAACTCAAACGTCAGATTTCATTGGAATCACTTGTACTTCTGTGGTAAAAAATGAATGTAAATTGCAAGACGTAGAACCACGAAATACGCGACAATGCTGAGCACACGAAGATACTTCAGCAATATCGCAACATGCAGACATGGTTTGCCAGTGACAAGTCTTGTGACTGCGGCTCTTACGAGCGACAGCCTGTGTGCCGTGAACACAACGATGGGTTTAATACTTCGGCTGCACTTCAGTCATCAAGAAAATCGATTTTAGCTTTTTTATGTTTGGCAATGATCCATTCCTATCTAGGCACCGTTATGGCGTTAACGGTGATGTTCAAAAACTTCGCTTTAGCATCGGCTATATCTCAGCTCAGCTTTATATTTGTTTTTGTAATACTATATCACTGAAATTGCCGTTCGTGGCCTGGCCTTAGTTTGAGCCTCTGTTGATATCAGAGGCAAGCACAAACCCCCAACATTTCGCCACCGTCTGTTGACTCGCTGAGAAATTAGATTACAAACTCCAAACGCAGGAAATCGACTGCGGTCCAATAAAAGTATGAATCAGCTTTGCTGTAATCGTTCCTTTGCAATAACAATTATCGACAATGCATTAAGCTGTAGTGCAGTGATCAGGGGCAATCATGGCAGAAATAATGGTCGTTCTGGGATGTTGGTGTGATAACGTCTTTTTACAAAACAAAGGTTTTGATGTGGTGGAGCAAGGGTGCGGAAGCACCTACCGAACCTACAGTCAGTCAGTGTTTAGGGTGTGTTGCTTGATTGCGAGCGGTTTTTGTGTATGAACATTTGGCTCTCCTGATCCTCAAGTTCCAGCTGTATGGAAGTGTGGTTCCAATACCGTAACTTTCTGAATTTTTATATATTGGGAAGGCCTTGGTTCTCTGCAGAAGTTATTATGATTTTATGATTATATATAGCAGAAGTGGCCAAACCTGCTCTATGTATGAGCCGCATATCGTAAAACCCAAGTTGCAAAGAGCCGCAACATAAATCTAAAAACACGAATTTATTTGCAATCTACATTTCTGTGACATCATAATTCTTTTTGCAACGACTTGCAAAAGTAACACTGTATGGCACGCTAGCTACCACACTACCAGTTTACAATATTTCTACACTTTGCAATAGAAATAAAAAATATATATATCATTTTTCCGAAAGGACAAAGAGCCGCTTGGCCACCCCTAGTATATAGTTTGTTTTTTATCCCTTCTTCGAGCAAAACTCCAGTTGTAGGCAGCTCTGATATTCTTCGCTAGTCGCGCCATGATACGTCCTTTCGCTGTTTTCGTGTCGTTGACAATCCCTCTTATTGTTATGCAATACTGTCTACTTCCCGTTAGATTTGTGAAAAAATCATGACGACTGTTTTTTCTTGAGCGGAGCGGCAGAATCCACTTACATAACTATTTTTGCTAAGGTTTGAAGAATTCCTGGCTAAAAAATGGACCAGTGAGAAGCGATTCGGACTGGAGGGTTGCGAAATCTTAATACCTGGACTGAAAACGATCATTGACACCGCTTCCCTCCAGGGTGTGGACAGCTTTGTTCTGGGCATGCCACACAGGTGCGAACTTGATCGTTTGAAATGAAACCGATGTTTGCTGGTATTTAATTCGCAGAATAACTTTACTGTTCTTTTTGATATTTAGCTTGCAATGCTTTCCCTAAACTAAGTGTGAAACCAGTCTGGTCCCGCGTCGAATCCATTTCGTGCTGTTTTGAATGTTTTTGCGATTACTATGTGACCTTCACCACCTCATTTTGCTGTCGTCCACACTGAACCAAGAACGGTCTGAACCAACTTTTGCGAAACAACTGTTGGTGTTGGAACTTTTGATTATATCCGCATGATTTATTATATCCGCATGATTAACTTCGTTGTGAATTCATTTTAGTTCAAAAAATACGAACAACGTAAATCTCAGTTGAAAATACGCCACGCTGAGTCGAGACGACAGCAATAGCTGGAGCAACACCAACCAATTTAGTGGATCTGTGTTTTGTTAAAACATAACCTCCCACTCCGGAAGTCAACATCATCTTGGAACGGGAGACAAGTTTCTTTCGCTCAGGCAGTGGTGTCTTTTTTCAGAGGTCGATTGAACGTCTTGGCAAACGTCATCCGCAAAGAGTTGGAACAAATTTTTTGTCAGTTTGACAGCAATCTCAGGGCAGGTAATGATGACGCTTTGCACATGCGAGCGTGGATCATATTTTCCTCATGAATTACTTTGGCCTTATTAACGTTTTCATGTGCTCTTTAAAAAATCGTCAATGTCGTGATGGTTTGACCGAAGTACTTAGTTTAAAAATTTGCTTGCAAACGAGTAAAACACCCAGTTTTTTTTATTAGTTACAGCGTGAAATGTGAATGCAGCTAATGTTGCTCATGGGTATAGTGCAAAGTTCTGATTTCTGCATAAGATTTACCCGTGCGTTATTTAAATGGATGCAAACAGCCTTGTGTGAGGGGGGAACGTTGGACGACCCCCCCTGCCAGGTTGAAACCGACGCATTTGTTGCTTCAAAAGAAAAAAAACATTGTCCCACATCAGTGTTGTTTATAAAAACGAATGCGACGCCATGAACAGCGCTTGGTAAGGTCGCCCCCCCCCCCCCCCCC
>JGI24158J21664_10013240_pt1 | contig 10892 bp, 6 predicted proteins | sample Ectturendosymbi3_FD_21664 | JGI IMG/M metagenome (IMG submission 21664)
CTTCGTTTGCAGTGCTCTGTGAATAGTCTTTTGCTGCTGGTCTTGGCTTATTTACGTAAATTACGATCTTATGTAGGTTTTGTTTTAGCACCTTCTGCATATCTGTTGGTCTTGCTTTCGCTGTTAACGAATTTGACAGGGTTGGCGGTCTTGGTTTTGCTTTTGACGTCTTTTGCGTCACACTGTTATTTCTTGCGTCACAGTGTTTTGGTTTTGAATTGCTAGCATTGCCAAGTGTTGCTTTATTTTTTGACTGAAGATGGATTAAGAATAATCCGAAACGTCTCAAAATAAAAATGTCTAGTTTTTTGAAGGCTTTTTTAGTGTTGATGAAACTGTTAATTCTATCCCAATTTTATGCTCTAAATTATTTTGGATGCTTATAATGTACCAGATGTGTTTACAAAAGTTGACTCTTGCAGGTAGTGCCATTTTCTTTTGAAACAAACTAACTTTTTTTGCAAAATTAACCCGAGCAAATATTGTTGTGTTGCATAATGATTAAGGAATTGTGTTGTACGTAATATTTGAATTTTAAAACTTACCAACTAACGTTTCTGCAAAGCATAAAGCAAAAAATGTAATAACATTTTGGTTTGATGAGACCCATACCTAAAAACCTACTTTTGATCAATCTTGCTTAGTGCTTTGGTGCTTATTTGACAGTCGCAATGTAGAAAAAAATATGTTACTTTGGCCTGTAGCGATGAACCGAGTCTTACCAGAGTGGAATTGAATTTTGGCTGTTCAAATGCAACAGTGTTTTCTTGCATGTGAAATGAATAATACACATAACTTTGCAATCGGCTTTGGAAGCCATTGTGATAACTTAAGTTTGTGCTCGTGTTTAGGCGTAGAACAACCTGGCTTAGTCATTGACTGCACGTAGTCATCGTATCCAGGAAGGTTGGGGTATCATTTATTTCCGAAAGCAAATAGCTGTGACAAGCGTATATCAGTTGCTTTGCAGTGCTACGTTTACTGTATCACAACCAACCACGTATCTAGAAGAATTGTATGAAGTGTGACCCCGCCTGCCGTGCGATAGTTTCCCCGCTTCACAGCCAGGGGCGTATGCTGGAAGGCAAGTTTTAATTATTACTATTCGTCAGGCAGCAGCCACGAACGCTTTCAGGTGCTGCCCAGCGCTGCGTTTGCGGCAACAGCGGAGAATGTAGAAGATATGCGTGAAGTAAGAGTTTGCCTGTCATGCGACAGTGTTCGCGCTTTGGAACCAGGGGCGTATGTTGAAAGGCGAGTTTCAAATATTCGGGCGTGTGTGGACAGGCGAGTTTCAAATAGCCAGATAACGACCGAGCAGTTGCAGATGCTGCAAGGGCTGTACTAGCTGTAACAACTGCGGAATGTGAAAGATATGTCAGAAGTAAGAGCATGCCTACCATGCGGTAGTTTTACCGTTTCATTGTTGCAACGTATGTAGAAAAGGCAGGTTTAAAATATTTGAATGACAGTATATGCAGTGGCGTTTGCAATTAGCGCATGTCAGATTTCCAACTCAGTGCGACTTTAAACGACCATGTTGTAAATATTTAAATTTAGTTACGAATTCCGCGGCAAAGTGGTTTGAAAAAATGATTACGATTTTTTCATTTCTTGAATACATGTCGCGTTGATCTCGAAAGGTCAAATTTCGTAACACATCACTTGGCAGAAGCTAGGACCTGCGAACATTTATGACTTTCATGAACGAAGCTTCCTATGGACGAGCTACTCAACGCTCTCCTTGGCAATGAAAGACGCTTTCGAGTAGGTTTTGCATGCACTGGTAGGACAGTAGCATTGATATATTCGTCCTTGCAATTTTTCACTGGCTCGATGGACCAGATGCGTCTGGTCTAACTCCAAGTCCAACATAAGGTGCATTTGATTGTGAAAAAACGTCTGGCTTTCAAAACATGCCTAAACATGTGCTAATAACCTAAGTTTGGTGTTGAACGAACTGAAGGATTGTGTGCAGGTATATACAGCAAAGCAGCAGCCAAAGCATATGATTTCTGTTTAGTGAAAATCAGCTGGAATTTATATTTATAATGTCAACAATGTAAAAACAACTATGAACCTTCTATCGTGACAAGGATATTGATGACAGTGGATATTTTCGATAATTGCGTAGGCCGGTTTTTCGAGTACTACAAATTTGTAGCAAGGGCATGCACTTTGCCGTCAACATGTTTCAATGTAAATATAAGCTGTAAAGATGACAACGTGTTGGAAATACTGTATTGACTGCATGAAATGCATATAATACACTGCTACATAAAATCTGTTTTTTCTCAAATCACATACAATTACTGTAGTATTTAGTATGCTAATTGTTTACGCAAATATTCTTTTGAAGTGTGTTAAAATGTAACTTTTTCAAACCGACCAAACCTAGGGTTGTAAGTTGCTTTAACGCACAAGGCAGCATGGCAAACCTGCTTCGTCTAAATATAATGTTGCAGGTTGACGGGTGACGCTGATCAACACATCACATGCGTGAAGAATTGGGGTGTGTTTGTGGGTAAAGGTAGCAATGGTTGTAGAAGGGAAGATGAGAAAATGGTAGTTATGTTACATTTTCCTTGCCACATCTTGATTGAACGGCTGTAAATCATTGGAACAAGCATTTGCTTATATACGAAAAAAATAGGAAACACGATCAGTTGTTCTGACATTATTAACTACCTGTACGAAATTTTATTTTTGCATTAATCCATTGCTTTCATTCGTTTCGTTACTCCCAAAATTTTCAACCTCACAAATTTTGCACAAGTTAACAACGCACAACTTCCAGCAAGTGTTTTTAGCTGTAAATTCCAACTACGTTATGCAATAAGGTATTCACTGACGAAGTAGACAAACCTACCAAATGACACATGCGCTCAAGAAGCGTCTGATGTACTCCACCAGCCATTCAACTGCGGTTGAAAGCAGTTTTGCAGTTAACGTACTACCGGCGGGTATTCGGGCAAAATTGATGTTACAAGCCTACAGGCTCGTGTTTATGCGCCTATTCAACCGCTGATTATCTGAATAAAAATAAAAGACGAAATTACCTCCTAGCTCAGTAATCTGTTTGGTAACCAAGGTGTTAACTGCTACTGTTGGTAAAATCACCTTTGTTTGCAAACTCTATGACGTATCAATGACTGCAATTCACTGTTAAAAATAGCAGAAATCATGGCGAGAGAAATACAATTGAAATCTGAAATTTTGACAAAGTGTGACATGAGAACCATTCAAAAGTTCCGCGAGTTACTTAAACAAGATTTTGACAGGTTTTGGACCGCGAGATTTATATGTCCTGAGTTATTAAATAAAATTTCGTCAGGTGGCTGGTATGGTCATTTGTTCAAGTATTTTTAAAAAATTCTAATGAGAAATGTTGTACTTCCTATTCTGAAAGATGCTTTTCATGGGAGTTTGTTTCTCAGTAGCACATTCAAGGCCCGGCTTTGCTTTTCAAGTTGCTTTTATGTCATGAGACAAAGTCAACGGCAGCTGAGTACACGGGACCAGTGTTGCCTCTGGTATAAAGAAAAACCCCAGACTTTACCTTGAAAAAAAACATAATAAAAATTTAGGTAATATGCATTATTTGCATAAAATTTAACAAGTTCAGGTCTATTTCTAAACATAATGACAATTTACAAGTAGGCTATAGCAGCAAATCAAATGTATGCAGTGACATAAAAAGTTAAATCTTTAAAAGTCGTTTATTAATGTTTTCTTTTCCCTTCACATTAATGCACAAATTGAAATACAGGGTATGTACATGATATTCAAGGACTCAGTTTTCTTTTCACACATGAATGCAATATGTCACTAATTTCACATTCAAAATTTTACATTAATGTCGATCACAATGCGCCTGTAAAACAACGAAGAGATTCTCAACCATATCTTCAAAACCAAAAAACATTCCAAAGTCATGCACAAGAAGCCCTTGACATGTTGGCGATAGATTATAGTGCTGACCGATGCCTAGCCATTGCTTAATGAACCTGTAACTTTAAAACAATTTGGTTAAGCTTTTCAGAGTTGCACTCCCAGTCGTTATGGCGTGATTTTATCCTGTTCACCGACCAGAGGATTTCTGTCATTATACCGCTGAGCATTGGTTTTAACTGTACTTTCACAGTACAGCAATGCAACAAAAGTGCAATACAAAACACAAAATAGACTCCACAACAACAACATGGTTAGTGGTGTTTCATGGTTCAGTACTGTTATTGTGGCACATTCATTTAAGTTCAGGTATGTCTGGTTTTTGCATTGGTACTACTTGCATCCTCCACACAGGGTCTTCAGCATTCACTTGGTCGGTTATCTGCTGTGCGCAACCATGTGGGAATAAAAACGCGCACTAAAAAAACGAGGTATTATGTCTCTCCAGAAACCCAAGCCAGCGCACGCTGGAAGAAACCGGCAATACACTGCAGCAGGTCGACGTTAAAGTATCTTGGTGGTATTCATGAAAAAAAACGGAACAAGGGGATTGGCACCCGGATTGGTAAAGCAAACTCATTTCTGTGCAAGCTTTATCGCTTTATGATCACAAACAGAAGTTTTCAAATACTGCGAAGCCGTCATTGCACAAATCGGTATGTGTCCATCCTCACATACGTTTTGACTGAAGTACTGTACCATCTGTTGAGTTCACGGCTGATACTTCGCCACCAAGTGCGCAGTTATGAAGTTCGTAAAGCACCGAATGTCGAACTACTCCTTCGGAATCGAGAGATCTCAGCCACGTTGATTCGGTCATGTGTCCAGAATGCCCCATGAAAGATGGGCGAGGGACGTCCTGCACGCTACACCCACGGTAAAGCGGCCCAGAGGTGGTTGAAGGACCAGGTGGCGTGATTGACATCTCCGACCTTGCTTGGTTCTGTCTTGATGTGGAGCCAGCAGAGCTATCTGAGATTTCTGAACCGTTTTAAGTATTTCGAGTCGGCCAAGGGCTGCTGCCCCTGTGACCTTCCCCAAAGGAAGAGTGGGTATGGACATGAATGGTTTTTAGGCTAGTATGCATTTAACTTGATTCATTTCAGTGAACACGTCAGTTTTTCATTACTTAAAACAGTTTAAGACTGCTTTATATTAACCTTTGTGGAAGGTAAGCTCACTAAAGTAGAAGCAGTTTGCAAGTATCCCCTTTACATCATACGCGGTAACTACCGAGGTCATGTTCTTTCGGTGTGCTTTTACGACGCAGGCTATATGAGCTAGCCTGTCATGCTCTCAGCACTGGCACAAGCAATGCATATCTCACAACTCATGGGCAGCAAAAGTCTCTAGTTATAGCGTTATGGGTATATTGGCAAATGCTTGATGCTGTCCAGTTCTTTCGGTTCAACCTCCACAACTCGGTTTCATCGCGCAACAAATGTTTCCACGTACGATACTGCGTCAAGCGATTGTATTGTTTCCGCATTTGGACTATCGAGCAAGTTGCGCCATCGCGCTCCGGCTGTTTGCTGTTGCCTCGCCAGCGCAAAGAAAAACTTAGGCTACTTAATTTTTCGTCGATTTATTTGCACATTCGCGTTTTCACTGTAACCTTAGAAAAAATTTTAGGTACTAGCTTCGGTAAATCGCAGGAGTATTAGTCAGCTGATCTCACCATTGCAAATATGAAATTGTGATTGTTTGCATTGTCATCCTTGCAAGCAGCAAGAACTCATGAGTTTTATTCATATTCAAGGCCACTTTTATTGGGACAGTTTTTTGAAAAGAAACTAAAGAAAGCGGATATTATAGCGACTCACAACAAGAACATGATTGTTTTAGACGTTTTTTTAATACGCATGAAGAGATGAACATGCAATAGAATCTTTAGTGTAGCTAGCTAATTTCTGCTGTGTCGTTTTATTGTAGGATGTAGGCGTAGAACAAAACATTTCCGATGCATGCTAAGAAGCAAACAGGAAGTTGACTGAAGATCGTGTGCAGCGTTTTTTATTTAATAGGATGTCATGTAGACTTAATCGCTATGTTTTATTGAATAGCGTGTTTTATTGAATAGGATGTCATATATTGCATCTTGATTCCGTTAAATAGACCATCTTTGTGGAGGAAACTCGCAGAAACTCACCAAAGTAAAGTAGAAATAGGAAGTTGACAAAAATCAGCGCTTTATTAGAACTGAACGATCAAGCATTGTTGCATGGCGTAAAGACCAAAGTTGCACTACGCTTAACACAGCTGAAACAAAGCAAAAGATTTTCTTGCCTGCGCGAATGCGAAGGCTGGAAAATGTAAAAAACTGAAAGCATGTGAGTAACGCTTCAACAGGTGGAACGCAGTGTTTCGCAACTGCCCAAATTGTGAGTTTAATGCTTTATAATGTAATTGTATATGATGCTCTTTGTACTAAAAATACAGCAGTGGGGATTATATCTACAAATCAGCAAAAACTCTCAACGTGTTGGCAGGGACTTTCTGCTGATGCAGCAAAATGCGACAACAGTTCATGGATACTTGTCTGCTGACTGCGGCTGTGGTCGGTCTTCGCTGCCAACTCTTGAGGTTCTGATCGTGAATATAAACATCGCGTATGAATCGCTCTCCGTTACTGATCACACTCTTTTGTGCCCATCGGGATTCAGGAACATAGCCTTTGACAATATACGCGGGCTAAGACCAAAGGAAACACCGTACAGACATGACATTTAAAAAAATTTGCGACCACCCACGTTTTAATTTGAGCATGATTTTTTGACTTTCAGACTGGCTGTCAAGGTTTTCCTGGGTTTTTTTTGGCTGTCAAGTTTTTCCTTTAAATGCCGTACTGAGTAACTTCCAAGTTCTGCACTCCACTTTCTCCATGACTTAATGTTGAAGCAGTAATTTTTATAAGCCAGTTCAGACCAGCATATCCGAGTTAGAATCAAGAGGAACAAATCGTATTTAACGTTTTTAGTTGTCTTGATGGATCGTTGCAGAACGTTTTTAGAGCAAATAGGTGTTTCGCACCTAATCTGTTATGTACGGAGATTCCTGAAAACCACGTTCGATCGTCAAAAATTACCTTAAATGTACGTCCACTTTGTTTCATGCACTTTTACAAGAAAATAACTCGCAATCTTTCGGAGCTGTATGCTCAAGTTTGGGGAAAGTATTCAAAGGGGTGGAAGCTTAACGGTGCTGTTCCCCTAAAGAGAAGCAAGTCCGTTCACACAGCAATCGGAGCTCTTTCCGAAAAATTGTGTGTCTTGCATCTCCAAGTACTCCAAGGTATTCTTTATAAAGAAGCTTCAACAGTATATGAAGAATTGGGGCTGTCAGGCTTCATCGGAAACCATGAGAAACCAATGTTAATCAATTTTCTCCATGGCTTTGCGAAGTTAAACTGGAATTTGAGTCTTTTAAAAATACGTGTTTTTTGAGAGTTCTTCACAACCACAGCGAGGCCGCACTAGATCTCGGGGAGGTGTAGAGCAGCCATTCGATTGTCTCGTCGTCCAGAACCGTAAAACCGTGTAGTCCATGAGGAGGTCGATGGATTGGACATTGGAGGACAACATGGTCGACGGTTTGTTCTTCTGCATCACATTCACAGGCCGCAGAGGAGGCCATACCACATTTGTAGAAGCAGGAGCGGAAACGCTCGACATCGGTGCGGAGGCGGATCAGCCGGGGAGGGTCATTCCCGGGGGAAGGTGCCGTTGTAGGGGATGAAAGTACGGAGTCATGTTGGGTTGTCCACCGACTCTGCATTCCATTGGTGATCCGCCCAGTGCGCAACGAAGATCAGCAGGTATGCCTGCGAGAATGGGAAGTTTGTCCACTGGTAGGACGCAGGCATCCAGTCACAATTATCAAGGCGTCGTTGATGGCGGGGTCAACGAGGCGGGTGTGCGCACTGCGGCACCAGACAGGAGTGCACTGTATACTGTGCGGTTGTATGTACCAGGACTATGTTGGATGTTCGCAACGATGTTGCTCCAGCACCCCAACGGGAGTCAGCAAGGGGCCTCAAGAAGGCGACGCGTGATGTCAGATTCCTGCGAAGTGACTGAAGATGTCGGCGATACGTGAGCAACCTGTCCAACGTTGCTCCGGGGTATTTGGGTTCGGGGCAGAAAGGCAGGATTTCATTATTGTAGTTGATATCGGGAGGGCAGGATTTCATTCTTGTAGTTATACGCACTGTAATGTTGAGCAAATCCGACAAGTATAAAAACGTACCAAGCTTCTTGTCCATGTGAACAAAAATCACTGAACCACCTGTGTTTCTTGTTTTACAATTTTGTGGTAGAATAGTATAACTCTCTGCAGCGTGCGTTAGTTCAATTTTGTTTCGATGTAGGAACCAATACAGCTGAAAAGGAAGCCGATGTTTACACCCTTTGTCATGTTTTATTCGCGTATATATAACTCTTGTTCGCAGTTTCTTCATCGCTGACTGTTAAAATTGTATGCGTCATCGTATGTTTTGAATCTGTGTCAGGATATTTATTTTTTACTTCATTTCATAGCATCTTTTCTCAAAAACCAGTTGGTTTAATACGTCGCTGTATTGTAATTACAAAGTAGCTTTGCAACAGTTTTAGGTACGAGGGTTATCCTGGATGCTGTCTGAAGACCGTCGTGGAAATCTGTTTTCAAATCCAGGAACAACTTTATTTTATTAATGTGCATGAACCAATCAAACGTGAGATTTTGAAAATCCGACAAAACGCAAACCCTGCATAGAACAACATAAAAACGGTAGCTGGAAAATAATACCTGTTTACACTTCTGTCCATTTGTTCATATAGCTGTTACATTTAAATCAGGTAGTTAGTGACTCTCGGATCATTTTTGAATTGCTAAAATATTGAAAAGATGTATGCAGACAAATAAAAAAGAAGTCCACAAATTTGTAAATCTGACTTCTGTTCTGAACTGGACCTAGACTTCCGTCCGAGCTGTATTTACGGCCCAGACGACACATTAACAAGCGTGTGCTGTTACAGATCGAGTATGTATAAATTAATCGTATATTTAAAACGTTGTTTCAGCAAATTTTTTAGGATTTCGTAAGAGTTTTCTTTCCCATAACGCATTTTTTGTAAGCTTCGTTCCAACCATCGGATACAATCTCAAACCTTATCCAGGCGAAGGTCAGTAAAAAAAGACATGTTGCTTGACATTCCGGAGGCTTCAAGATATTACTCTGTTACTTTTTGTCAAGTCTTTTAAAGGGGTGGCATGGGTTGAGAAATCGTCACTGAAGCTATTAGGCCGGGTTAGATTAGATTCGCAGTCAGGTCACCCTAAAAAACATGCAAACCGACTCTTGTCGGCAAAAAACATGCAAACCGACTCTTGTCGGCCTGTCCAGTCTATTGCTCTGTGTTAATGGACGAGTGTAAGGGAAAGCTTCACACGCAATGTGAACACCTACTTGCCACCAATTTAGCTTTCACTACGAAAGTATCCGCGTCTGCGTGGATCCTCCGTGGTTCAGAGCGAGGGGACACAGGAGCCCGCAAACCGATCATGGTGACACTCCAAAAAGAGATTTACAAATGGGTAAAATAAAGATTTTTTTCTTTCATAAATCCTTTGCTACAACACCAGTGAAAAAAACTCACAAAACGGATGTTTCTGCATGTAGGTAAATATGCTGAAAGATAGCACGTTCTTTCTTGACAGATGTGCGAATCACGTGATAACGTAGTTTATCCTGAAGTGACCACCTCTTTTAGCACTTCTTAAACTACAGCAGAATCCCGCTTAACGCGACCATCCCGCCATCACGGCCGCCTCGACGCGGTCGCAAAAGCTTCCTACATTAATACATTACTTTTTTTCACTAACATGACCATCCCGCTATCCAGACCGCAACCCCAAGTCTTGCTACTGAAAATTGAACACAGACAATAGAAACAACGGTAACATTATTAACAGGAAAATTTTAACATTTCATAGTTGCTACCGCGCGTTGTCCCGTAGAAACCAAGAGAAGTATGTGTGAATAATTCCTGTTTCTGGTGCATGGCTAAAACAAACGGAGTGATCGCTCTAGTATGAAACTGTTAGGAAAACAAGTGTTATTAAATCCAAACATACCAATTTAAGCACCGTCCAGTGAGTGGTCGTGTTGCAGAGGTTCCGCTTATTTGCACTGTTATATAGATCAGTGTCATAATGCAGAACCGGGCGTGCGATACGCCGCGCAGTGCCTGAAACTTTGTTTTTTAATACATTTACCTTTATACTGCCCACACGCAACGCTGTACCTTTTGGAAGTACAAGGATTCATGTCCAACAGCCGCTGGCAATAATGGTGTCGTTCATAACGGCAGTAGTAACGGTGAAGTAGTCTTTCTGTAGCAAACTGTTATTCGAAAGCTTGGTTAACGCAATTTTTTTGCTTTAAGCACGGTTTTCGGCTTAGGGTTACCAACTTTTTATGATTTTTTCTCAAGATCTTTCTCCGACATTACAAGTTCGCAGTTTCCCCTAACCAAATAAAGAACTTCTGCAATCCCATTCAGAACTGCGTTGCAAATTAGATATTCAGTGGTTGACTCGACAATAAACTTTTTATCTTTTAGTGTTAAGAATACTGTGCAGAAATACCAAAACCTTTTTCATCTAGTGGCCCTTTTATTGTAACAAGGTGTGGTCCCTTTTTCTGAAGTCTTTGTATATATTTTTTCACGTCCCAGTTGTTGTTCTTGATTAAATTGCAGCATTTAATTACAGCACCTATTTTTATCATGTATTTTTTGCATTTGCCTGGGTCGACAGATGTCCGCTCCGCAGTACCAGCAAACGGCGTACACACCGGCGCCGGCAGTCGTAGTACAACAGCCAATGTCTGCAGTTACAACAACCACCGTAGTCACACACCAACTTGGTGTTGGAACGCAGACGTGGAGCAGTGGATTGTG